>Ga0160422_10001895_pt1 | contig 13048 bp, 15 predicted proteins | sample Fk160mmetaG_FD_108192 | JGI IMG/M metagenome (GOLD analysis project Ga0160422, IMG submission 108192) | Marine microbial communities from the Central Pacific Ocean - Fk160115 60m metaG | ecosystem: Environmental > Aquatic > Marine > Oceanic > Photic zone | place: The Central Pacific Ocean...
AAGCCATGCGAGAATTCGTCAATGTAAACGCAGAATCGGCTGACCCGGCTAAAAGACAGGCCGCCGAAGAGATGTTACGACAATTAACTGAGTTAATGAGTAAGCGTAGACCTGACCCTGTGCAACTACCACCAGCCCCAATAGGTGAAGGTGGTATACCAACAGCGTCAGTTGAACACCCAGCAGTCGAAAAAGCATTTGATTTCTTGAAAAAGAATGTAATCGGTATCCAAGAGGCTGGTTTTAGAAATACCCCTATTCAATATACCATGCCTCCCTCAGTAGCATCTATGTCTCAACGACCCTTAGTTCCTGAAACGATAACTCAAACATCCCCTGCACCGGGTATATTTAGTCGTTTTAGGCAACCAGTATCTACTCAAGTTCCAACTGGTGATATGGTAATGGGTGGCCCACAAACAATGAATGTTCAAGAAAATCCTCAAAACCCTATGGCTGGATTTGGAGCAGGTCATCCTGATGCGAGTGCTACTGGGTTAGGTGGTCAAATGATGTCTGCTCCGGGGGCAGCAGTAGAGCGAATGCCTCGCCCAGCACCGTTTGCGACACATATACCACCACCCCAAAGTTTTGCTGGTCAAGGTTACACTTTAGATGAGGCTGGAGAGTTACAAAGACCGGCTAACCCCTATTCAAGAGGTAGCCCCTCATTTGCACGATTTGAACAACAACTGCAAAAACCTGTAGGTGAAGATGAATACGCTGGTAGGCAAAAGGCTAATCCAAAATTTAAACAAACGGGTGCGGCTGACCAATTTACCGAATTTGAGCGAACCGCAGACCCAAGAGGTAAGTATTGATGCCGCTTTACAAGCGATAATCTTTTGATAAGACACGCCCTCGCATTACTTAATGCCTAGTGACAACTACGACTTCACACCGTGGGATTCTTCCGACGATATTGAGAAGTTTATTCCTCAAATACTAGCCGGGGCAAAGGCACTGGGCGGTGCTGCTATGGCTGCTGGTAAGACTATCGGCGCTGGTGCTAAGGCTATTGGTGCTGCTGCTAAGCCCGCTTTATCAGCCGCAGGTAAAGGATTACAGCAGGGTAGATTAGCAGTAAGAGGCGCTATCAAAGATAAAGTAACTGAAAAACTAGGAGGCGGTGCTACAGAAGCCGCTACCTCGGGAGCAGCAGACGCTGCTGAAAGCGCTGCTTCCGCTATAGAATCGCAAAAACCTGAGATTACACCAGCACCTGATACTGCATCCGAGTCGTCTATGAATACTGCTCAGCCTACTGAGCCAAAAACATCGGCAAAAGACAAGGCAATAGAGCAAGGAATAAACATGGTTCAGCAGTCTATGGCTGATAATAAACAACAAAAACAGAATCAAATAGACCGGGCTAGCGAGATGGCTCGCCGTGGTGCATCAGTGGAAACTGGTGAGCCAATGAATATCGCTTGGCGTTTGTTGAAAGAAGATGATGAATATAAATTTACGGTAAATGATGTAATAAACACGCCTAGACATACATGGTATAGCCAAATAATGGGAAGAGATACACCAATGGTTGATGCTTTAGTAGATAGTGGAATAATGCCCGCTTTTGGATATAATAATCACCATCATGGTGACCCCGGAATTATAAGCGATTTTCATGAAGGAGATGTTAGTGTAGATGAGTCACTTAACAACATTATGCATCATAGAAATTCTTTGATAGTTTTAGACGCTAGAATGCAAGGTAAAGAAGATGCAATTCCGCAAGAGTTTCGTGATTATCACAATAATTTTGATTTTACAACGATGATGGAAAATGAAGGTATACCACCACATATACAAGCGGCACAACATTTAGCATTTTTATATTCTCATTTAAATTATCTTGGTCACAAAATCGGCCCTCAAATGGGTGAACCCGATGATGATTTTAACATGAAATACGCAAGCGAACCTATGAGTATCGCTATGCAGTTGCTAAAGGAAGATGAAGATGAAGTTCCTGACCCTAAAAAGTTTAGAATGAATCAAGAAGATTTAGTTGACGCATATCGAGAAATAGCACGAAGAAGGCGAGAAGCAAAAAATACAATGAACATAGATGACATAAAAGTTCATCCGGGTGAAAGACCCAAACCAAATAAATTAGCATATAGTAAAAGAGAATATTTCCCTACTGCTATGAGACATCCTGACCAATCACCCGGTATAGCAAGACTGGTTATGCACGACGATAATAATAGAGGCACATTTGAGGGTCTACCGTTTAAAGATGATTTTATTCGTGGTGAACCACTAGACTACGCTTTAGATATTTTGAGGTATTGATATGAATTTTTGGAAGGCTTATGGTTATGCTGAGCACGACCCTGAGCACCCAGTAGATATCAAGAGTTTAGGCTCTCCAGCACAAATAGATACATCTTGCACAGTTCCGGGTTGCACAGCAGAAAATAATAAGGCGTTGCTCAGCGTGCGCTATACTAACCCGACTTTTACGAAAGACTATACCCACCACATGTGCGAGGCTTGTGCTATGAAATACGACTTACAAGATGTTATCCATCCAAGTGCTTATGACGACGATGTTAAATTAGCAAGCCAACTCACACCATTTGATGCTGCATGGGATTCTTTAGAAAAGAAACTATGCCCTGAAGGTAAGGCTGCTGCTAAGCGTAAATTCAAAGTTTACCCATCAGCCTATGCTAACGGATGGGCGGTGCAATACTGCCGTGGTAAGTTCCGTAAAAAGAAGGGTGGTAAAAAGAAATGAGTCATGTTTCCATGGTTAGGGCTTGGTCTTTTCTTAAAGGAAAAGAAGATGCACCTAACTATAGAAAAGCGACTGGAAAAGAAAAATGTGGTAACTGCAAAGCATGGGATTCATCAAAAACCGATGACCCCATGACTGGTTATTGTGAGTGGTATGACTTTAATTGTCGTGCCGACCATGTATGTGACGCTTGGGCGGGTAAGAAATGAGTAAAGTATTAATCCGCAAGAACTTGAACCGTTGGTTCAAAGAAAAATGGGTTGATGTTAGTCGTAAAGATAAGGATGGTAAACATCCACCGTGTGGTAGGTCAAAAGCCAAGAAAGGTAGTAAGGGCTATCCGAAGTGTAGACCAAGTGTAAAAGTTTCAAGTAAAACTCCAAAAACTTCAGGCTCAATGACTGAAGGAGAAAAGCGTGCAGCAACCAAGCGTAAAAGAGCAAAAAGACAAGGAGTTGGCGGAAAACCAACTATTGTAAAGGGAGTTATGGTAAAAGCACCACGAATACCTCGTAAAAAAGGTCAACCAGCGAATTCAAAAAAACACTCCGATTTGTATACTGACGAGAATCCAAAAGGCACAATACATGGTTTAGGTTTCAAAAATCCAGCAAAGGCTCGACAGTCAGTAGTTAAAATCAAAAACAGTAACAAAAGTCATGCACATAAAACTCAGGCTGCTATTGCTATGGAGCAAAGAGCAAGAGAGATGGGTAAGACAAAAGAGGCTAATGTGTATCGTAAATTTATCGAAGTTCAAAAAAGAAAAACTAAAGAAATGAAAAAAGCCTTACCAATTAGTGAATATGATGTTTACGGTGGGGCTGATTTTTCAAGCACGATAATAAACGAGCCGATGTATGCTGCTACACTTGCTCAACATGCCTTGAATAGAGCAAAACAAAAAGGAATACCTGCAACACAAGCAGTTCAAGATGCTTATTTAGATTTAGAAAGAGGTAAGACCAGTGTATTACACCGATATACTCCTGAGTTTTATACTCAATTTGTAGCAGCAGTCTCACGAGCATTAGAAAACAATTCAGACACTGTGTATCTAGGTAGAGAACATCAAAGTGCATTAGAAGGATACATAAAACAAATGAAAGAAATGTCTGATTCTTTAAATATTGATGACGCTTTCAGTAATACATCTGAAGATAGCCGTTCATCGGTGCACGATTTACCTACCAAATTTGTAGTGAACCACTACTTGAATCGGCACTTAAATGACGCACATGAGTTTAGAATGCAATCAAGGGCAGGTAGGACTAGGGATGAAGCAGACAAACTTATGCCACTCACAATGTTTGGACTACCAAGCGATATGCCTACACTTCCTGCTATAGAATCTAATAGACGAAGATTTGGAAAAGACAAACCAAGTAGACCACTTCAACCAACTCATATTAGACAATTAATTTCTGAAGAAACAGGTAAACCATATCAGCATATTCTAATGAGTGGCGATGAGCCATTGGCTAGTATCAAAGGAACGCCAAATTCTAATAATAGAATTCACATAAGTTTTGGTCAAGGCAGACCTGATTTACGAGGAAAAGGTTACTATCCTATGTTAGTAAATGCTTTAGTGCAAGCGGGATACTCAGTTCATTCCGATAATAGAAACTATGAATATTCACATCCGAGTCATTTAGCGATGCAAGGAAGATTTCCTCGTAATGTAATTCTCGCCACTGATAATATGGGTGATAAATATTCTCGTAATTATCGTCGTGGAAGTGACGCAGAATTTGAATATAAAAGAATGCCTAATGTTTCACAATTAGAACAAATGCTTGGTAGACCACTAACTGAGCAAGAATTTGTAGATAATTTCAAAAATTATGGTGCTTTACCGCTTGAAAGACTTACTCCGGGGGGTGAGTTAAGTTATGCTTTAGCATCAGGCAGACAGGCAAGAGGGGATTTTGAAAGAGAATTAGCAGACCGCCAAAGGCAAAGAGAAAGGGATAGAAAAATACCTTATCCTCAACGACAACAAATGAGATTTAACCGAATGACTATACCATATTATATGGGTCTTACAGGTTATGGCGAGGATTATGATTATCCTTTCCAGCCTTTTGATTTTGAAGAACAAGAAAGACAGATGACAGCACCTGCTGATGAAGAAAGAATAATGGAAATCTTAGATAGAATGCCTAATAGGGAAGGAAAAGTTAGAGTTATAAGACCTCCACCCGAACCACCTCTCTTTGAAGGTGCTCTTGATAATGTAGACGAACTTTACAACAGGGTAAAAAAAGTTTCATTACATTTGCATAATGCGTTTGGTGAACACGGTGATGAAGATTCAAGGGAAGTATTAGACACAAACTATCCAATACATAACAGACTTGCTAGTATGCATCAGCGATACAAAGATGGTGATGAGATATTAAATGTCTCTCCATTTAGACTTGACAAACTTAAAGACCATATCACAGATATTATTGGTTTACCTGCGTTAACCAGTGCTGAAACAGCGAATATGAGTCAACAAGCGGAGGAAAGATATAACGCACAAAGAAGCATTGTATCAAAATTAATACTAGAAGCGTTCCAAGGAGTAGGCCCATTTAGAAGAATTGCTGTTGCTGGTGACCACAGTTCAGACGACAATCGTATGGATAATCAAGATAGACGAAACTTTGAAAGTTCACTTGGTCATACAACTGCGTTTAAAGATGCGTATAAAGAAAGAATGGAAAGACTAGGATATACACCTGACGAAATACAAAATATAGGAATACAACCTGAAATTGACCCTGCGGAAATACAAGACCAAATTGCTCGTCAAACACTTCAAGATAAGGGATTTAAGGTAGCACCACCAAAAAATCTAGTAGGAGTGCGACAAATGACTACTCCTCGTTTACATAGAGATGAGCGTGGGGAAATTACAGCAATTCCTTTACCTAACCCTTCTGACCACGGCCTTCCTGAGTGGTTTAACAGTCAACTCATATTCGGTGATGATTTAATAGAACAATTAGCCAACGCTGAAAACCCTATTACTGTTGATTGGGGAGGAACTCCTACTAGAATAGATGACAAAGAATTAGCAGCACATTTAGAAGCGGGAGAAGGTTATATTGTTAGACACCCACATAAGAGTGAATATAAAGTTCTACATTGGGAAAATTTAGCGGAATACGACCAAGAGCGTGCTAGACTTGCGGCAGAACATAGAAGGCAAGAAGGTCAAAATGAAATGACTGAAATGATTGGAATAACCCATCCTCGTTATCCAAACACTGCTCAAATAATTCCTGCTGGCACTGACCATATTCCAAATTTTAATTTAGCAAATTCTGTAAGTCAGGATGCCATAGATTATTACCATAAAAACACACCTGACCTAATGGTTGATTGGTATGGAACTCCTACTAGGATAGATGATGAAAGATTACAAGAACATCTAAGAAGCGGTGACGCTATGATTCATCAACAACCCTCCGGCACACCTATTCCTGATGATGGACATGAATTCCATGTCGTGCATAATCAACAAGTTGCTGAACAATTCAATAATCCTGAGTTAAGGAGTCCGGACTTGTTTTAGTTTTTCATCTAGTCTATTTGGTTAATTTTTTATCCTGTAACTTCTTAGCCCGAGCATGGTAGATGAGTATGGCTTCGAGTTTTGCGACTGTTGTAGCCCTGCTGATTTAGCCTTCGCTGTAATAAAAGCCAAGAAAAAGTCTAAGCCATTTCATGGTTACAATCCTAACAGACACTCCAAAAGTGGTGGGTTAAATGCTAAAGGTCGAGCCAAGTTTAAGCGGGAAACTGGTGCTAACTTGAAAAGACCAGTGACTAAGAAACCAAGTAAACTCAAACCGGGTAGTAAAGCCGCCAAGCGTCGTAAGTCATTTTGCGCTAGAATGGGTGGGAGCAAAGGGCCAACAAGTAAAGATGGTAAACTAACTCCAAAAGGTGCAGCGCTAAAAAGGTGGAATTGTTAGTGATTCGTAAAGAGCGTGTAAGTCCTGAAGCCAAGCGACACAAGTTAGAATATGACAAAAAGTATGAGTCGTCACCTGAGCGTGTAAAATATCGAGAAGAGTTGAACCGTGAAAGACAAAGGCGTGGTATGTATGGTGACCATTCTCATCGTGACATCTCTCATACAGCAGGTGGTAAACTCACTGTAGAAGATGAGAGTAAAAATAGAGCACGACATTTCAAAGACAAAGGCACACTAAGACCTATCACTAAAGGTATTAGAGAGGATTTAGAACTACTTAGAGGATTAATTAACGGCCCGATGGATGAGCAAGATAAGAAAATTGCTCAAACATTGATACTTTCTTTAGACGATTACCATAGAGATGCTGAAATAGAAGATAAAAAAGAGTTAATGCACCCTTACCCGTTCTAATTATCTTGTTTGTCTTGTTTGTCTTGTGTATTGTATAGACTAATATATTGTTTTAATTATTTCAATAGTATAGACAATACAAAGGACAAACCGGACAAAAGGGCTAGTAACCTTTATGGTGACCTTCACAGTGGCAAGTCCAGTGAACACTATGAATAACCAAGACCATCACGAAGCAGAAATTAGGTTAATGGGATTGATTTTAGCACAAAGCACACTCGTCGGTGTAGCCATTGGTATCTTTGATTCTGAAATTTGGCTAAAGCAAGATAGCGTTTGGGTAAACGGATTTACCTATGCTATGGGTGCTTTCTTTATGCAAGGTATTGCTTATTATTTCTTTAAGATGTTCTTTGAGCAAAACTTACAAGAAAGAGCAAGGCATGGTAATGTCGAAAGGCAAAGAACGCATCAATACAAAATGATGCAACAGCAGTTTGACAATCGTAGGGCTGAGATGGAAATGAGAATGCAAGAAGCACAACTTGAGAAAGAGTTACGCTGGATGGAAGCAAACCCCGGTCAAATGCCTCCTAGTTGGGGAGTTCAAGGTGGCTCTCCGTCATTAGTTAGTTCATTTGATAAGATGGGTGGCGGCTCTAGTGTATTTGATAGTAGTCGCATACCAACTCATGAAGCGCATGTTCAACAACCACTGACACTGGGTGTAGAAGATGATGTGCCGCTAAAGAAAGATGGCACACCTGACAAAAGATATCAGAAAAAAGAGTGAGGAATATGCATGGGTCGAATCTTTCGCACACCATCAGATGATGCTACAGAAAGCACACTGCGTGCTATTCATATAGCAAATACTGTAGATACTACTTACGAAAGAGCATGGGGTTGGGTTAAAACAATCTTTGCTTCTCTTATCGCCACTTTAGTAGTTAGCGGTATCGAGTTTTATAATCCTGAATTTAGTGTTTATGAAAACACAATAGATTGGGCTGTTGAAAAACTTGAGAACTTTATTGCATGGCTAAAATGGTGGGATTGATGTTTGGTAGACGCAGGAGGCACAGCATTAGTTGGCGCTGCTATGTGGGGTCAGAATCTCTACAATTCATATAAACCAAGAAGAGTAGGTGTATATGGAGCACCGATGGTGGGTAAAACTACCTTAGACAGATATCTAACAACTCCGGGTGAGATGGAAGAAATCAGTGAAGATGATAGAACTACCCACAATCGAATTCTTAAGATTGGTAAGTTCAAAATGCCAAAACCAACTAGGAAAAGAGTATCATGGCAGGGTGAAAAAAGAGTTGTATATTCAGCAGATATAGGTGGTCAAGAGCGTTTTTGGAATCTATGGATTGAAGATATGACAACTAGAAACTGTGAGGCTATTGTTTACATGTTTGATGATAGAGCATTCAAAGGTGGTGATGATGGTCTACAACAAGTGGCTGGTTTCAGATACCTAGTGGACTGTTTAATCAATCGTAATTACCGTTATCGCTCATTTTGGTCTAGGTTTAGAGGAAAAAAATATCACCCTAGAGTAGTCATGCTAGTTGCTAACAAGGCGGATAGATTCTTTGATGAAGCAGCATCAAAACTTTGGCATGACGGAAGAATAGGAGAGCACAAGATATTTGACCCATTTAGAGATGATTTAATTCGATTACAAAAAGCAGGTATCCCTACTCGTAGGTCGTTTATGGCAACTAGAATAGGATGGAATGTAGAAAAGACAATGGTGACACTATTAACATCTTGACCAAACAAGTGACCCCATAGGTATCCTTTTGAATAACAACTCTTTCGGTGTAATTATGTCAGGCGGTAACTCATCTACAACTCTAGTGTCTACAGGTGGCGGAAGTCGTAGTCTTAGAACTACTATTCCAATGTGGATAGTAGAACATTTTAAACTAAGTGCTGGAGATAATGTTAGTTGGAAATTCGTAGTAAAAGACGATAACATTGTAGTAGTGATGACCCCTACGCCTACCCAAGAGGGATGATGATGTTTACAAGACAACCCCAACAAACTTTGACTGAAGCACAGTTAGCAGGTTTGGCTATGCAAGGGAATGAACAACTAACTCAGGCTGCTCTTCAAGAGATGTTAGTAGCCCAGCAAGGAATGCAAGAAGTCGCTGAGGCTCAAAATATCGAAGTGCCTAAAGTAAATTTTTATCCTAGTCGCCATGCTGACCCACGAAAGGCTCGTAGAAAAGATATAAAACAAGCCTACAAATTATTAGAGCCAGCAAAGCGTTCAATATTCAATCCAATGCGCTGGTTGTTTGGTAGAAAATATCGTTACAACAAAGATACTGGAACTTGTGTAGTTGATGGGGCTAATGTTGCTGAACTGATAAAACATGATAACCTATACATGCGAATATGTGATGAAGAAACAGGCCGTTCTTTGTGGGAAATGTATTGGCAAAACCCAGTTACCGGACAGCCTGAAGCGTTTATTGCTAGAGATAAAGTAACAAGCGGTAAGAAAATGAGAGGCACATATTGTCCTGAGCATCTTCATTTGTATCATCTATTATGTAAATGGGAAGCAGAAGAAGATAAACAAAACGAAATGAACCCAAGCCGCCTTAGAGATAAAGTCAAAAGAGGTGTATCTATAGTATCAGTTCCTGTAGCATCAGTTAAGAAAAAAGACCCTACACCTGCTATGTTGCAGAAGTATGAGCCATTTTTTGCTGAACTAGAGAGAGACGCTGGAAAAACAAATGGCATCAATGTGTTACACTATGCAAACCCGGCGACTGGTCAAAACGATGTAACCATGGTTGTATTCGATTTGCGTATATTCCAAATGGAATTACAACAAATGAATATGCCAACTCAATCATTTCAAGATTTAATTAATAGCGAAAACGCCAAAATCCAACAGAACCTTGATGTTGCAGTAGTCGCTGGGGAGGTCTGATACGATGTTCGGCTTTGGTAATCAACAACAACAAAATAACGGTCTAAACTTATCCCAAACCGGAGCAGGAATGGGTATGCAACAACAAAATGGTTTTTCACTTGGTGCTCAGCAAATGCAACAACAACAACCAAGTCCATTCATGAGTGGTATGATGGGTAGTATGGGTATGACTCCGCAGCAACAAATGATGATGCAGAACGGTCAATTTACTCCGCCCAGTGAAATGGAGTTAATTGGTGCATTACTACAATCACAAAATCCTATTCACCGTTTTATTAAAGATGGTGGATTAAATTCTTTGATAGATTTAATCGCAGCAACAACCAGTTTAAGTTTACTAAATATTCTGAAAAATTCTTCTTTTACTTTAGACGATGATGGTAAGATGCAATTAGATGCTGCGACTCTACCTTCTGACCTACAAACCTTGAGTGTAGAAAATGTTAGTATGCTGCTAAATAATATGGTTTCTCAAAGTAATCAAAAATTCCAAGAGGCTGAAATGCAAAGGCAACAAATATTCGCTGCTGCTGAGCACTCTCTAATGGGCGGTGCTTTGGCTGCTGCTATGGCTGATGAGGGCACTATGCAAAAAGTAGGTAGCGGTATTGGTAGTGTCGCTCGTGGATTAATAGGACTACCTAGAAACTGAGGTGATTAAATGCAGCAAGGAAGTTTAGGTGATTATGGAATAAAACTAAGCCAAGCAAGTAGTAGTATATTTGCTCCAACTAGAAATATTATTATTGATATGATAATGATTCAATTTATCGCTATCATTATTTCTTTAGCATCTATATTAGTTTTCAAAGGAGATACGATGAGTAGTAACGACATCAGTGTGTTTATCGTTGGTATCTTTGGGTCTATGCTTTTCTTAGGCACATTATACAGTAGAATCAGTAGATGACCATTTATTCATAGGACATGAGACAGAAGGCGCTAGCGCCTTTATTTTCATAACACAATTACACAATCTACAAGTGCCACTGCGTTTTCTCATATACGGGCATTGATAACATTCGTTTAGTCTTTTCATGTAGTCCTTTTTGCTAACTCTTCTACCTGTAACTGCATCTTTTGATGCTTTTAACAAATCTTTACCACGGTCTTTGAGAGGTTGTTTTGGAACTCTCTCATAGGGTGGGAGCATGTATGTCCGAAAGCGTATTCAGGAAAAAGGATTATGGGTAATGCTGCTTTAAGCGTGTCATGGCGGAGGGCAACCCTATAACAAAAAGGTCTTGCCCCCTTTGCCAACATCCTAGTCGTGCTGAGTTAGAAAAAGGCTTACTGGATGGTGAAATATCATCAAAACAGTTAGACAAAGATATGGGCTGGAGACTTAACACAACTGATAGACATTTTAGAAACCACATGGGTCAATATCACATGGCTTCTAATCCTCAGTGTAAAGTATGTGCACATCCTGATAGAGCAGAATTTGAGCGTAGATATTTTGAAGATGGTTCACAATCTCAGGCGATTGCAGAAGAGTTAGGTATTGCTGAAACTTCTGTCTATCATCACATGAAGCATCACTTTCAACCGCTAGTTCAAAGAAGTGCAGCCGCCGAGATAACATTAGTGGTAGGTGAAGAGATAAATGCACTCAGGTCAAATGTGGAACTCCTCAATGTTAAGTTGTCTGAATTGCTCAATGAAGGAAGTGTTCACGAAGATGGGTTTGTCAGGGATGCAGTGTCACTGCATAAAGAAGTCCGAGAGTCAATAAAAGACCTATTGAAGATGAACGAACAGTGGAGTCCTACCACCGAAAACAATCAAATCAATAACACAATTAATATTCTTAAACTTGAACTGGGTAAAGAAAGCCCTGAATCTTGGGCTAGAATACGCAACCAACTTATAGAACACGCAGGTGATATGAATTGATGCCTGTTCCTGTTCCTGACCTTTTACAAATGACGCATCCTGCGTTTAGTCTTGTTGAGAGAGAAGGGCCAGTATCGGAATACAATGTTCCTATCTATCTTGATTTTTGTAGATGTATACTAAGACGCTTTGAGCACTACGGTGAATTAGATATCACCCCGCCTGATTTATTTGTGTTACTAGCAAAATCATTCGAGACAGTGTTTGAAGATGACGACCCAGCAACTTTCTTCCCTGCTCGTAGTTTAATTCCTAGGCTTTTGGAGGAGTTCGACTCAACAATTAATAATATGATATCTGCGTTTCAAGAAAGTCCTAGGATTATCACATTCTATAGAAAAGTAGCAGAAAAACTGCGACAGTGTTTTGAATACCATATACTGGGGGAGATATCATGACGGAGGGTATGATGGGCCGAACCTCCGATACAAGGATGTATAATCCTAGGTCTGAATCCTCGGAAATGTTTAGGGGTAATCATGAAGATGAAAGACCCCCAGCAGGTATGCAAGATGCCAAAGATAGAGAGAGTAAGCGAGATAAGCGTCAAGAAAAGAAAGAGCGTGAAGAAAAAGAAGATAAAAAAATTCGTCACATTAAAGTCAGAAGTCACCACCTTGGTATAGACAAAAAAGAAGATGGTGAGGAAGAAGAAAGTAAATTCAAACCTCGTGGTTCTACTGATAATCCAGCGAGTCAAACAATGCCAAGTGGCGCTGGTGCTTTCATGACCAGTTTAGCCACAGGTGCAAAAGGGCCGGGTGCTGCTGGTGGAGAGATGATTCAAATGTCTGAGCCAATGGATATTGCTTGGCAGTTACTAAAACAAGATACGATTCAAAAAAAAGAATCCAAGCGTGCAGTAGCCCGACGACGCAAAAAAGAAGGCTACGCTAAGTGGCGACCATCTACAGGACAATTTGAACGCCCAAAAGGAGGCGCTGACCCTCGTAATACCACATCACGAAGGTCAAAAAATATTAGCAGAAATTTACCTTTAGGTAGAAAAACAGGATTAATGAGGCCGCATCTTTCTGTTGAGTTTTCACATCGAGGTCTTGCTAGTAAGCAACCTATGTCGAAAGACCCACAGCAATATCGTCAATACTTG
>Ga0160422_10001896_pt1 | contig 13045 bp, 7 predicted proteins | sample Fk160mmetaG_FD_108192 | JGI IMG/M metagenome (GOLD analysis project Ga0160422, IMG submission 108192) | Marine microbial communities from the Central Pacific Ocean - Fk160115 60m metaG | ecosystem: Environmental > Aquatic > Marine > Oceanic > Photic zone | place: The Central Pacific Ocean...
AAGAACAAGATTTAAAATTTTTAGATAGCTTGAATAAGCTGTATGTTGCTACTACTCGTCCAAAAGAAAGATTGTATATATTTTCCAAAGAATATCCAAAAATTACAGATTCTTTCTTAAATTCTGGAAAACTGAACTCATTTCTTTACCTTTATGGTTTGAGAAATTTTTTTGTGGATGGAAACCCAAATGAGAATCATATATTAGAACCCTCTAAAGAATTAAAATTATATTCATGTAATAATACTATCAAATCTGATTGGAGAAAGGTAGTTTCTATAAAAAAAAATTCAGAAAAATCATGGGATATAGAGTCGAATGATACAAGAAGGGATTGGGGGAAACTATTACATTTAGCTCTGTCTAAAATATTATACAAAGAAAATATTTCAGAAGTTTGTAATAGTCTGTATTGGAGCGGTTATTGTTCGTTACAAGACAAAGAAAATTTAGAAAAGGAAATCTCAGTTCTTTTATCTAAACCAGAAATACAAATGTTTTTTGATTCCTCATGGAAAGTTAAAAATGAAAGAGAAATTTTAATGAATGACGGAAGTACCTATATTCCCGACAGATTACTTTTTTCTGAAGATAAGACTGTTGTAGTTGATTATAAAACCGGAAATCCAGATAGCAGTCATATATTACAGATAGAAAAATACGCTTCTGTTTTGAAACAAATAGGCTACGATAATATTGATAAATATTTAATTTATACTAATTCTAAAAATTTAGTTAAGAAAATATGAAGTCATTCTTAAAAATTATAGCAAGTCGACTCCTCAATAAGTTTCCAAAATCTATGGAAAATATAGCTGTTGTTCTTCCAAGTAAGAGGTCAATAGTATTTTTAAAATCTTATTTATCTAAACAAATTACAAAACCAATTTTCTTGCCACAATTTTTTTCTATAGAAGATTTTATTGAAAATCTTTCAAATCTAAAAGTTCTAGATAATTTATCCTTACAATTTTATTTGTACCAAAGTTATTTGCAAAACCCTCCAACCCAAGCAGATTCTTTTGATAAATTTATGAATTGGAGTAATATGTTATTGCACGATTTTAATGAAGTTGATAGGAATTTGGTAGACCCAAAAGATATTTTTACAAATCTTAAAAATGTAAAGGAGTTAGAACACTGGAGTTTAAAAGAGTGGAGTTTCTCAGAGTCTGAATTGACAGATTCACAAAAGAATTATATTGATTTTTATAATAAATTCTTTCAGTGGTATCGAAATTTTAATTCACGTTTATTAAAAAAAAATCATGCTTATCAGGGGATGGCATATAGAAAGGCTGCTCATGAAATTGAAAAAAAAGAAATAGTATGGGATAAGATTTGGTTTGTAGGATTAAATGCACTGACAAAAGCAGAACAGAAAATTTTAGATGTATTAAAAGAAAAAGATATAGCAAGAGTTTTTTGGGACGCGGATGAATATTATTACAATAACCCGAATCATGAAGCGGGAGAATTTTTAAGAGCACAAAGTGATAATTGGATGGGGATTGATTTCGAAGGAGTAGGAAATTATTATAATCAAAAGAAGGACAGTTTTAATGTTATCGCCTGTCCAAAAAACATATCTCAAGCTATAGTAACTTCTAATATTTTAAGTAATTTATCTAGTTCAGATCTCTCCGACAGCAATACTGCTATTGTGTTAGCTGATGAAGGATTGTTATATCCTGTATTAAATCACCTACCATCAAATGTTCAAAATATTAATGTAACAATGGGTAGCCCTGTAAAATCAACTCCTTTTTATTCTTTTTTAGATGCAATTTTTGAAATGCAATTATGTACATATTTAAAAGAACAAAAAGATTTTTATTATAAGAATCTTTTGAGAGTTATTAATCATCCTTTATTATTACATTTTATTTCCTCAGAAATTATAATTAATTTACGAAACGAGATTTCAGAAAAAAATAAAGTACATATTTCTACCGATTTTGTTAAAGAATTTTTGAATGATGATTTTATAAACGTAAATTATATTTTCTCAAGATGGGAAACAATTGAAGATGCTTTTAGAATGTTAGAAACTCTTATCAATTTTCTACGTAGAACGTTAGTTGATAAAAAAAATAATGTTGAATCTGAAATTTTATTTACTCTAAATTCGTCCTTTCAGATTTTAAAAAATCTTATTTCTGAATGCACTTTCTCTGTAGATTTAAAAACATTACATTCATTAATAAAACAATTAATATCAAAAGAGGTGATTCCATTTAAAGGTGAACCATTAAAGGGAGTCCAATTGATGGGTATTTTGGAAAGTAGAACTTTAGATTTTAAAAATGTAATAATTTTAAGTGTTAATGAGGGAAAACTTCCAAAGAGCAAAACATTAAATTCTTTTATTCCATATGATTTAAAGATGTATTTTAATATGCCAACTTATAGAGAAAATGATGCAATTTTTTCATATCATTTTTATAGGTTATTACAAAGAGCTAAAAATGTCAATATTTTGTATAATTCAGAAACAGATGATTTTGGTTCTGGTGAAAAAAGTAGGTTTATAACTCAGTTAATTTCAGAATATCCATATGAAATAAATCAGTATGTTTATTCTGAGAAAAAAATCATTTTTTCAAAAAGAAGTCCTGTGGTTGTTGAAAATAATGAGGTAAGAAAACAAATACAAAAATGGGGGAAATATGTTTCTCCCACTTCATTAAACATGTACAATAACTGTAGTTTGTCTTTCTATTATTATTATCTAATTGGTATTCGAAAGTCTAATGAGGTAAGTGAATATGCGGAAGCAGACATTATTGGATCAGCAATTCATGAGGCATTTAAAGATGTGTATCCAAAAGGTAATGTTCTAGCTAAGGATTTAGATAATATTAGAGATTGTCTACTAGACACTGTGGAAGATAAATTTATAAAGATTGGTAGGCTTGAGAGTGTTATTAGTGGAAAAAATTATCTTAATTTAGAAGTAGCTAAGAAATTGACTATTAATTTTCTTGAATATGAAAAATCATATTTATTACTGTCTTCACAAAAAAGTTTAAGTTTAAATATATTGGAGTCAGAAATAGAACTTCAACATACATTAAACATTGGTGGAATTAATTTTGTAATTAAAGGAAAGATAGACAGAATCGATGAATATGATGATCATATAAGGATTATCGATTATAAATCTGGAAGCGTGAAGGTTTCAGATTTAAGTTTCCGAAAATGGGATGAGTTTTCAGAAGCTCCTTATAAACCGAAGGCATTACAATTATTAATATATGCATATTTGTACATAAAGAACAATCCTTCTATTTTGAATAGAAAGGTAATTGTCGGTAATTTTGCCTTTAAGAATCTCCAAGAAGGTTTAATTACTCTTTCAAGCTATGAAAATAACAAGAAAGAGATTCTATACATTGATAATGAAAATATACAGCAAATAGAAAATATAATTATTGATGTCATAAGAAAAATTATGAATTCAGATTTTTCGGAAAATCAAAATCAACATTTTTGTGAATATTGTAATTAATCATTCATTATATACCGTATGATGATTCGATTAACTTGTTTTGGAAAATAATTATCTTTTTAACTATAATCTTTGTTATTTATCCGCTAATTCTCATAGAAATGTTTTCACTTAATTTGATAATATATATATTGTAAAAGATGATTTAAAAAAATAAATATATTTATGAGGGAAAGAATTTTTCTGAAAAATTAATTAAGTGTAATTTTTCAGAGGACCTTGTTAATGAGGTGTACAACCATCTTAAATATTCTTTATTTAACATTTCTTCGGTGAAGTAGGGTTGATCTACAAATACAGATTTCCACTGACCACCTTGAGATTTATGACAGGTTATCGCATAAGCATATTTTATTTGAAGAGCGTTTAAATATTTGTCTTCTTTTATTGCTTTGTTTCTTTTGTATGTGTTTTTTATTGAATTATAATCTTGAGAAACTTCATTATATAATTCTTTATATCTTTCATAATCTAGTGCCGCTTGTTCACTTTCCAAAGTGTCTAGCATAACGATTACATCTGTTTCTAGCTCTTCAGGATAATCAACTAACTCAATTGATACATGGGCGAAACTAAATCCGTATAATTCCTCATATTTTCTAATATGTTTTATTTTAATTATATCTCCATTAGCAATAAATCCAGCTTTACTTTCATTTTCCAACCATGAGTAGTTATTTCTTACAATCATTAAAAAATCTCCAATTGATATTCGTTCTTCTTTCCATAATATTTTATGTCGAATTTGTTGATTGTATAAATATGCTCTCTTATTAGATTTACATATTACTATAGTAGATTCTATTCCAAAATTATTATAGGATGATTCAATTTTCTCTTGAAGTTCATCACCTCCATTTAATCTTGTAACTTCTTCATTACATTTTATTTGAGGATACTTATTAATTCCTTTAGAAATTATTTCTCTTAAATTGGTTGCATTTTCTAGTATTAATGAGTCTGACTTTTGACGAACTACATGCGTAAGTTCTCTGACGATTACTTGTTTGTTAAATTCCTTTTCTAAGATACACTCGTCTAATGCAGGACTAACGTTTAGATGCACAGGTGGCAGTTGTGCGGTGTCTCCAATTAAAACTAATTTACAATCTGTCCCTGAATAAACGTATTCAATAAGATCTGAGAGTAAATTTCTATTGCCAAAGCTTTTGTCTGTATGAGCAGGTATCATGGAGGCTTCATCCACAATAAAAATACAATTAGTGTTTAAATTTTCTTGTAAAGTGACATATGTATTTCCCTTGCTATTTTTTTTAATCCAATAAATCTTTTTATGAATAGTATGTGCTGTTTTATTAGAGTATCCTGACAATACTTTTGCAGCTCTACCAGTAGGCGCTAACAAAGAAGTTCTTTTGTAAACAGAAGACAGGCTCTTAACTAAGGATGAAATTAAACTTGTTTTGCCTGTGCCAGCATATCCTTTTAATAAAAAGATATATTTATTGCCCAAAGAACAAACGAAGTCTGACACATCATTAATTACTTCCTTTTGTTGTGAGGTAGCTTTAAAGCTGAAATTTTCTTTTATCTTTTCTTTTAACTTTTCAGATTTATTCATCCAATAATATTTACTTCAGGATAAATATTTATATCAAATTTTTTCTTTACTGAATTTTGTATTTTTTCAGCTAAATTAATTATTTCTCTTCCTGTAGCTTCTCCATAATTAACTAAAACAAGAGCTTGATTTTTATGTACTCCAGCGTCTTTGTATCTGTATCCTTTCCAACCACATTGATCAATCAACCATCCAGCAGCTAATTTAATTTCTGTGCTCGAAATTTTATATCCAATTATATTTGGATAGATTTTTTTGAGATATTCAAACTTCTCTTTTTCAATTACAGGATTTTTGAAGAAGGATCCACTGTTGCCAATTTTCTTAGGGTCGGGAAGTTTTCTTTTTCTTATATTTATAACAGCATTACAAATGTTTTTAGTAGATTTTTCTAAAGAAAGACTTAAGAGTTCGTTATTAATATCCTTGTATTTTGTATTTAACATTGGTAATTTACTTAACTTAAATGATACATATAATATTATATATTGGTCTTTCAATTCATTTTTAAATATAGAATCACGATATTTAAACTTACATTCTGAATTTGTAAAAATCTTTTCTTTTCCATTTTTTAAATTTATGGTCCAAACTTTGTCAATAAAGTCTTTTACTTCCACACCATACGCTCCAATATTTTGGATTGGTGAAGCTCCTACATTTCCCGGAATTAATGCTAAATTTTCAATTCCAGAAAGTTCATTTTTTATAGTCCATAGTACAAATTGATGCCAATTTTCTCCAGCTCCAACTTTTATCTTTTTTGTTTCATCGTCTTCTTCAATTATGTCAATTCCTCTAATTTCATTTTTAATTATAAGACCATCATAATCTTCTGTAAAAAGTATATTACTACCTCCACCTAGAATTAAATAGTTGTTTTGTTTGAACTGATTTGATTTAATAAGCTCTTTAAGGTTTCCTTTGTTATTTATCTCGTAAAATAATTTGCATTTTACATTTATTCCAAAAGTATTTAGTTTTTTCAAAGATATGTTATTGGAAAAAATCATACTAGGGAATATCTACTTCCTTTATTTGTTTATCTGAAAATTTATATGTTGTACTAGGGTTAGATGTTATTAGCGAGTAATCATGTGTTGCAATTATAATAGTTGTTCCATTTTGATTGATTTCTTTCATTGTTTCAATAATACTTTTGGATTTTTTTGGATCTAAATTGCCGGTTGGTTCATCTGCTAAAATAATTTTTGGATTATTTAATAAAGCTCTAGCGATAACAACTCTCTGTTGTTCTCCTCCAGAAAGTTCGAATGGCATTTTTTTTTCTATTTTACTTAGATAAACAGTATTTAAAACTTCACTTATTCTTTTTTTAATTCTAAATTTGTCTTCCCATCCTGTTGATCTTAAAACAAACTCTAAGTTTTTATATATATTTCTGTCAGACAGTAGCTGAAAATCTTGAAATATAATTCCTAGTTCTCTTCTAAGGTATGGAATTTTTTTATTTTTAATTTTTGATAAATTATACTCTAAAATTTTAATATTTCCTTTATTAATATCGACACTTTTATAAAGTGATTTTAATAATGAACTTTTTCCGCTGCCAGTGTCTCCAACCAAATATATAAAATCTCCCTCATTAATTTCTAAGTTAATGTTTTTTAGTATTTCTTTATCTCTATATGAAATACTAACATCTGAAATTGAAATAATGGTCTTATTCATCTATGATGTATTTACATACTCTGTTAAATGGCATTTTATTGATAAAATCCTTTAGTTTTCCGTCATGATCTATAATATTATTTTTTTTAAGACCTTTTTCGGTTAAATCAGTTTTTCCTCTGTCGATTTGATCAGGTCTAAAATAAGCAACTAGTGAAAGGTTTCTATCTCTAATTTGTACAAAGTCAGGAATTTTTTTTGTTCCCTTTATTTTTAAAATGTGTATCATAATAATGTTGTAAAATTACTGTTTTTATTCTGTAGGTACATATGTTTTACATATTAAATTGTTAAAAAAAGATGTTGAAAACTTAGAGTTTACAGAAAAAATAGATTATACTTTATATTTATTTTTATACTTTTAAATAAAATGAAAAAACATTTTTTTGTAAGTTTATTCCTTATAATTTTTTTTGATGTTTCTTGTCAAATTAACATTCTTACAGAAGCGGAAAATTTATATTTAAATGGAGAATATGGTTCTGCTCAAAATATTTTTATATCCCAACTAGATAAATCTGAAAAAAATGATTATGTCTTGTTCAGAATTGCTGACTGCTCGGGTAAATTAGGAAAAAGTGATGCTGAATATTGGTATCTTGAATTATTAGATAATTATAAAAATTCAAATTATTATGAAAAATCAAAATTTAACCTAGCGAAGATTTATTTTTCAAATAAAAATTATACTAATTCTGTTCAACTTTTCTCAGAAATTTCACAAAATAAATTAAAATCAAATGAGTTTTATTTTAAATATGGATACTCTCTTTTTTACTTAGATGATTATAATCTGGCAAAATATAATTTTTTAAAAGTTACAGAAGGTAAATATAAAACACTATCTAATTACTTTTATGCATACATTCTTTATTCTCAAGAAATGTATAATAAATCTTTGTTAGTATTTCAAACATTATCTGATGATGAAACCTTTTCAAAAATCATCCCCTATTACATTACTCAAATATATTTTTCTCTAGAGAAATATTCAGATATTGTAGAATACGCAGTACCTATGCTTGAAAATGTAATTGACTCTAGAGAGGCGGAAATGTATAGGATTGTCTCAGATTCTTACTATCACCTAAATGATTTTAAAAACGCAAAAAAATATTTCAATAAATTTTTAGAAATTAATACAGATATAAATGTATTGGATTTTTTTCAAATTGGGCAGATTAATATTTATCTAGAAGATTATGATAGTGCAATTAATTTTCTAGAAAAAGTTAATAATGTTGATGATAGTATATCTCAGTATACGTCTTACTATTTGGGAAAATCATATTTGAAGGTGGGACAGAAAAATTTTGCAATTAATGCATTTTATAATGCATCTAAAATAGATTTTGATTTAGATTTAAAAGAAGAGTCTTTATATAATTATTTTAAGCTCTCTTATGAATTAGATTTACCTTACTCTAACATAACTTATGTAATGGATCAAATTGAATCTTTTAGATTAGTAAAGTATAAACAAGAAGTAAAAAGATTATTGATAAATATGTTTCAAATTACTAATCAATATCAACAAGCTTTTGATTTTTTAAAGCATAACCACCTCCCGAAATTAGAACAAAGACAAACACTTCAAAGATTAGCTTTTTACATTGGTGTCCAGCATTACAACAACGCAAATTATAGTAACGCATTGTTAAAGTTTGAATTTTCAAAAAAATATCCTGAAAATAAAGAAATTGAAGCTATTTGTACATATTGGTTGGCAGATTGTTATTATCATCTGAAAGATTATGATAAATCTATCACTTATTATAAAGAATATTTAGAAACTCCATCCAAGTCCCTTTTAGAGAAGATTGGAATAGCAAAATATAATTTAGCTTATTCTTATTTTCAAAAGAAACAATACAATGAGTCAATTGATTTTTTTAGGAAATCTATAAATTCTAACCTGGACGAGGATAGATTGCTCGACGCTAAAATTAGATTAGCGGATAGTTATTTTATGATTTCAAATTTTAATAAAGCAGTTAAATATTATTCATCAATATCTCTTGAAACTCAAAAAAACAATAAATATCATTTTGATGTAGACTATTGTTTATATCAGCAAGCTAAATGTTATGGGTTAATTTCTGACTATAAAAATCAAGAAAAATGTCTAATAAATTTTGTTGATAAATCTACAGAGTCTCCATATTACGGAAGAGCTATTGTTGATTTAGCTAAACTTTATAAGAATCAGAATAGAAACGATTTGGCTCTTGCTAATTTCGAAAAAGTTTTAAATTTTTCAGATGACAAAGAAGTTCTTTCAATGTCACTTTTGAATAAAGGGTTAATTTATTTTAATGAAAATAAACTTGAAAACTCTATAAAATGTTTGAAAGAGGTAATAGAAATTTATCCAAATACCAGGGCATTCACAAGCGCTAAAATTGGTCTTAAGGAAGTTTTTTTAAAGAAGGGAAGTATTGACGATTACCTAGACTATATTAGTAGAGTTCCACAATTAGATATTTCTGTCGCATCTAAAGATTCATTAAGTTATGAGGTTGCACTCAATAACTTTTACAAGGGCATATACACAACTTCCAAAACTCAATTTAGAAATTATTTAACAGTATATTCAGAATCATCAATATTTAACAAAGAAGCTAATTTTTATTATGCTGAATCATGCTGGCTCACAAATGATACTTTAAAAGCAATCGAATCATATGAAAAAGTAATAAGCCAAGGAATTTCGATGTTTTATGAACCTTCCTTAGTAAAAATATCCAGATATCATTTTGATAGAAATGATTATAAGTTATCAAATAAATATTATCAAATTTTAGATTCAACTGCTAATTCTCATAGTTTAATAAGAGAATCTATTGTTAGATTAATGTTTGGTTTTGAAAATTCAAATAATAAACTTGCTAATTTATATGCAAATCGGGTTATTAAGTCTGAAAAGTTAAATGATAGATTACTTGTCAAAGCGAAACTAATTATTGCTAGAGATGATTTTGCCAAAGGCAATTTTGCTAGAGCATCCAACATATGTGATGAAATAATAAATATTTCTAAAAATAATGATGCTTCTGAGGCGATGTATATGAGAGCTTATTTTTCATTTCTAGATGACGAATACTCAATAACTGAAGAGTTAATATTTCAGTTATCAGAAGAATACTCTTCAAACCATTGGATTGCAAAAGGATTTATTTTATTGTCTGATGTTTATGTCAAACAGGGAAATAATTATCAGGCAAAAGCTACACTAAATAGCATAATTGAAAATCATGATGATGAAGATGTAATTAATGAAGCAAAACTTAAATTAGAAAAGATAATAGAACAAGAATTATTAGAAATTTCTGATGTTGAACGAGAAATTGTTATCCAAATTGGAGACTCTTTAGATTATGAAATTATATATTCAGATTTGCAAATAGAAGAAGAATTTTAAAAAATAATTTGATGAAAGCACTAAATTTAATGCTTATGACTTTTATTTCTGTGTCTTTGTTGTCTCAAGACATCAAAACAGCTGAAGTTAAAGTTTTTGAAGGTTTTGTACCTAAAATTCCTGAGTCAGAAAAAATCAAGGAAACTACATTTTTCATAGACACAACTAAAATTGATAAGACTCAGGAATATAAATTTATTAATAAAAAAATGAATATTTCCTTTAACTCTAGACCACTAAAACCAGCAAAAATCAGTGGAGAAAAATTATTTGATAATAAAAAATCTTCAATAATTTTTGGCTTTGGTAGTAATTCTATAACTTCAAACGTATCTTATAGTGATTTATCAAAGCATAGTTTTTCATATGGGCTTCGATTTAATCAAAAAAATAGTAAATATCGTGTTAATTATGAAGATTTAACCAAAGATTACGATATCTTTAAGAATTCTCTTGTGTATTTGAATGTGTTCGGTCAAATGATTGGTAAAGACAATATATTTACAGGAAATGTAGAGTATGAAAGAAAAACATCAAATTATATTGACGATTTTTCAAGAAATAGTGAATGTAATGATTATAATTTAAATGTATTTTCATATTCAAAGTTTGGTTTTGGTGTTATTTCAAAAGAGTTGTCTGATGCTAAGTTAAAACACAAAACAAATTTCTTTGTTTCAAATCTAAATGAGTTTTTGGAGAATCAATTACACTTAAGTACCATTTTAAGAAAACATGTTAGTGGGTATCCAATCAAAGTGAGATTAGAATTTAATGATTACATAAATTACAATAATAATATTTTTGTATCAAATATTACAAAAACAGAATTGACAGAGTTTAGTATTTCTCCGTCAGCAATGCTTAAAAAATATGGATTAGACTTTAATTTCGGTGCTTATATTTATTACCAGACTGATGATTTGAAAAATAATAGTTTTAATTTTCTTCCACAACTTGACATTAGTAAACATCTTGTCAGAGACATTGTATTTATAAATGGAGGTGTTAGATCTAAAAGAATAAGAAATACAATAAAATCACTATCAGATGAGAATCCATTAATTTCAGGGTTGGGTATCAATAAATATGATATTCAAAATAACTATAACTCTTTTGATTTACAAACTACAGATATCAAAAATGAATTATATCTTGGAATGGTTAATGTTCTAGGAAATGATGAATTATTTGATGGAAACATTTCCTTTGGTAGAATTTCTAATATGCCTTTATTCAATTGGGTAGACTTAGGATCTAATGGAAGATTTGTCTCATCATATATAGATGTATGGAGAACACAAATTAATTTAAATTATAGTTGGCAAATTAATGAATTAGTAGCAGTAAACGCTACTACAAATTATTTTATTTATGATACATTAATATCAAACAAAGAGAATTTTAATTTAAACAGTGGTTTTTCTCTAAATTTAGACAACAAAATAAAAGTAAATACTTCACTTTCATATTTAGGAGAAAGAAAATCTTTTCAATTTTATGAGGAGAATGATATTTTTCAAGAAAATTTAGGTGAATATTATTTATTAAATCCTCAGATTCATCTAAATATAAAATTCGATTACAATTATTCAAATTATTTTTCTGGATATTTAAAGATTAATAATATTTTTAACTCGAAACAAGAGATGTGGCAAGGCTATAGAGAAATGGGTATTAATGCTTGGGCTGGGATTTCATATTCTTTCTAGAAAAAGTTATTAACTTTTGTTGAAAAACTTTTATCAATTTTATTTCGAAATTGTCCTGTTTTTACAACTTCCATTTCATATATTTGTCAGACTTTTAATACTGAACAATTAAACTAAATATGAGCGAAGAGAACAAAAAACAAGACTATGGTGCTAGCAACATTACAGTACTTGAAGGTTTAGAAGCGGTAAGAAAAAGACCAGCAATGTATATTGGGGATATTGGTCAAAAAGGCTTGCATCATTTGGTATATGAAGTAGTAGATAACTCTATTGATGAAGCTCTTGCAGGTTATTGTTCTCATATTGATGTTTACATTAATGATGATAATTCTGTAACAGTATCGGATAATGGAAGAGGAATTCCTACTGATATTCACGAAAAAGAAGGTAAGTCTGCTTTAGAGGTTGTAATGACGGTATTACACGCAGGAGGAAAGTTTGACAAAGGATCTTACAAAGTATCTGGAGGACTTCATGGAGTTGGCGTTTCATGTGTAAACGCACTTTCTACAGATTTAAGAGTTGAAGTTCACAGAGGTGGTAAAATCTTTGAGCAAGAATATAAAATTGGTGTTCCTCAATATGACGTAAGAGAGATTGGTGACAGTGACAAGACTGGAACATTTGTAACATTTAAGCCTGACTCATCAATATTCGTAGAAACTATATACCATTTTGATATTTTGTCAGCAAGACTTAGAGAGCTCTCATTTCTTAATAAAGGTATACATTTATCATTAACTGATAAGAGAAGAACTGATGCCGAAGGTAATTTTGTAAAAGAGGAATATTTTTCAGAGGGTGGACTCAAAGAATTTGTAACTTTCTTAGACGGAACACGAGAGTCAATTTTGAATGATGTTATTTATTTTGATGGAAATAAAGATGGTGTGCCTGTGGAGGTTGCAATGGTTTATAATTCATCTTACACAGAAAATGTTCATTCTTATGTTAATAATATTAATACTCACGAAGGTGGAACCCATCTTTCAGGTTTTCGTCGAGGACTAACTAGAACACTAAAAAAATATGCCGATGAATCTGGTCTATTAAAAAAAGTCAAATTTGAAATCTCTGGTGATGATTTTAGAGAGGGATTAACTGCGGTAATTTCTGTTAAAGTG
>Ga0160422_10001897_pt1 | contig 13045 bp, 12 predicted proteins | sample Fk160mmetaG_FD_108192 | JGI IMG/M metagenome (GOLD analysis project Ga0160422, IMG submission 108192) | Marine microbial communities from the Central Pacific Ocean - Fk160115 60m metaG | ecosystem: Environmental > Aquatic > Marine > Oceanic > Photic zone | place: The Central Pacific Ocean...
CGAACCGAACTGGTAGTAGTCAAGCAATGGGGTGACGCAGGAAGGTAGCTCAACCGCGGCGATGGTAGACCGCGGCCAAGGTTGTAGGGCGAGATGTAGGCAAATCCGCATCTCATATACCTGAGAACTGACGGGGAGCCGACTTAGGCGAAGTGAGTGATCCTATGCTGCCGAGAAAAGCCTCTAGCGAGTGTGTGAGCCGCCCGTACCCCAAACCGACACAGGTGGTCAGGTAGAGAATACCGAGGCGATCGAGTGAACTGTGGTTAAGGAACTCGGCAAATTGCCCCCGTAACTTCGGGAGAAGGGGGGCCGCGGCTGGTGATGGGACTTGCTCCCTGAGCTGGCTACGGCCGCAGAGACCAGGTGGAAGCGACTGTTTACTAAAAACACAGGTCCATGCAAAGTCGCAAGACGACGTATATGGACTGACGCCTGCCCGGTGCTGGAACGTTAAGGGGACCAGTTAGTTCTTCGGAGCGAAGCTGAGAACTTAAGCGCCAGTAAACGGCGGTGGTAACTATAACCATCCTAAGGTAGCGAAATTCCTTGTCGGGTAAGTTCCGACCTGCACGAATGGCGTAACGACTTCCACGCTGTCTCAACCGCAGACTCGGCGAAATTGCACTACGAGTAAAGATGCTCGTTACGCGTGGCAGGACGGAAAGACCCCGGGACCTTTACTACAGCTTGGTATTGGTGGTCGGTTCGATTTGTGTAGCATAGGTGGGAGACTTGGAAGCCCGGACGCCAGTTCGGGTGGAGTCATCGTTGAAATACCACTCTGATCGTATTGGCTGTCTAACCTCGATCCGTGATCCGGATTAGGGACAGTGCCTGGTGGGTAGTTTAACTGGGGCGGTTGCCTCCCAAAGAGTAACGGAGGCGCTCAAAGGTTCCCTCAGCCTGGTTGGCAATCAGGTGTCGAGTGTAAGTGCACAAGGGAGCTTGACTGTGAGACTGACAGGTCGAGCAGGGACGAAAGTCGGAACTAGTGATCCGGCGCCGGCATGTGGAAGCGGCGTCGCTCAACGGATAAAAGGTACCCCGGGGATAACAGGCTGATCTTGCCCAAGAGTCCATATCGACGGCATGGTTTGGCACCTCGATGTCGGCTCGTCGCATCCTGGGGCTGGAGTCGGTCCCAAGGGTTGGGCTGTTCGCCCATTAAAGCGGCACGCGAGCTGGGTTTAGAACGTCGTGAGACAGTTCGGTCCCTATCCGCCACGCGCGTAAGAGTCTTGAGGAGATCTGTCCCTAGTACGAGAGGACCGGGACGGACGAACCTCTGGTGTGCCAGTTGTCCTGCCAAGGGCACGGCTGGTTAGCTACGTTCGGAAGGGATAACCGCTGAAAGCATCTAAGCGGGAAGCCCACTCCAAGATGAGGGCTCTCACTGGGTTACCAGGTAAGGACCCCAGCTAGACGACTGGGTTGATAGGCCGGATGTGGAAGCACAGCAATGTGTGGAGCTGACCGGTACTAATAGTCCGAGGACTTGCTTACTTCACACACTCGCGTCCACTGTGCGGTTCCCGAGATTCGGTCGGGAAACCACCACATCTCAATAGAGTTTCGGCGGTCATGGCGAAGGGGAAACGCCCGGCTCCATTCCGAACCCGGAAGCTAAGCCCTTCTGCGCCGATGGTACTGCGAGGGGGACCTCGTGGGAGAGTAGGACGCCGCCGGACATTTTTCACAAAGGCCACCTTCGGGTGGCCTTTGTTTGTTCCGCATATGTTTGTAGGAGGCTAGGACGGTGACGAACGGATCAGGCGCGAGCGAACAGCGTCCAGCGCGGGGTCCGGGCAATCGGCGAAGTCAGCCGCAACACCGGGACAAGCGGCATCACGACAAGCGAAGTCACCGTGATCAGCGCGGTGATCGTGGTCCGCGGGAACCCAGCCAGCCGCGCGGGCCCCGCATTCCCGAGGGGGTCGATCCCGCCGAACTTGATCCGTCAGTGATCAACGAGTTGCGCACCTTGCCGGAAGACATGCGTGACCGTGTCGGTTGCCTTTTTGTGGCCGCCGAGTGGGCGCTAGAAGATGACGAGCCCGAGTCGGCTCTGGAGTTCACCAAGGAGGCCAAACGTCTGGCGGGTCGCGTGGCGTGCGTCCGAGAAGCCCACGGAATCACGTCGTATCGCAACGCACGTTACGCGGACGCGTTGTCCGAGTTTCGAGCCGTGCGACGGATGACCGGCGACGACTCCTTCATTCCGATGATGGCTGATTGTGAGCGGGGACTCGGTCGCCCCGAGCGAGCGCTCGAGGTGCTGAAAGGCTTTAGACCCTCGGACCCGGCACTTAAGATTGAAGCGATCATTGTCGGTGCCGGTGCCCGCGGAGATGCGGGTCAGCATGAAGCGGCCTTGGTGATGCTGGACGTACCGGAGTTGGTGAACGGCCCGGACACTGCGGAGCGACTGCGACTTCGCTACGCCTACGCGGCAACGCTCGAGGCGCTCGGGCGACACGACGAGGCCGACCAGTGGTTCGCCACGGTGGCGCGGGAAGACGTGGACCAACTCACCGACGCGCATACGCGAACCACGGCGTGAACCCGACGAACGGGCAGTCCGGGCCCTATCGGTAAGGAACGGGTCCGGGATTACGTCGAGGCCGTGGTCTTCTCGAGCCATCTCCAGATGCCGGACACTTGAGCCTGCGTACTCGAGAGTTCTTCGAACTTGGCAACGCGCTCGGGATCTGAGTAGAAGTCGTGATGCCGCTCTCGATCCTTTTCGTGAACCATCGCCACGGCGTGCTCCAAGTCGAGCCCTGCGTGATACGCCTGCGACACCTGCTCCACCCAGTAGTGCAGTTGCGCCTCGGATTCTTCGAAGACGCGATCGACGTCGGTGACCGGGCCGAAATGACTGAAGAGCAGCCGGGTGGGAGAAGCCTCATGCATCCGGTGCAGGGACGACAGCGCAAGGTCAAGGTCGAAATCCGGCGGGGGTGTTGCCGGTCGGATCTCCTCGGTATCCGGCACGAAGACGCCGGCAGCATCGCCCGTGTAGAGGTCTCCGGTCTGAGAATCAACGAGGGCCACGTGGTGCGACGCGTGTCCCGGGTTGTGAAAGGACTCCAAGCGACGACCGTCACCGAGATCGACCTCTCCGGTGTCGCTCAATGTGGTCAAACGCTCCGCCGGTGTGGCGATCAGCGGACCGAAGAGCCGGTCCATGTCGGGGCCGAAGACCCGCATGGCGCTGGCCACGAGTTTGGTGGGGTCGGCCAGATGGCGCGCACCACGCTCGTGCACGACGACCTGGGCCTGGGGGAAGGCGGCGGCGATGTCACCCACGCCACCGGCATGGTCCAAATGGATATGCGTCACCACGACCGTCGCGAGATCGTTGGCACTCACTCCGAGTTCGGCCAGGGCGGACACGACCGTCGGCGCGGACAGGGCCGTCCCGGTCTCCACCAGGCACGGGCGGGACCCGCGGATGAGGTAACTCGCGGTGATGCCGGTGTGCCCTGCCATCTGAGTGTCGATCGAGTGCACGTCATCGCCGAGGTCGGAAATGATCGGCGCCGGGGTGTGATCGTCCACATCGCCATTGTGGCGGGACACTCGGTCGGTTGTCTGCAACACCGGCCGAATTGCATGCCACGACCACGAGGTAGCTGTTGGTAGCCGCGTTCCGTCATCGAGCCGGTGGGTCGATCGACATGGGACCATTGGGTTGTGGACGTCGACCCCTCGCGCACAGGAGCACCGGAAGGGGACACCTATGAGTGGTTCCACCGCGCGAAGCGTCTTTTGTCCGAGGGAAACCCTTACGCCGCCGTAGCACTTCTCGAGCGGGTGCAACGCACCTACGCGACGCCGGCGGTCGCCGAGACGCTGGGTCGGGCGTTGTTCACAGCGCGTCGCTACGACGAAGCCATCGAGGTGCTGACCGAGCTTGTCGAGCAATCACCGAACGACGATTACGCGCACTACGCTCTCGGCATGGCCCTGTGGCGCCGACAACAATTCCCCTCCGCCCGCGATCACCTGTCGATGGCATTCGTTATGCGGCCCGATCGCGCGGAGTACGGGCAGGCGCTCGGTCAAGTCAAGGCGACGTTGCGGGCACGATCCGAAGCGGGGTTGCCGCTCATCGGACCTATCTCCGCCGCTTACGGGGCGAACCCGTTGGATGATCTCGGATCGCCCGGGTCGGTGTAAGCATGACCGCACCGGGCACCTTCATTGACGCTTTCGACGGCTTCATCGTCGATGCCGACGGTGTCTTATATCGCGGATCCGCGCCTGTGCCGTACGCCATCGACGCGATGACCGAAGTGGCGCAGTCTCGGCCGTGGTGCGTCGTGACGAACAATGCCGCGAGCGCACCTGGGGTCGTTGCGGAGAAACTTCGTGGCCTGGGCCTGGTTGCCGACGATGACAACATCGTGACCTCTTCGCAGGGCGCAGCCGTGTTCCTCGCCCAGCACGACATCGCCGCATCGGCCCACGTTTTCGTCGCCGGTGGAGCGGGGATTGACCACGCTTTGCTCCAGGCGGGGTTCGTCCCCGTTCGCGAACCCGACCCCACCGTGGTGGCCGTCGTTCAAGGCTTGGGCATGGAGGTGTGTTGGAGTGACCTCGCCAACGCCGGGTACGCGGTCCAATCCGGAGCGCTCTGGGTGGCCACGAACCCGGATACGAGCCTGCCGACCGAGCAGGGGCTGGCGCCGGGAAACGGGGCGCTCGTTGCCGCGCTGAGTGCCACCCTCGGTCGACAACCCGACGCCGTTACGGGAAAGCCAGAACCGTTGCTCTTCGAGGTAGCGGCCCAGCGATTGGGGGCGGGCACGCCGCTCGTTATCGGTGATCGCGTCGATACCGATATTCGCGGGGCGAATCGAGCGGGCATGGAGTCCCTGTTGGTTCTCACCGGAGTGATGCAGCCGCGAGACCTCGCAACGTTGGTGTCGGTCGACCCAGAGTTTCGACCCACGTACCTCGCGGCGGATCTTCGGGTATTGGCGGACAGCGTGGACGGTGCCCGCATCGCCGACACCGAGGCGTCGGGTGGCGGGGCTCTGGGGGAGGTGCGGCGGCTGCTGGCTCGGAGTTGGGCAGGTATCGAGCCGCTGTCGGAGAGTGATCCGGCGCTGGTCAGTGCTTGTAGCGCACTTGCCGAGGACCTGCGTCACCCGTAACTGTCTCGCCAGGGAACGATCGATGCCACGGAACGACCTTGCTGGCGCACTAGGGTGGAGCGAGAGGAGGCGGCAATGGTGATGGATGCGTTGAAGGGCTACGTGCAATTAGCCACCGGTTTGACCGAGGTAACCGCGGCAAAGGCGCGCGATGCGGCATCGGCGCTGGTCAACCAGGGCATGCAATGGACCGGTAAGTCCTCCGATGCCATGGAGTCGGTGCAGGACATCGCTGATGATCTCCTGGTGACATCGCAGCAAAACCGCGAAGCGCTCATGGAGATGATCCGCACTGAAGTGGATCGAGCGGTCGGCCGTCTAGGTTTCGTCCGCGAAGACGAACTCGCCGCACTGCGGGCGCGCGTGGAGCGTTTGGAGAGCGGAGCCGACGCGCCTTCGACCGCGTCTGGCGCACCGTCCGCCGGCGGGGACGAGACGCCCGCTGCGGCGCCGAAGGTGAAAAAGAAAGTGGTCCCTGAATGACGTCGGGCGAGTGGGATTCGGCTCCTGATCAAGACGTCTCAGGTGAAGGTATCTCGAGCGAAGACGTTCTCGTCGTAGACGAGGCAGTGGCGCCGGAGGTAACGCCGTCCCCCGATGCGGTGCTCCCGGTCTGGGAGCCCACCGGCAACGCCGGCGTCGACGGCGCACTCGATTCCTTACATGCGCTCGCCGACACCGACGTGACACAGCACGTGAGTGTTTTCGAAGAAGTAGAGAGCGCTCTTCGAGCAACGCTCAACGGCTTGGTAGCCGAGGACGAGGCGTCTGGGTAGGAGTCCGTCATGACCCGACGTCGGTTAGACGCCGAGTTGGTGCGCCGAGGCCTCGTGTCCTCTCGCGAGCAAGGCCGTGCCGCAATCGAAGGGGGCCGGGTCAGCGTCTCGGGAGTTTTCGCAACGAAAGCCGCGACCCAGGTTGACGACGCAGCCCCGATCGAACTGGTCGCCGAACCCGGGTCGGACTTCGTCTCCCGAGGTGCCCACAAGTTGATCGGAGGCCTGGACGCGTTAGGTCTTGACGTCCGGGATACGAATGCGCTGGACGCCGGAGCCTCGACCGGTGGCTTCACCCAGGTTCTCCTCCAGCGGGGTGCTCGCCACGTGATCGCCGTCGATGTCGGGTACGGGCAGTTGGCGTGGTCGTTGCGATCTGACGATCGGGTGACGGTCCTCGAGCGCACGAACGTTCGACACCTCGACGCCTCGCGTGATGAGCTGCCCTACCGGCCCGATCTCGTGGTGGCTGACCTGTCATTCATTTCGCTCACCGCCGTCCTGCCGGCCCTGGTCACTGTGGCCGCACCCGCGGCGACCCTCGTCCTGATGGTCAAGCCGCAGTTCGAGGTGGGTAAGGAACGAGTCGGCTCGGGAGTGGTGACCAGCCCGGACCTTCGACGCGAGGCAGTGGCCCGCGTGGTCTCGGCCGCCGAGGCCGAGAAAGTCGCGATCTTCGGGGTGGCCGCGAGTCCGCTTCCGGGCCCCAAAGGAAATGTCGAGTACTTCCTGTGGATGGGCAAGGTCGGCGGTGACGCGGCCGAGCCGAGCGACCATGATGGCGCTATGGAGCGCGAGGATCGAGTCTCAGCCGGCCTGTCGACCGGCTTGCCGGCAAGCTTGTCAGCAGCCGAGATCGAGTCGGCGATCGCCCGAGCAGTGCAGGAGGGTCCGCAATGACGGCATCCGCGCCGGTGCGCGTCTTCGTGGTGGTCAACACGGCGAACGCCGACGCACGCCCCGTGGCCCGCTCGGTCGTGGAGGCGCTCATCGAGTCCAGTGCCCACATCAGCGGCGTGACGGAGGACATCGAGGCACTCGACATGACGTCCACCGCGGGGATCGAACTACTTCCGTCGGATCTGGCTGCCGATCCTTCCGGGGGTCGGGTGGGGGCCGATGTGGTCGTGGTCTTTGGCGGCGACGGAACCATCCTGCGAGCCGCAGAACTCGCGGAACCCGGAACACCATTGCTGGGGGTCAATCTCGGCCATGTCGGTTTTCTCGCCGAGGCGGAACCCGAGGACGTCACGTTCGTCGTTGAGTCGTTGATCGAACGCCGGTGGTCCGTCGAGGAGCGCACGCGATTGAACGTGTCGGTTCTTCGCGATGGCACCCGTGTCGGGGGAACGTGGGCGGTGAACGAGGTGAGCCTGGAGAAGGGCACTCGGGAGCGCATGATCAACGTCTTGGTCGAAGTTGATGGTCGACCGTTATCCCGGTGGGGGTGCGACGGTGTTGTGTGCGCGACTCCTACGGGATCCACCGCGTACGCGTTCTCCGCCGGTGGGCCGGTGGTGTGGCCGGAGGTTGCCGCTCTTCTCGTGGTGCCCCTGAGCGCCCATGCACTCTTCGCGCGGCCGCTGGTGGTGTCCCCGAGCAGTTCCATCGCCCTCGATCTCGAGCCGGAGTCGCAGGCCGTCTTGTGGGCCGACGGACGCCGGACCATCAATGTTCTTCCCGGTGATCGGCTCGTGGTCTCCGCCGATGAGCAACCGGTGCGCTTCGCCCGCCTGGCACCGGCCCCGTTCACCGATCGTCTGGTGGCGAAGTTCGATCTGCCGGTCGACGGTTGGCGTGGGCGTCTGCGCCCGTGAGCAGTAGCGAATGATCGAACAGCTGCGCATCCGGGGCATCGGGGTCATCGCCGATGCCCAGGTAGACCTCGGTCCCGGGTTGACGGTGATCACCGGTGAGACCGGGGCCGGCAAGACGATGATCCTGTCGGGTATCGAACTGCTGCGCGGCGCCCGAGCGGAGTCAGGACAGTTGCGGGAATCCGGCGAGCAGGCCGAAGTCGACGCCGTCGTTACAGTTGATGAGGAACGTCAGCAGCTGCTCGGAGACGTGCTCGAGGACCTCGGCGTCCACATCGAAGACGACGCCCTTATCGCTCGTCGCACGGTGTCGGGAAACGGCAGGTCGCGGGCGCATCTCTCGGGTCGTCCGGTGCCCGTCTCCGCCCTGACGCAGGTGTGGTCTGTTCTTGTCTCGGTGCACGGACAGGCTGATCAGGCGCGTCTGCGACAGGCCGCTGCGCAGCGTGACCTTGTGGATCGGTTCGGCGGCGTCCGGGTGCGTGAGGCTCTCACGACATATCAAGCGGTGTGGCAGGAGTGGAAAGACGTCGAACGAGAGCTGTCACAGCTGCGGGCGTCGTTGTTGGAAAGTGAAAGGACATCGACCCTGGTTCGCTTGGGGATCGCGGAGATCGACGAGGTGGCGCCAGAACGCGGTGAGGACGATGCGTTGAATGCAGAGGCGGCGGTGCTGGAGCACGCCGGTGGGCTTCGTGACGCTGCCGTCAGCGCGCGCAGCCTGCTGAGCGGTCAGGGAGAAGACGTCGACACCTCGTCGGTGATCAGCATGATCTCCCGCGCCGGGGAGCACCTCGCGTCGATGGCCGACGTCGACGATCGCCTCCGCGAGCTCGGGGTGCGCCTGTCGCACGCAGCCACCGAGATCGCCGACATCGATGCCGAACTCGGCGATTACCGTCGCAACCTAGACGCGGATCCGGCGCGTCAGGCGTGGGTGGAGGGGAGGCGGTCTCGACTGAAGGCCCTGTGTAAGTCCTATGGCGCGACGGTGGAGGACGTGTTGCAGTGGCGAGCCGAGGCGGAAGCCCGGGTGAATGCTGTCGACGGTGGGTCGCAGCGCGTCGAAGAACTCGCCGGGCGCGAGGAACTCCTCGCCGAGCAGGCGAGGGAAGCGGCAGACGCTCTGTCCCAGTGCCGTCGGGACGCCGCCGCCACGATGGCTGGCCGCGTCGAAACAGAACTTCACGATCTCGCGATGCCACAAGCCCGCATCCATGCAGAGGTGTCCACCGATGTTGCCGATCTGCACCCGCACGGCGCAGACGACGTGCGCATCGTGCTCGCCCCGCACCAGGGAGCCGATCTACGCCCCATCGGCAAGGGTGCCTCGGGTGGCGAACTGTCGCGCTTGGCGCTCGCGTTCGAAGTTGCTCTGGCCGACAACGCCCCGACGCCCACGATGATCTTCGACGAGGTCGACGCGGGAGTGGGCGGCGCGGTTGCGGTCGAAGTGGGTCGGCGACTAGCGCGCCTGGCGGCGTCCACGCAAGTGGTCGTGGTGACCCATCTTCCGCAAGTCGCGGCGTTTGCCGATCATCATCTTGTGGTGGAGAAGGGCTCGAACGGTGCCGTGACAGCGGCGAGTGTGCGCGGCGTCGACGGCGACGAGCGGGTCGCCGAGCTGGTCCGGATGCTCAGCGGACTCGAGGGGTCGTCCACGGGTGCGGCGCACGCACAGGAACTGCTGGAAGTAGCCAAACGCGAGCGGGGGGGCGGCGCGCCGCGAGGTGTGGCAGCGCCGACGTAACGGGCGCGGTAGTCTGGTCTTCTGTGGATATGCCCCGTTCCTCCTCCTCGGAAACCAAACATCTCTTCGTCACCGGTGGTGTGGCGTCATCGCTCGGCAAGGGGCTGACGGCGTCGTCGCTGGGAAATCTCCTGAAAGCGCGCGGTCTGCGCGTCACGATGCAAAAGCTTGATCCCTATCTCAACGTCGATCCCGGGACCATGAACCCGTTCCAGCACGGAGAGGTTTTCGTCACCGACGACGGTTCGGAAACAGACCTGGATATCGGGCACTACGAACGCTTCTTGGATACCGACCTGCTGGGATCGGCGAACGTCACCACGGGTCAGGTGTACTCCACCGTCATCGCGAAGGAACGCCGCGGTGAGTACCTCGGCGACACCGTGCAGGTGATTCCGCACATCACGAACGAGATCAAAGCACGGATTCGCCGGATGGCTGGATCGGACGTGGACGTCGTCATCACCGAGGTCGGGGGCACCGTCGGAGATATCGAGTCGTTGCCGTTCCTCGAGGCGGTTCGGCAGATCCGTCACGAGGTGGGTCGTGACAATGTCTTTTTCCTGCACGTGTCCTTGCTGCCCTACATCGGTCCGTCGGGGGAGTTGAAGACGAAGCCGACGCAGCATTCGGTCGCGTCCTTGCGAAATATCGGCATCCAGCCCGATGCGATTGTCCTGCGGGCGGATCGTCCGGTTCCGACGAGCATCAAACGGAAGATCTCGATGATGTGCGACGTCGACGCCGAAGCGGTGGTGGCCGCCGTTGACGCCCCGAGCATTTACGACATCCCGAAGGTTCTGCACAGTGAAGGCCTCGACGCATACGTGGTGCGCCGCCTCGATCTGCCGTTCCGCGATGTGGACTGGACGGGTTGGGATGACCTGCTGGGCCGCGTGCACAACCCGTCGAGTGAAGTCACGATCGGTTTGGTCGGCAAATACATCGATTTGCCGGACGCGTACCTGTCCGTCACCGAAGCCATTCGCGCGGGCGGCTTCCAGAACGATTGCAGAGTGCACCTGCGGTGGGTGTCCAGCGACGAGTGTGCGACGCCCGAGGGTGCAGCGCGCAACCTGGCCGACCTCGATGGCATCTGCGTTCCCGGCGGTTTCGGGGTGCGGGGCATCGAAGGTAAACTCGGGGCACTTACCTACGCCCGAGAGAACGGTGCGCCGACCTTGGGATTGTGCTTGGGTCTGCAGTGCATGGTGATCGAATTCGCCCGCACCGTGGCGGGTCTGGAGGGAGCGAACTCCTTGGAGTTCGACGAGTCCACACCCCACCCGGTCGTCTCCACGATGGCCGATCAGCGTGATGTGGTCTCGGGTGATCGCGACATGGGCGGAACGATGCGACTGGGCTTGTATCCGGCGAAGTTGCTGGCGGGAAGTCAAGCGGAGGCTGCCTACGGTCAACCGTACGTTGATGAAAGGCACCGCCACCGGTACGAGGTCGCGAACTCCTACCGTCCCACCCTGGAAGAAGCCGGCCTGGTCTTCTCCGGTACGTCACCTGATGGGCGCTTGGTCGAGTACGTCGAGTTACCCGCGGACACGCACCCCTTCTACGTCGGTACCCAGGCCCACCCGGAGTTTCGTTCTCGCCCGACCCGGGCGCACCCGTTGTTCGCTGCCTTGATCGAGGCCGCAAAAGTGCGCCATCACGGTGCATCGGTGTCGGCCGAGAATCACTCGCAAGCACCGGTGTCGTAACCCACGATGCCACCGGAAGGTCTTCCTCGACCCGAGGAGATGTGGGCAGGCGACGTTGCCGATGCGTCGGATGATTCGCATCCCATCAGCGAGCGCACCGAGGAGTTCGAGGGTCGCGTGTGGTCCGTTGTCCGTGACCGTGTCGGGTTCGGTCACCACGAGGCGACGCGCGACGTCATCATCCATCCGGGGGCGGTCGCGGTCATCGCTGTCGACGATGAAGATCGGATTCTGCTGATTCGTCAGTATCGCCATCCCGTTGCCATGTACATGTTCGAGCCACCGGCGGGCCTGCTCGACACGGCGGGGGAGTTGCCGCTGGAGACAGCCAAGCGCGAACTAGCCGAGGAGGCAGGCGTGCGGGCGTCGCAGTGGAACGTCCTGGTGGACCTGTTCAACTCACCGGGCGGCTCCAGTGAAGCGATCCGGGTCTTCCTCGCCCGTGGCCTGGAATCCCTGCCGGCCGGTCGCCCGCACACGGGAGAAGCCGAGGAGGCGCACCTGCCGCAAGCATGGGTCCCCTTGGCCGAGGCGGTGGACCTGGTGCTGTACGGCCGGGTGGGCAGTCCATCCGCGGTGGCGGGGATCTTGGCCCTCGCGGCGCTTCCCAGCCGACATGCGGGGGACCTCCGGCCGGCAAATGATCCGTGGAATGCCCGTGCCTGGCTTGAGGCCAATTCCCGGGTTCGCCGGGTCTAATCTGATCCTGGACAACAACGGGCAGGGGCGATGTGGCCCGCCCCGACGCATTAGGAGGCGGCGTGCGTATCGGTGTTCCCACGGAGGTGAAGAACAACGAATTCCGGGTCGCGATCACCCCGGCGGGCGCGATGGACCTCATCCGGCATGGTCACGACGTCCTGGTGCAGTCCGGTGCGGGCCCGGGGTCCTCGATATCCGACGCCGTCGCACTCGCCGACAAGGGCTGGAGGCAGGCCCTGGCTGATGATGCAGCCTTAGCGCTTGGGCTGAATGTGCACGAAGGTTCCTTGACGTACGAAGCCGTGGCCGAGGCCTTCGACCTTCCGTACGTTCCGGTAGCCGTGGTGCTGGCCTAGTCTGCGGCGACCCCCATGACGGCAATCTCTGTTGATGACGCCATCGCCGGGTACATCGACCACGTGAGCGTGGAACGGGGACTGTCGGCGAACACCGTCGCTGCGTACAAGCGTGACTTGGCTCGCTACTCACGCTGGTGTCGGTCCATTGAGATCGCCTTCGTCGAGGAGGTCGACTCTCACGACGTCGCGCGATTCGCGGCGTCCCTACGAAACCCGAACGCCAACGGCGTGGCCGAGGAGTCGACCCTCAGCGCCTCGAGCGCCGCTCGGGTGGTCATCGCGGTGCGTTCCTTCCACAAGTTCGCGGTTCTCGAGGGGTGGTCTCCGTCAGATCCCGCAGCCGAGGTGGCACCGCCGTCCATCCCTCGGCGACTACCTAAAGCCCTGCCCTACGCGAGCATCGAAGCGATGATCGGCGCCACGCAGGACCCGGCAACCGCCGTTGGGTCGAGGGATCGCGCACTGTTGGAGGTTCTGTACGGGACCGGGACGCGAATATCCGAAGTGGTTGGCCTGGATGTGGACGACGTGGACCTCGACGCCAGCACCGTTGTCGTCACGGGCAAGGGCAGTAAGCAGCGACGCTTACCGTTCGGTGAGGCCGCCCTCGCGGCCCTCGAGGCCTACCTGACCCGAGGCCGGCCGGCCCTGGCCGCCGCCGGTTCTGCCAAGCGCCAACCGGGCGCGGCGTTATTCCTCGGCGTGCGGGGAGCCCGGATGTCCCGCCAGGCGGCCTGGGGGGTGGTTCGGGCGAGTGCGCA
>Ga0160422_10001898_pt1 | contig 13044 bp, 8 predicted proteins | sample Fk160mmetaG_FD_108192 | JGI IMG/M metagenome (GOLD analysis project Ga0160422, IMG submission 108192) | Marine microbial communities from the Central Pacific Ocean - Fk160115 60m metaG | ecosystem: Environmental > Aquatic > Marine > Oceanic > Photic zone | place: The Central Pacific Ocean...
ACAATGACGATCGAAGGGATGTCATTGAGGCGTGGACGCAGATGTTGGGTCGGTCCGGTGTTTCGCGGTCCGTTGTGGCAGTGGACGAGGCGAGGGAACGGCTGGAGCGGTTTGTGAATGGACGCCTCGTCATGGATGCGCTCATCGCAAATGTACACGCACAGATGCACGATGCGGACCTCGATGCTGTTTGATTCGCATTGCCACCTCGATCCGGATGCGTTCGATGGACCGGACGGCGTGGATGCGGCCGTCGTTCGCGCCCGTGAGGCAGGCGTTGGACGAATGCTTGCCATCGGCTCTGGATACGGTCTAGTGTCTGCTGAACGGGCCGTCGCCGCCGCAGAGCGCCACCCCGAGGTCTGGGCCACCGTCGGCGTTCACCCGCATGATGCATCGGTGTGGAGCGACACGGGTTTTGCGATGCTTGAGCGGCTGGCTGAGCATCCGAGGGTCGTGGCGATAGGCGAGATGGGTTTAGACTTTCACTACGACAACTCACCTCGCGATCAGCAGCGCGACGTGTTTCGGGCACAAATTCGCTGGGCCAAACGAGCGAGTAAGCCCATCATTATTCATGACCGCGATACGGATGGCGAAACGCTCGAAGTGCTGGACGACGAGAATGCGTGGGCGGGAGAAGGAGTGGTGTTCCACTGTTTCACCGGCGATGTGAAAACCATGGAAGCCATCATCGAGCGGTCCGGGTACATCTCGATTCCGGGAATCGTGACATTCAAGAACGCAGCAGTCATGCGGGAAGTGGTCAAAGCCGTGCCGCTCGATCGATTTTTTATTGAGACCGACAGCCCATTCCTGACACCGGCTCCCTTCCGCGGGAAACGCAATGAACCAGCCCGAGTGGGGCTGGTTGCACAAAAGATCGCTGAACTCCGTGGTCTTGCGGTCAGCGATGTTGAACACTTGACGTGGAATAACGCCAGTGCGTTTTTCGGGCTAGCACCCTGACTTAGTCGGCCTTCGGCTTCGCTTCAGCGGGAGCGTTCGCATCTGCGGCTTCCGTGTGAAGCGGAAAGCTCGGAGTGGTGCCGCGACGACGGGCACGCTTGGTATCCTTTCCGCCCTTCTTCCGTCGGAGTTCGCGCTTGAATTTGGTTTCTTGTGTTCGACTCGCCATGGTGGCTCCTAAAGATTGATGGGCGTAGCTATTCGAACGTCGGGATGATGTCAACACGTCTTGGAGGTCTGGATGCATGTGTGGTACACCAAAAACATAAAAGGAGGCCCGATGGTTGGCTTTGGTCCGCTCATTGCGTTGGTTTCGATTTCGGGGTGTCGATTGCTTGGGGCAGCACAAGAGGTCACCGACCTCCTCGAGGACCCCATCACGATGCAGGGATGGTACGTCGGTGTGGAGCTCCCACCGGGAATTGACTTAGAGGGTTCATCATTGGACATCGGTGCGCAGGCACAGGCGTGGGTCCAACGAACCAACACGTCTGGCGTCTCGGTGGTTGATGGCGCCAAGGTAACGCTCATGTCGGATCGATTTGGAAGTGTGGGGCTCACGCAAGAGGAGGACACGTGGATCGCTTACGGCGCCGACGGTCTGCGATACGAAGAAGAGGATGAGATTCGCTTGCTGGTCGACTACGGTGGCGAACGGGCGAGGATTGTCATGGAGACGCCGGTGGGCGCCGTCGCCGAGATTCCAGAGGACCACACAGCAGGTGTGAGCATCCGGGTCGACATTCGCGACCAAGACTTCGACAACGGCGGAGTGCTTGTCTACGATCTGACATCGAGCATCATCCCCGGCAGTTCTGGACTTTCCGGCATTGTGTACCAGTCCGATTATGACGTTCGAACTCCGGTTGACCCCGACAATCTCGTGATCGACGTGGATGGATCGGTGTTTGAGCCTGAGCGCATTTACGGGCTCGGCGTCCTCGGGATGAAGGCCTCGGTCGAAGAAGAAGTGTTTGGCCTGAACCGGCTCGGCAGCGGTATGGCCTCAGGCCTTGCCGTGTTTCACGTGGTTTCGACGCTGTAGTTAGTGAAACTCGATCATCGACGGCATCATGGCGATGACCGGGCCGTGGGCGGTGAGGTGCTCCAACAGCCACGCGGTTCGGATTGGTTCATCCAAGACTTTCGGTATCGCTGAGTCGTAGAGGGCTCGTTGGACAGAGACGTCGGGCGGGCCGGCGAGTTCTTCCATCAACTGTTCGAAGAAATCCTTCGTCTTCGGCAAGCGTTCAACGTCGTAGTCGGGTCCTAGATTGGCCAACTCGGCGGCCTTGGTAATCGCATCGTCAAGGGTACCGAGGCTGTCCACCAGACCGTTCTCCAGCGCTTGTGATCCGGTCCACACCCGCCCTTGGGCAACGGCATGCATGTCATCGCGCGACATGTTGCGACCGAGGGCGGCCTTGTCGATGAAATCGGTGTAGAAATGGTTGAGGAAACCGCGGAATACTGCGCGGTCGTCGTCGTCGAAGTCGTCGGTCGACGACAAAATGTCAGACCGGGCTCCGCGCGCGTACTGATGGCGCGTGACCCCGGCTTTCGCAAACAGGCCGGAGAAGTTCATCTTGCCACCGAAGACGCCAATCGACCCGGTGATGGTAGTCGGCTGGGCAACGATGTGGTGCGCGTTCATGGAGATGTAGTACCCGCCACTCGCGGCATAGTCACCCATGCTGACCACAACAGGCTTGATCTCCTTTAGGCGGTTGACCGCATCCCAGATGTCGTCGCTTGCCTGTCCGCTCCCCCCGGGGGACGACACACGCAACACAACCGCATCGACGGCCGGGTCTTTGCGGAGGTCCTCGAGCGCATCCGTGGTGGTCAATGACCCGATCATGCGGTCACTGAACAGACCCGAATCGCCGGTACCCACCACCAATGGTCCTTCGAGGTACAGCACGGCGATCTGCCCGTTGGAGCTCCAGCCGCTTCCGAGGCCATCGATGTACCGCCTGATGTTGATGCTGTCGTCGTCACCCACGACCGTGTCTTCGACTTGGTCTTCGTAGATTCGTTCGTCAATCAGCCCGCGTTCTTCCGCATGCGCAGCGGCGAGGGGAGGGTTGTCGATCCATCCTTCAACCGTAGACTGATCCACTTGCCGTCCGTTGGCTATACCACTGACAATCGACCCGTAGAGCGAATCGAGCAATGCATTGGTGGCGAGGGACGCATCATCGGAAGGGCCGGACCGCTCATAGGGTTCCACCGCACTTTTGAAGTCGCCGACGTGTTCGAAGTTCGCGGTGACGCCAAACTTTTCGAGTGCGTCAGCGTAGTAGGTTTGCGTCATGTTGAGGCCGGTGACCATGGTAATCCCGGCGGGGGCTGTGGCCACACGGTCGCAGGCGCTCGCGACCAAATACGCCTTGGTGTCGAAACTCGGGCCCCACACTGTGCACGGTTTTCCGGCTTCGCGGAAGCTCGCCAGTGCGCTTCGAAGGTCTTCCGCTTGAGCCCATCCGCCTGATAAGCCGTTGATTTTGAAAAGTAAACTGTGAATAGATTCATCGTTTGCTGCATGGCGTATGGCCGAGCTAACCGAGGTGACGAGGGGAGGGATTTGGGCTGGGTCTACAAACAGACCCTCCGATCCCGGGGACTCTGCATTCCGAGATCCGACGGAAGCAATCAGCCAGCGCGGCTCCTGATTCAAAACGACCGGTTTGGAGTCCATCAGCATGACGACGCCCGCACCCGTGACACCTGCGATGATCACCAAAAAACCAAACAGCCAAACAAACAGCTTTCTATTTTTTCTCGCCATGAGAGTTCCTAACCGTGGAACACATGCGCGCTACCCCGTAGTCCAACAGTCGGAACGAAATGCCTGAAGCCAATCGATAATTTTCGGGAAAATTATCCGGTTCGCCGCCGTACTGGCAATGAGGTCGAGATGACCCCAGTCATGCCCGAGCTCGATGCGAGCCCGGTGCGCGCCACTAGTGGCCTCAAAAACGGGTGCCGCTGCGGCCGGAGAACACGAGGCATCGCCGCTGGCCGCAATGGTCATGACCGGTGTGTCAGACCCTCGCATTCCCTCAACATAGTCAAAGCGGTTGTCCCGATCGACCAGATGTCCCACCGTGTGCCATGTGGCCATCTGTTGGGCCAAGCCCATTGCCATGTCGGATCCGCAGTCCATGAGAATGCCCCGTGCCCGTGGACCGTCAATCTGCCGACCCATCGCAGCCAGATCGGCACGACGGGAGGCCACCGTCAGGAGGCGCTGGACCCGCTGGAGGGGGATGCGCCAATGGCAGGGAAGCGAGGATGCTACCGCCGCAGCACGTCTTGCCGTAGAGCTAAGAGGTTGAAATTTAACGGGTGCTCCGATGGCGACGCCCGCTGCGACTCCTCGGTGGACGCGGGCGCCAAGGGTTCCGACCAACAACTGACCGCCCAAACCATGCCCCAGCCAGATTGCCCGCTGTGCACCGCTGAGGCTACACACTGTGTTGATCGCCGCAGGCACGTCATGCTCGACCATATCGTCAAAATCAAAGGTTGCGATCCCTTGCGGCTGCACCGCATTGCCGCACCCACGGTTGTGAAACAGGAACACATCATACCCAGCCAGGTGGAGCGCTCTCAGCAGGGAGCAATCCGCATAGGCGTCCATAGATTCGGGGGATAGGGTGCCTGATGATGCCAAGATTATGGGCTCCCCCGTACCTCCGGCGGGCGGGGGGAACCGCAGCATTGGCAGCGACCATCCGTCTTCTGTTTGCACTTCGAGATGGTCGAAACGTCTGGCGGTTCGCGGTGCTGCAAACGGTTCACGTTTGCCTCTGTTACGGGCGCCCCACAGCATGGACTGCGCCACCGAACGCCAGACGCTTTCATGCGAATCTTCCAACGGTTGGACGACCGTTTCGACGGCGGACCATTTTTCAGGTGGCAAACTCAATAGGGCCCTCGTTTGCTCGACGGAAGGACGGACAGGCACGTCGCGGATGCTCTACACAGCAAGATGAAGCCAAGCCGCATCCGAAGATGGCTCCATCACGACAACTTCCACACACCAGGAAAATCAACTCCTGCAACCACGCTGCATTCAACGTGACCTGTCCGACCTTCTGAAAGAGCCGCCCCTGAAGGGCGTACTTGGTTCTACCAAGCAAAACGAAAAAAGTCAGTATTTTTAGTAAAATAGAATACGATCTTTAGAATGTATTTCTGTAAGTGCTTGACATGTCAACAGTTCTGTCGGAAAAAAATTTCACCGGTTGACCGCGAAACATTCATGTCTTCGGAACCTACCGGCCTGTGTCCGGCGCGCCAGCGTCGGTGCCTGTGTCGTCTTCCGCATCCGCCGGACTGCCGGCCCCGCTGTCTTCGCCCCCCGTATCGCTACCGGAATCGGAGGATGACGGTAGTGCTTGAACAACGACGAAGTCTTCGTTGGAATTCTGAAGACCGTCATTGACCGTCAACCCCACTACGTATTCACCGCTGAGGTCGGGGACAAAGGAGGGTGTTGGTTGAGTGGTGCTGCTGAGGGCAGATTCCGAACGGTCAGGCACCTGAACCAAGCGCCACGAGAAACTCAGTTCAGCGCCCTCAGGGTCGGTGCTCTCGCTGCCATTCAGGACGACAGTGTCACCAACGCGTACTGCTGAGTCATCCCCGGCTGAAGCGATCGGGAGTTCATTGACCGGATTGGTGCCAGTGGTGGTGAACTGGGTTTGCACGGGTGCGAGCAGATATCCCGAGGCTCTGCCTTTGATGTTGGTGGTGAAGGTCACCACGTATGTAGCATTCGGATTCAATTCGCCTTCGGGGTTGATGGCGATCCAGTGAGACTTGTCGATGTACTCCACTGCGGCCACAACCGGCCCGCCATTCTGATCGGTAATGAACACGTTTTGCTGGTCCACGGTTCGCGGAACCAATGCCTCGGAGAAGGCCGCAATAATGGTGGTGTCTAACGCCACCTGTGTTGCCCCTTGGTCGGGGCTCACACTGATGACTGCGAGGTAGTCCTTTGCGACAGTGGCATCGCTGCAGCCCGATAAGGCAACGATTGAAAGCAGTGCGACGGTACGCATGTGCGACTCCTGAATCAGAAAGGAAAAAGGTATTGAATCGTGGTTCGGGTGACTGCCAGGCTCTCGCGGGCCAACGACCCGGTTGAGTCCGTATTGCCAAAGGTGGCCCGACTGGCAGTCCACTCGGCTAGGATGCGCGCGATGCCGGATCCCACGGCTCGTTCTACACCCAAGCCGATGGAGGGTCCCAGTGCGATGTTTGTGGCCGTTCGTTCCCCGTCACTGCGGCGCGCGATGGAGAGGGCCAGTCCAGCAGCGCCAACTGTCGTCACTGGACCCGTCTGAACGTGCACGCCGGCATGCGCCTCGATGGGAATGACCAGTGTCTGATACGCGATGGTCTGGGTTGCATAGCCCCCATAAGGCACCCCAATGGTGTGCGCTTCATCAACCGATATTTGGTGCGCACCAATGGTGGCACCGGCACTGATGAGGTCCTCATAAATCGGCAGGCGACCCACAGCATGGATGTGTGGAACGAGTCCGCTTCCGCGATGAGCTCGGCCGACACCGAGTCCGATGCCCGCAGCTGGCCCGAGTGCTGCCGAGGCCTGTTGAGGTGGAGACTGTGAGGTGGTCGTCAGCAACGGCGCTGCCGGTTTCGGTTGAATGGCGACGGCGGGCGGCGCCGGTTTCGCGTCCGGTGTGCTGAAGCCTTTGGGAAACAGCAGTTCACCGCTTCGGCGTGTGACGCGCACCAAGAAATCAGGCCCACCCGCTGGCGCTCGGAGTGTGAGTTGTTTGCCTCCCGGTGGAACCGTCACAACGGAGCGCTCATTCTTTGAAGGGTAGCCCCCGATGGCATCGGCGATGGCCCCTTTTGCAATCGCTATTCCCGGTACCCGGATTGTGAGTATGACGTTCCCATCCCCGAGGGCTTCGATGATGGCTGGGCGTGCTCTTTGCGAAGGCCCAGCCATTCGACGACGCGATTCAACGATGAGCTTGGTGGGACCTTGGGTTTCAAAGTGTACCGCGTCACCTGAAGGGACTGCGACATACTCACTCGACCCATCATCACCGAGTTCAACAGCGACCATGGATGGAGGCCCATCGATTGCGGCCGCGGCCAGCGTAAACAACAAAGCAAACAGCATGCGTTACTCCAACCCGTACACTTGAATTTCGTTGAGTCCGGGGCCAAGCCCTTCGAAAGAGTCGGCATAAAACCGAAGGTAACGAGCGGCGACGGGACTGCTCTCTTCGGTAAAGAAACGGAGATTCGTCTCCAATGTCCCGGTTCCGGTGGCCAGTGTGGTCGCCTCATCGCCAAAGGCGCCCGTGGGCGAGGCAACGATTCGGTAATCGGCCGTGGCCCGATTGTAGTAGCTCCGGTTGTGGGTGTTTGCCCAGCGAATTCTGAGCAGCCCAACGATGTCACCAAAGTCGAGTTCGACAAATGCGTCTTCGCCATCGGCGCCGAGCCACATACTGTAATCAAGCTCCGCATCCTCACGAGTGTCGTTGTCCACGGTGTTTTCGGCGGTAAACAGTGGGTTGAGGGTGGAGGTAGCGCTGGCACTGGCGTCGAGGGCAAGGTTCTCGCCGATTGGGCAAGCCTCGCCGTCTGTAAAGAGATCAACGATTTCGCTGGCGCTGAGGCTATCGTCGTAGACTCGAAGTTGATCGATTTGTCCATTGAAGGCGCCAGTCAGCCCAAAATATGACCCGATGGCGAGGTCTGTGGTGTTTGTGACCGGCAGAGCGCCGAATGTTGGGGTTGTGGCATCCAGCGAGCCATCGACGTAGACGTTGATTTCCCCCCCGTCGAACACACCGACGACGTGGTGCCAGTTACCATCGGTGACCCCGGTGGCGACGGCGGCCCATTCCGTTTCGTCTGCGTCTTCGAACCCGAACAACAGAGAGTCTCCAAAAATGGCCATGCCGTACGTCGACGGGTCGCCCTTGGTGGCGATGATCTCAAGGTCGCTGCTCGGTCCGTCCCGCCGAAGCCATACTTCCATCGTGAGCGGCCCCCCTCCCGAGAGGTCTGACGTGTGAGGGATGCGCACTTGACCGCTACCGGAAACGTCCAAGGCATTTCCAAATCGGCCGATTACCCGTCCAACGTCGGAGGCGGTTCCCAGCAGATCGCTGGGCCCCCAGTCGCGAACTTCGCCGTCACCGCTTTCGTCGAAGGCCAGCAACAGGACGGTGTCTTCGCCGCACACGTCGTTAAAGCGCACTTCGAGGTCGTCTGCATCTCCGTTGACATTGCCTGCGACATCCTCGACGCGAACTTCGAGGCGATTGAGGCCTTCCTCGAGCGGCACGTACGCGACCCAGTCCGCGTAGTTATCGCTCAAGGGTACGGCAGTGGCTCCATTTACAGATACGGCTGCGATGGCTGAGGTGTCCGTCGCGGTGCCCACTACTTTGATGTACCCGATGTCCGTTTCGACTGCGCTCGCCGGAGAGACGATGGCAGCGTCGGGTTCAAGCGTGTCCTCGTCACCGGTGCAGAACTGGGTGTCTGCATCGGCAAGGATGGCGACTTCCTCCCGACTCAATGCTCCTTCACGGATGGTGATCTCATCGAGTGCGCCTTGGAACATATCCACGCTGGCGGAGTAGGCGGGTCGCCCCACCAATAGCGCGTCGCTGTTGACACGGAGAGGCTCTGAGAGCGGTTCAGTGGCCAAGACGGCACCATCCACGTAGACCGTCATTCCTGAGTCATCGACCGTAGCCGCGTAATGGTGCCAAGCCCCGTCGCCAATCGTGGAGGATTCGCCCGCAGCGAACACGTAACTACCGCTGGCTGTGACACCGTAAAAGTACACCTCGTCTTGGTAGGTCCAGAGGCTGTAGTTGTATGCGTCGCCCTTCGTTAAAATCGATCGCCAACCGCTCCCAATGTCATCCGTACGCATCCACCAATCGATGGTGAAATCGCTCGACAGGTCGAGGCTATCGTCGTCGGAAATGGTGAGGAAAGACTCGCCGTTGAACTCCAGTCCACCAAAGAATCGACCGCCAGTCCAGGCGGGACGGGTGATGGACGCGTCGTTGCCCGCGGGGCTGCCATCAGCGGCGGCGGCGCCAGCGCCTTCGTCGAGGTGTAGGATAACCACGCTGCCGTCGGCACTCAGGGTCACTGCCACCAGGTCCGCATCCGTGCTGGCGCCGTCTGAGACCGTGAGCTGCAACTCATAGCGGCCCTCGGCATCGGGGGTGAAACTGGGAGTTGAACTGTTCGCTCCAAGGATGTCTGCATCGGTGATGGAGGAGCTCGCTGGGGTTTCCACGAATCGCCATAGGAATTCAAGCGACTCCCCAACGGATTCGGCACCGCTGAGCTCGACTTCATCGATGTCGCACAGGATGAGGTCGCGGCCCGCATCCGCAGAAACAGTTTCGTCTCCAGCGTCACCGTCTCCAGCTTCACCGTCGCCATCGTCTCCACCGCCATCGTCTCCATCATCGTCACCATCGCCGATGGCACCGTCTTCGTTCACGTTGATGATGACGTCGTCCCGGCACTCGTCAGAGCCGTCGGTCACGATTGAACGAACGGTGTACGAGCCGATTGAATCGGGGGTAAACGGGGTAATTTTCAACGTGACTTCTGCGATCGTCGCGGTGGAACCCGTCGGTCGGTCGATAATGCGCCAGAGGTACTCAAGCGTGTCGCCATCGGCGTCGGAGGTTCGGCTGGCATTGAGAAGAGTCGAGTCGCCAATGGTAATGGTTTGGTCATCTCCCGCATCGCATACAGGTGGATTGTTTGGTTCCGCTTCGACCTCGAGTGTGATGTCACTGCGGCAGGTGTCGATACCATCCGTCACAATGAGACGAATCCGGTATGTTCCAACGATATCGGGAGTGAAGGATGTGACTTTCAACGTCACTTCGTCGATAACGGCAGCGGCGCCGTCCGGTCGTTCGATGATGCGCCACTGATACACGAGAGCGTCACCATCAGCGTCGGTCGTTCCGCTGGCGTCGAGCACAAAGGCTTCGCCAATCACGCCGGCGGCATCGCCGCCTGCATCGCACACCGGCGGTTCGTTTTCACGGACGGTCAGAACCAAGTCATCTCGGCAGTCGTCCGTACCGTCATCGACGATGAGTCGAATCACATACTCTCCAGCGATATCCGGTGAGAAGGTGGTTATTTTGAGACTGACTGCGTCAATTGTGGCCGTCGAACCCTCAGGGCGCTCAATGATTCGCCATTGGTAAACCAGCGTGTCACCGTCTGGGTCCAGAGTCCCTCCCCCGTTGAGCACCACGGCCTCACCAGTGATGGCGGTCGCATCGCTCCCGGCATCACAGACCGGTGGTTCGTTTGCTGATTCGACGACGATGTCGATGGTTTGGTCACATGTGGCCTCGCCATCATTTGCCGTTACTTTGATGCGGTAGGTGCCCGCCACATCCGGCGTGAAGGTCGTTATTTTGAGGGTCACGGCGTCGATTGTGGTGGTCGATGCCTCGGGCCGTTCAACGATACGCCACTGGTAGATGAGCGCGTCTCCGTCCGGGTCGATTGTGGCGCTCGCATCGAGCGTGACCGGTTCGCCGGCGACCAGCTCGCCAGCGGCTGATGCGCTGCATTCTGGTGCCCGATTGGGCGACGTGGCTGTGATGGTGATGGTTTGCTCACATTCATCAATGCCGTCTGACACACGAAGTCGAATCCGGTACTCACCAACGGCGTCAGCCGTGAACGACGCCTCGATGCTCGCAGCGCTCGCGATGGTGGATACGGAACCGTCGGGTCGATCGGTGACCCGCCACTCGTAGGTCAGTGAATCTCCATCGGCATCAAAGCTGTCACCTGCGTCAAGCACGAACGTGTCGCCTTGTACGCCTGCTTGGTCTCCACCGGCATCGCAGAAGGGCGGATTGTTCACGGGTACAGGCCGAACATCGACCACGACCCATTGGTCGCAGGAGTCCTCTCCGTCCGACACTGAAAGTTGAACCTCGTAGACACCCGCGACATCGGGCACAAACGTGACAACGCCGCTTCCATCATCATCAAGGGTCAAGGCTGAAGCAGCGGGTAGCGTGTATACCGACCAAGTAAACGATAGTGGGTCTTCGTCGACATCGCTAGAGCCGGTCCCGTCGAGTGTCACCGTTTCGCCTAAAAACAGACTCTTGTCTCCACCCGCGTCGCAGGTTGGTGGTGTGTTGGGTGTGGTGTCGATGACGTCCACGGACAGGGTGGCGGAACAAAACTCCGTGCCATCTGACGCGCGCAACTGAATGCGGTATTCGCCGGGTAGGTCTGGGGTAAACGTAATCTTAGCTGTGCCAGTGTCGCTGAAGACCGGTGATGAGTCAGCCGGTTGATCGATCACTGCCCACGCGAAGGAGAGGGGGTCATCGTTCGGGTCGTAGGCGCCGGACCCGTCAAGCAGGATACCCACTTCCATATCGGTTGATCTATCGGCCAAGGCAGGACAGATGGGCGCTTGGTTCACACCCGCTTCCCCGGCAGTGATGGTCACGATATCTGCGTCGCTGTACTCGCCGTCATTCACGGTGAGTTGGACCACGTATGGCCCGGGCGAATCAGCCACGAGGCTGGGCGCGGGGGCGTCCGGATCACCTAAAAATCCAGCGGATGCAGCGGGTCGACTCACCAAGGCCCACGAAAAGGACAGCGAGTCGCCGTTGGGGTCTGAGCTGCCGGACCCATCGAGTTGGACCGCTTTGCCGGCTTCCGAGAACCGGTCCGGACCCGCATCGGCAACTGGCGGCATGTTTGCGCCGCTTCCAACCTGCACCGAAACGGTATCGGTGTCGCACGAATCCGACGGATCGCACACGGTAAGCCCTACGATGAATCGACCTTCCGCATCGGGGGAGAACGCAGTGACGAGCGATTCGGACAACCCATCGCCAGCGCTGCGATAGCCGCTTCCAATCGGAGCGCTCCTCACTGCCCAAGAAACAGTCAGTGGGTCGCCATCGGGGTCGGTTGACCGGGACCCGTCCAGCGTAACGGGAGCCCCAACCCGGGCTGAAACCTGGTCTGGCCCTGCGTTTGCGACGGGCGCTCGGTTCGTAATGGGTTCCTCAACAGCGGTTACCTCGGCTGAGCATTCTTCGGACGACAAGGTGCCATCAGAGACAACCAAGCCCACACGGTAGGTGCCAGATTGGTCCGCTTGAAAGGCTGTTGATGGCGCAGTGGCGTCGAACAGGACGCCCGGGCGTTCATCTGGCATCTGGAGAGACCACATGTACGAAAGCGTTGCGCCCTCCGGATCCAGCGATGCTCGCCCATCGACGTGCACGACCGATCCGACTTCAACCGTTTGTTTCCCGCCGCAATCAGCGACCGGCGTGAGATTTGCGTTGTCGTTCACTTGGACTTCAAGTATCGCCTGTCGCGAGGCCAGTTCGCCGTCGTACACCGTGAGGCCTGCGACATAAAGCCCCGCCACATCTGGAATGAACTCAGCGGCTGGTTCGGTTGGGCTTTCATCAATGACAGCATCGCTGCTCGGCGGCACCACGAGCAGTGAGAACGCATAGGACGAAATCGGATCATCATCGGCGGTTGTGGACCCGTCGCCGTGCAATGTGAGGGGTTGATTCAGCGCGACTGGGCCGGTAAGCGATAACAGTGCGGTGGGTCGTTCCGCGGGCGTAGTCGCCACGACTTCGACAATGTCGGGAGTTGACGAGAGGCCATCATTGTCCACAACTGTGAGGCTGATAACGTAGCGTCCAATGCGGTCTGGACTCACCGTCGGATTGCTACCGCTACCATCGATGGTGGCCTGGCTGTCGGTGGGGCGAGAGACCAGTTCCCACTCGTATTTGGATATGGAACCGTCCGAATCAGCGGAGTCCGAGCCGTTGAGTTGGGCGGTATCGCCAACAGTAATCAGATGGTCAGGGCCGCCGCTCGCAATCGGGGCCAATCCCGTCTTATCCGCGCACCCAGTTCCGAGAGCTAAGAGTGCAGCAATCCTGAGCATCGACCCTCCCCAGCGCCCCCACAGCGCACACCGCATCATAGACTACGGATGCG
>Ga0160422_10001900_pt1 | contig 13042 bp, 9 predicted proteins | sample Fk160mmetaG_FD_108192 | JGI IMG/M metagenome (GOLD analysis project Ga0160422, IMG submission 108192) | Marine microbial communities from the Central Pacific Ocean - Fk160115 60m metaG | ecosystem: Environmental > Aquatic > Marine > Oceanic > Photic zone | place: The Central Pacific Ocean...
CATCGCAACCTTCGACTGGCGCGCCGTGGCGGCGTAGAAGGGCGACAGCCGCGCGAGGTACAGAACGATCATGTCGACAAACGAGCCGAGCTGCTCGAGCGCGCGCTCAATCTCCCACACCGCGTTGTTGCGCCGCGAGAAGACGTTGATTTCCTCGGGGAGCGTCACCATGCCCCGCAGCTTGGTCGCGTCGAGCATCTTGTCGTCGTGGAGCAGGTTGAGGACGGCGCCGACCTTAAACTCCTGCGCCGACGGCGGGTTGAAGTGGGTCGCCGTGTACTTGTCGGTACGGTCGCGATCGGGCGGGATGACCACGCTCTGCGCAAACTTGAGCGTGACGATTCGCGGGTCCTGCACCGCGGCGTTGACGGGGCGGAACTCCATCGTGACCGCGACGTCGAAGTTGGCGCCGTAGCCGGTCCACTTGTCCTTGATCGTGGTGGCGCCCCGCGCAGACTCGATGACGGTTTCCGCCTTCGAGTAGAAGGTGTCCTCGGTGCTCACAAAGTTGTCCGTCTTGATGGACACGTAGAGCGTGCAGTCCCGAGGGAAGGCGATGTGCGCGGACTCCCCCAAGTCTGTCACCAGCCCGCGAAGACCGGCAAACACCGAGTTCATGATGTAGCCGGTCACCGCCGTGTTGCGGCGGGAGAACAGGGCGAGGTCCGCAAGCGTGCCGCCCTCCATGTACTGCGGGACGCTCTGGGGGCTGTACTTGAAGATGTTGATGTGCCGCTCGAGGGCGTTCTCGAGGGCGGCAGGGTTTAGCTTGCGCCGCATCTCGGCGAGCGGCAGTTCGGCGTCGCGGCGACTCATTGTGGTCGAGATTTGTGTTTCTGCGCGGGAGGGTGGGGCGTGGTGAGCGAACGACGCCAAGAGGGAGAGGGCGAGAAGCGTGCGCAGGCGCAGGGAACGCGAGTGGCGAAGCTGTGCACAAAGTCCAAACGGTGTCGGTGCACGTCGTGTTCGAGAAACCCGGCGCTCAGGGCACAAAAAAGCGGCCACCCGACCGCTTTTTAGAGCTCCGCTTCGGTGCATGATCGGCAAAGTGGTGAGCCCCACAAGCATGATGGTCTGGTCGAACGCCGCCCCGGCGCAGATTCAGGCGCAAGCGCGCAGCCGCGCGGTGCGACGCCGGTGGCAGAAGGCGGTGCGGCGACAGATTGCGGTGAATCGCCTTGCGGGGTTTGCGACGCCGGGCACCGGCGGCTTCTGGGAGGAAGCGACAAAGAAGGGCGAGCTCCGGAACACCGCCGCCGTCTTGCACGCGCGCCGCCTCCTCGACGAAGACCCCGAACGCCTCGTCCAACACGTGGTGAAAATGGAGGAGGAGCGCCACGAGGCGGTCGCCGCGCGCAAGCTCCACCAGGTCGTGGAGCGCGTGGAGCGGCTTCGGCTGGCGGCGGAAGTGCGTACGGCGAAGACCAAGGCCGCCGCGCAGGAGGCCCAGCTCGCCATCGCGCGGCGGGAGGCCGAAGTTGCGAGGCGGATCGTCGCAAACCTGCGCGACCAAGCGTTCGCGGCGCAGGGGCGCGTCCGAGAGGCGGAGGTCCGCACCGAGGTGGTCTTTCGCAAGAAACTGGACGCGCAGACGGCCTCCCACAAAGCGGAGATGGACGCCGTGCGCGCGGAGCTGTGTCGCGATGAAGATTACTGGCTCGCGGACATCGAGTTTCTGGAGCGGCGGGTGCGGGATCTCACCGCGCTCACCGACTTCATGATCAAGGCGCCCGGGAAGCGCACGAAGGCGTGAGCGTGCGTGGGGGCGCATCCGTTCGTTTTCTGAGAGCACTTTTACTTAAACGAAAGCCGGCGCACGACCGCCAGCTCCTAGCACACTAGTCGTCCCACTTGACGTCGTAGGCGCCGTCGTCGTTGCGCTGAAGCCCCAAAAACATGTGGTAGGGGTATTTGCGCAAGTTGAGGTCACCGGTGGCCACCTGCGCGCGTATGGCGTCGCGCACGTGGTCCGCCAGCACTTCGAAGAGCTCGCGCACCGTGAACAACGCGCCATCAGGCGCAAAGTACGTCTTGACGCCGGTGGGGCCCTCGAGCTCAATGTGAGGCGCCTTGTACGCAATGCGCGTCCAATCCGCGCCGTTGAGGGGGCGGTACGTATCGTTGTGCTGCTGGACGCTGGCTTCCGAGTCGTCGTAAGCCTCGGGCACGTGCATCTCCACGTCGTCGACGGGGCAGCGGTTCAAGAAGCACTCGTACTGCGCCACCGTAAAGTCCTTGCCGTACATGTGCCGCACCCAGAGGTCCTTGTCGGTCGGCGCAGAGAGCCAACGCCCCTCGCGCTTCAGCCGCCGCTCCCACGCAGAGTCCTCCACGTACGAGGGCTCCCATGAGACGCGGAGGTCGTTGAAGAACTTCGAGACCTCTGGCGTCGGCGGCGGCGCCGGCCGCTTGCGGCTGTAGGTTTGCGGCATGCGCGCCCGGCGGTCAAAGCGCTCGCATGTTACATGGCGAGCACGTCGCCTGGCGCCGCCCTGAGAGAAAGCGCCCGCTATAACGAAGCCCTTGGCACGCAAGGAACGAGTCTGTGCCACAGTCGGCGCGGCCGTGCCGATGCAAGAATCCGTGCCGGAGGCAGACCCCCCTCGGTTTGTCTTTGCGCACGACCCGGCAACCGGGGGCCCAAAGCTCTACCGCCTCCCGGCGCATCGCGTGGTGTGCGAGTCGATGACGCCGGTGCGCATCTTGGACGCCGAGTGGCGAGAGGCGATTCGTGTCCGCGGCAACTTCTCCATCGAGGCCATCGTCGGCTCTGCGTGGATCCCCCCGGTCGCGTCCATCACCGTCGTCAGTTCGCACACCGAGGCCGACATGGAGACGGAGCCCTCGTCGGAACAGGAGGTTGCGCTCACGCTGTGGATGGTGAAGATTCACGTTGCTACCTTCATGCACGACATCGGGGCGCACTTCTACTGGCAGCTGAGCTACGAGGTGTGCCGCAAGCTGCTGCGCCGCCTCGTCGTCATCGATCCGCAATCCATCCTGCGGTCGCCGCTGTGCGCGCCCCTGCCCGGGCGCTTCCGCCCCGACGCGCTGCCCGGCGTCGTCGAGGTGGAGCACGTCGGCCCCGGCGTTGGCGGGTGGAACCGCTTGGCCAGCACGATGCTCCTCGTCGTCACGCCGGCGTCGCGCGAGCTCCGACACCCCGAGGCGTCGCCGCGCTGGCCAACGTGGGGCGCCCAACGGAAGAAGAAGCCGCCGCGCGCCGCACTGCACGCGCCCAAGGTGCGGGTGCGACGGCACTGCGAGCCGCGCGCCGACCCTTTTGCGCACCTCTCCAGCGACGCCGTCGACGCGGTCGTCGCCTGTTTGGCGCGTTCGCCCAAGGCAGAGGACTGGACGTCGCTCGTCGCCTTGCGGGGCACGTGCCGCGCCGCGCGCGCGGCGGTGGACGCGCACTGCGCCCATCTCCTCGTCCACTGCAACCGCGCCGTCTGCCAGGCGCTCAACTGCAACGTCCACCAGCCAGTCGCGTCGATTGTGCACACCGGCGCTTGGCTGCTCTCCATGGGCTTTGATGCGAACGACCTCCTGTTGCAGATGTTCTTCAAGGGCAAGTCCTCGGGCGCCGCCTGCGACGGCGACGCGTGGGCACGCCGGACGTTTTTCGACTTTGCGCGGATGCGCATGAATTCCCCGACGCGCCGAGGGCCGCCGCCGCCGCCGCCGCGCGACGATGCGGGTGAAGCGTCGGCGCAGCCGACGCCGTGCCGGCCGTCGGCCGTGGCCGCGCCGCGCCGGCCCCTGACGCCGCTCAACGACGTCCCCATCGACTGCCTCTTCAGGCAGGCGCACCACGCCGCAGTCGCGACGGCTCGGGCGGAGCTGGGCCTCGCGACCGACGACGACAGCGACTGAGCGGCGGCTTCGTACGCGCTAAGGAGTGTGTGTGCGAGTGTAGGAGTCTGCGCGCGTGATTGCAAACATCTCTGTCGGAGTTTGCTCCCATGTCGATGCGGCGCGATCCGTCGCCGAGCGCGGAGCTTGACGTGAAACAGCGCATGGCGCTCTTCCAGAATACGACGCTCAGCAACGAGCAGGCGCTTAGCATGCCGGACGAGGAGATCAAGTTTGACCTGCTTGTGCGGCACGGCGTGCGGCCCGTCAACGTGCTGACGGCCAACGTGCGCCTCCCCGACCTGCGCCGCCGCGGCGTCGAAGACGTCAAGCAGCTGCGGCGCCTGGGGTACGACGCGCTCCACCTCGTCGACCCGGTGCTCTGCACCGACGCCAACGCCGTCTACGGCGCCAAGGCGGTCATCGAAACCTTTCTGGTCACGCCGCAGGACGCGGTGGCGCTCGCCGGCTCGGACGCGGTCGCGACGCTCGGTCTCAGCGTCGAGCAGCTGCTCGCCGTCTGCGCCGGCGCGCCCATCGAAGCGCACGCGGTGCTTGAGCAGTGCGCTGGCGCCGCCAACCCGCTCGAGGGCGTGCGCGCGTCCACGCTGCTCGACACTGGGCTGCGCGCAACGCAGCTCAAGAGCCTCGGCTACCCGCTCGCCGCCTGCAACGCGCTCGTCGACGTTGACGGCCACAAGCTGATGAAACTGGGGTTTACGCTGTAATACAGATTGGCGGTAGATAACACCACACCGGCGCACGCGGCAGCAGAGTGCGGCGGCATGGCGCGCCCTTCGCTGCCGCCGCTGCAGCAGCTTTCCCTCACGAGCACCGGCGGCAACCTCGTCAGCTGGAAGTATGCAAACTGGGATCAGGCGGGCCTCGACGAAGAAGACCGCCCCCGAAAGACAGGGCCGTGGTTCCAAAAAGCTCCCAGCTACGAGTTTACGGGCACGCCTTCCGTCGGGTCTAAGAACCCTACGGGGGACTGGAACAACGAGGACATGACAAAACTGATACGGTACTTTGGGTCGTACACAAGTCTGTTTGAAAGGGCCCGAGAGGCCTACGAAGAGCTGGAAAAAACCACAGATTGGAGCTCAGGGCTGCGGGTCGAGGTCAACCCAGGATTTGTCGAACCGTTCACTCCACTCCTCCTGCGCGACTTTTACATGCCAGTCCAACAGTCGGTACGGGGCGACGTTGCCGACTTGCTGTTCCACATCGTAGTTCGCCGGCGCACCTTTGGACTGGGCAAGCAGTCGGTGGGGCCCTACGCGACGTATGTGCTTGTGGCGTCGCCCCCAGACCCCGTGGCCGACGTAGAGGACCAGGCGGAGATCGACGCTGGCATGGCCCGGCTCGCCGCTGGAGTGCAGCCAGACGACGAAGGCGCTGCAAACGCGGTTGGTGCCGTGCGCTGGGCGCCTGAAGAAGACGGCAACGTAACCCTGCGGCCGGGCGAGGTGAAGGTGCAGAGGAACACTTCAACCGGACCCGCTTCGTTCACGCTTCGCCGCAGGGCCTACGCGGAGAGCGCGCTCATTCAGGTGGAGCTGCAAAACGTCACGCCCAACCAGACCGATCACATTCCTCCGCTCTACAGCTTGCTCTTTGAGTGTGAGGTAGGGTTTCGGCCCGACATCCCGTGGATACAGAACGCGATCATCCAGTTCCCGGTCTACAATCTCAGCGGCCTCAAGGGGCCCTACGACTTCGAACGATTGACGGCGTCTCAGTTTCCGCCCCGCGAGGGTGCGGCTGCGAGCGCCTTGAACCCGGCCGACGCGATCGCGGACCGAGATGCGAAGAAGCGCAAGGCGGAAGAGATGTCGCTCGGCCTTGGCGGCGGGCCACGGTTTTGGCGCATCGAGTAGACTTTTAAACAACTCAGTCTAAATTCGCCCAGCAGCTTGGCGCAAACGCGGCGCGCAGCAGCTGCACGCACCACGCCGACGCGTTGGCCAGCACCTCAGTCACCGGCGCGCGCTTGCCGCCAGGCAGGAATTCGACGTGCGCCGTCCGATTGAGCGTCACCGCGCGGTGCGGCGCCTCTTCTGCCGGGTCCTGCACGAGCAGCGGCACGGGGTCGCTTGGGTGCGGGAGCAGGCGCGGCGCGATCAGCATTGCCATCGTCGCCATCGCCTCGTCGTAGACAAAGGCCGCCGGGATGCCCAGCCCAATCTCGGGGGCGAGCACGCACTCCGTCTCGTACGCCGCCGCGCATCGCGACGCGCGATCGACGGCGCGGTCGACGCTGCTCGCACCAATGCGCGACAGCGAAAAGTGCGAGCAGATTGGCGACTCGTACTGCACCGTGCCGTTCCACCAGCGGCACTCGGGCGCCACCTCGTCGCGCGCGGCGTCAAACGCCGAGAAGCCGTCCAGCGCCCACTCGTCAAAGATGGCACCGCTGCGCGTCGCGGGCACGACAGCCGCGGCGTCGCCGTCGGCGCCGCCGCCGCCGAGCCACGACCCGAGCGCAAAGCCGCCGCTCATCGCAATGGCGTTGCGGCGTGTGCGTCGCCGACGCGCACGGCGGCTAGCGCCACACCGGCGATTGCGGCGGCAAACGCCGCCGCCTCTACGGCGCGGGGTGGGCAGCGCAGTCCCGGCTGCAGCAAGAGCGCCCACAGCAGCGGCAGCGGCAATAGCGGCTCGTACGCGACAAACGCGAGGGCCGCGACCACGAGCGCGAGCAGCACGAGCGGCGCGCGCTCCCACGAGCTCCGCAGCGCGCCGGTGCGCGCCGCCTCCTCTCGTACAAGGGCGCGTCCAATCCGCCGCGCGTGCTCCTCGGGCGTGAGCCACAGCACCTTGTGCACGCCGTGGACGTAGGCTCTGCAGTCTTCGGGCGCGCTCGCCGAGCGCAGCGCGGTGCCAATGTTGAGCGCCGCCGCCACGAGCAGCCAGCCCGCGAGCAGCGCCAGCGGCGCCGCGGTGACGACGCCAGCGGCGCCCGTCTGCCACGCGCCCTCGGAGGCGACGGCCGCCACGGCGCTCGCCGACGCGGCCAACAGCACAAGTGCCGACGCCCAAAAGTTGCAGCCCTCCTCCTTGTCAAACAGCACGACCCAGACCGCGCTGAGCAGCCACGCCGCCGCCCAGCCGGCGTTGGTCCACCAGTCGAGCACGACGAGCGCGTGGGGCACGGCGAGCGCCAGCCACTGCAGCACCACGACGATCGCGGTCGCCGTGTACAGCACGACCCAAATGGCGTACACGCGATTGTCGGGTGCGTAGGCCACGCGCCAGCGGCACGCCATCTCGCCAATCAGCCGATTCCACACCCGCGTCGACACGTAGGAGCACACCGCCGTCCAGAAGACGGCCATGGGCCCAATCCACGCAACCGACGTCACGTCGGCCGTGCCGGTAATGTTGAGCGTCATTTAAAGCAAATCCCGGTTCAGTTTCTCTGCGAGCCGCGCGGCCTAATGTTCGGCGCGCCTGGCCGCGCGCCCTGCCCCACTCGCCCCCACCCTCTACCCGCTCCCTTGCCCTGGGTTGGCGGCGCGCGCTACGCGCGCGGCTGCTTCGAGGTGCCCTCGTCGTCCTCCTCGCGGGCGCGCTTGAGCTCCTCGCGCGTGCGGTCGAGCTCGCCCTTGAGGCGCTGGGTCTCGAGCTTGAGCTTGGCATTCTCCCGCAGCACGAGTCGCTCGTCGGCGTGCGCCTTGTCGAGGCGCTGGATCGCGTCGCCAAACTGCTTCAGCATCCGGTCCATGAGCCCCACCATCGGCATCGGCGTCGAAGTCGCCGCGGGCGGCGACGGGGGGCGGTCGTCGGCAGGAACGCCGCCCGCCGGCGCCTCGGGCTCCGGGGGCGCCTCGGGCTCCGCCGCCGCCCCGGGCTCCGCCGCCGCCCCGGACTCTGCGGCCGCCTCGTCCGCCGCCGGCTCGTCCGCCGCCGCCGCCGCCGCCGCCGGCGCCGCCGCGCGCGACGGCGCCCGCGTCACCCAGTCCTTGACTTCCTTGAGCGCCTCCTTGTCCACCGACTTCCAGCCCAGGAACTTGAAGTCGAACTTGTGGTGGCGCGCGCCCGCCTGGCACGGCTTGAGCGGCTTGAGGACCGACTCCCACTCCGGTGCGTCGGTCGGCAGCGCGGCGCACCGCACCATCTCGTGAAACGCCGCGTCGTAGTTGGCCGGCGGCCGCTGCGCAAGGCTCTTCCAGCCAAACTTGTCCCAGTGCTTCTCGATCACGACGGTCGGCGGCTGCACGAGGAAGACGTGGTCGCGGCGCGTCGAGTCGGCGGGCTGCTTGCTCAGCTTGAACGCGACGGCGAACGTGGAGTACGAGACGCCGAGCGGAAGGTCGCGCTTCAGCCACCACAGGTTGGCGGGCGTCACCGGGTAGAGCGAGCTGCCGAGGGGGCCGATGTTGTCGCGCCACACCGACGTCTTGTGCATGCGCAGGTCGTTGAGCAGCTCGATCTCCTCGGCGTACGTGTCGGCCGTGAGGATCGCCGGGTGGAGCACCCCGCCCTGCAGGTTGACCCACTGGATGCAGCCGTCGGCGCCGTAGTGCTTCGGGTCGAAGACGTCGCCCAGCATCACCATCGACTTTGCCGCGCCGGCGTAAACGTTGCGGTCAGCGCCGACAGCCGGCGGAGGCGGCACAAACGGCGCCGCCGCCTCCGCCGCCGAAACGACCGCCGTCTCGGTGGCCGCCTCCGACGGCGCCCGCTCCGCGCTCTCCGCATCCTTCTTCTTCTTCTTCTTCTTCTTCTTCGTGTCGCCGTCCTCCTCCGACGCGGCGGGGGCCGGCGCAGAGTCGCCGAGGCTCGGCTCGTCGTCGCCGTCGCCGACCTGCCCCGGCTCGCCCTCACCCTCGCCCTCGCCCTCGCCGTCGGCCGCGTCGCCCTGAGCCTCCGGGCCCTCGGCCGTCGTCTCGCCCTCGCCCTCGCCCTCGTCGTCGTCGTCGCCCTCGTCGCCGCTTGCGGGCGCGGGCGCGGGCGCAGGCGCCGATCCAAGCGGCGCGTCGTCCATCCCGTCGCTGCTCACGTCATCGTCGTCGTCCAGGTCGACCTCCTCGTCTGCCACAAGCTTGCCCTTGCCCTTGGAAGCTGGGTTCATCGTACGCATCCTGCGCATCCACTCGCACCGCGTCACGCTGGCGCTAGGGCCGCCGTGGTGCCGCGCACCGCGGCGCAGGGCAGTGCCAGCGGCCGGTTGCGGCGTAGGTGCGCCTTCCCGCGCGCACCGCCCCGCGCGGGAGCGGCTGTTGCGGTTCTGGGATCGCGCCCCATGGATCCGCTTTTTGCGCCCTTTCACGGCGTGCGCTGGCGGTCGGCTGACGCCGCCGTGCCGCCGCTCGGCGGCGGCCCAGGCGACCTTGGGACGGCCGAAGCGCGCGAGCTTGCCTGGTGCGCATCGCAGCGCCCCTGGCTTGACGACGCCGCGTGGGAGGCGTGCGTGCAGTCGGTGCGCGCCGCGGCGCGGCTACGGCGCGACGGCCGCGTGCTCGGCAGCCTCCGCGCTCGGCTGCGCGCCATGCCGCTGGCCGCGCGCGTTTCGGTCGACGACGCGGTTGCGCGCCCGCTGGGAGGGACGTGGGGCGTTGCCGTGGTCGATGCCACAGAGGACGGCGCCGGCCGTCGCGCCGACCCGCACCTTTCGGCGCTTTACGACGCCACGGTGCTCGACAGCGCGCGCCGGCACGTTGCCGCGCTCGAGGCGGCGCTGTGCGACCTGGGCGGCCTCGACGCCACGCAGCAGCTCGCGAGCGTCGGCCGCGAAATGGAGAGCGTGCGCGAGGCGTGCGCGGTGGCGCTGTCGCGCGCGCTCCTCGGCCTCGCCGGCGCCGATTTGGCCGCCGATTTGGCGCGCCTTCGCGCGCGCGTGCTGCCCGACCACGTGGGCGCGGTACGCCGCGCCATGAACGACACGCTTGCGATGCTGCGGCGCGTCGGACGACTGGCCGCGGCGGCGCAGCACGACGACGCCTTCGACGACACCGTGGTGGAGCAGTACAACGACCCACTGGCGGCGCTGGTGGCGACGCCACCGCTCGACGTGGAAGCGGCGCTCGCGCAGTCGGGCGCGCACCTCTGCGCGCTGCGGTGGGTGCTGCTGCCGCCGCCCGCCGAGTCGACGTGGCTGGCGCCCTCGCTGGCGGTCCGCATGCGCGCGGTCCGCAGCTGGGTCGAGGAGCACGCCGACGCTCTGGCCTGGGCGTGCTCGTCGGCAATCCACGCGCTGCGCACCGTGCAGCAGCTGCCCGACGACGCCCCCGAGTTTGTCGGCGTAGCGTGGGCGCCCGCGGCGTCGACGGACGGCGTCGCGGCGCCGCCGCTGCCGCACCTCGCCGCCGACACCGCCGCCGCGCGCCGCCTTGTCGAGGTGCGCGAGCGCTCGCAACCGGCGGTGGGCGTGCGCGCCGCGCGCCTGCTGCACGCGCTCGCGCTGGAGCATCAGGCGGGCTTGCTGCCGCCGCGCTGCGCCTCGGTCGCCGCGCTGCTGCCGATTGTCGAGCGTCTGGTGGTGGAGACGGAGTTGCACTGCGTGCGCTACGCGGCGCATCTCTGGCAAACGGTGGGGGCGACGGAGGCGGCGGCGTTCCCGCTCGACGACTTTCAAGAGGCGGCCGAGGCGTGGCGGCGCGGAGCGCCGGCGCCGCTGCCCGTGCCACTGCTCGCGCCCGCCGCGGCGGCCCCGCCTGTGGCAGCCTCGGCGCCAGCGCGACCGGCGGCGCCGTCCGCCGCCCGCGCCGACTACAACACGATCCCGCTTCACCTCCGCCGCGCCCACGCCGTGCTGTGCGCCTTGCACGCGTGCTTCCATCCGCACGCCGCCTCACCGCTGCCGCCAACGCAGCCGACGGTGTTTGTGACGGTCGAGCGCGTCGCGCAGGCGGCGCGCGCGCGGGCGCCCGACGTCTTCCCGGGCACCGACGCCGCCGTGGGCCGCCTGATTGCAAACGATCTCAAGCGGGCGATGCGCATTGCGCTCAGCGACCCGTCTGTCACGAGCGCGCCGTCGCCGAGCGAGGGCGCGGTGGTGTGGCGCAGACGGGGCGGTGCCGCCGCCGCGCATCTCCGCAGCTGCGGCGTGGAGGCCACCGCCTACGGCGTGCACGCCCTGATGGCAACGGCAACGTCGCTGGTCCAGGCTATGGAGGCACACCCCTCCGAGGCGGAGGCGCAGTGGTGTGCGAGCAAGGAGGACGTGCACCGGCTGCGCAGTCGCGAGCGGCAGCGTCTCGCTGCGGCTGCATCGACTTAGGAGCGAGGGGTCATAAGGGCGAGATTTGTATTGCGAGACTGAGCGCTATCTCCCTCTGCGTCGGCGCGACCGACCGCGCACGCACCCCTGCCCTCATGTCCATCCTCGCGGCCGTCGACCCCAAGAATGACGCCTTTGCCGGCGGCACCCTCGCGCGCGCCGGCAACCCCACCGCTGTTGGCGGCGGCTTTGCCGGCGCTGGCGCGCAAGGCTTCCCCGCGCCGGGCACCCCGGCCATCCTCTCCGCACGCAACAACTCGGGCTCCAATGTGAGGATCCCGTACGCGCGGCTTGTGCCGCAGCGCGGCGACGGCTCGGCGCTCTCGCACCGGCCAAAGGAGCACGGCGACAATCGCACGCCAGGCGACCGGCCGCTGCGCAACGAGTACGACGGCCTCGAGTCGGGCGAGCTGGCGTGGATTTTGGGCCGCCGCTTTGTCGGCGCGGAAGAGGCGGTGCGCGGCGCCGCCGACGACGAGTTTGGCAACCCCGAGACCAACCGCAGCGGCGCTGGCGGCGCGCACCCCTCGAATGCTCGGCCCGTGGACATGACGCGCGCCTCGGCGCACGGCTTGGGCATGGGCTTTGGGCCGGACCGCATGCAGCGCCTCACCTACACCGACTGGCTCGAGAATTGGTACGCGTCCACCTTTGCGACGGCGACCATTGATCTCTTTGCCATGCCGCTTGCCGACAACACGTCGCAGTACCTGTCGTCGGAGCTGCGCAAGTACGCGCCGCTGCTCTACGGGTCGACGGTGATGCGCGCCGTCGACGTGCCGCACGTCTACGCCTCGCTCTTCCACAAGAGCGCTGACGGCTACGCGGCGGTGGCAGGGCCCTTTCCTGCGGGCCCCAAGGGCACAAACGCCCCGGCGCGGAGCGCACCGACTGGTGTTGCGGGCGTCGAAGAGGCGTCGCAGGAGATCACCACCAAACTCGGGGACAACGCCGCCGTCGGCCACCGCTGCGGGCTCTTCCTCATGGACCGCGGGCCGTTCCTGCGCGGCTGCATGAACAATGCGTCGAGCGTAGAGGTGCCCGACCCCACGTCCAATGTGGGCCTGCGGTACTCGGACCTCGAGGGCCGGGCCGACGGCCCGAGCCCCTCCGACAAGCCGTCCAAGGCGCAGATGCCTCGCAACCTCGGCGACGACCTCGCTTTTGACTCGCTCTACGCGCACATGAAGGCGCTCTCCATGTTTGACTGGTCGCCTGACGGGCTCGTGCTCTCCAAGCTTGAGTCGCCCTCGGGCGACCCGCTCAACTCGGCGGCGCTCGACGCGCGACAGGCGATGCTCTTCAACGTCGCGGTGCAGGGGCCGGCGATTGCCAAGACCTGGACGGGCGACCCGAAGATGCAGACCATGCCGCTCGACAAGGTCTTTGTCGTGCTCTGCGCCGACATTCTGTGGGAGCTGCAAGAGAATGATGGCGGCCAGCGCGAAGGCGGTGTGGGGGACGCGGCAAACGCGAACGGGCTCTGGCAGGAGGCGGGCAAGTCCTGGCTCGGCGACCCGACAAACGACTTTGCAGCGCAAAAGGAGGCCGCAATCCAGGCCCTGCCGCCTCGTCAGAACAATGCCGCCGAATTCACCGCGTACTTTGAGGCGCTTGCGGACCGCGAGCGCGCGCTCCAAGGCGACGACGCCGGCCCGGGCTTGACGACCACGCCGCGCGCGGGCGTCAAGGACAAAAAGGCAGCGTACGACGCGGCGCAGAGCGCCAAGGACAAGACGATGCGCTTCCCCACAAAGAGCGCCGCGGCCTCCTCGGCCGAGGCAGAATGGGACGAACTGGCGGGGCGCGTCAAGACAGGAGATGTTGCGGTGACGCGCGCCGTCATGACCAACTTCCACCTGCGTCGGGTCACGTCCTCCTACCTGTTGCACAATTCGGCGCACATTGCCGGGAAGGGAAAGGAGCACACGCGCTGCGGCATGAAGCTGGGAGTCTACACCG
>Ga0160422_10001901_pt1 | contig 13041 bp, 10 predicted proteins | sample Fk160mmetaG_FD_108192 | JGI IMG/M metagenome (GOLD analysis project Ga0160422, IMG submission 108192) | Marine microbial communities from the Central Pacific Ocean - Fk160115 60m metaG | ecosystem: Environmental > Aquatic > Marine > Oceanic > Photic zone | place: The Central Pacific Ocean...
GAAATTTAAAATTCTAAATTTTTCAGGGTTTTTATAAAAAAACCTGGTGACGTGCTCTCTATCACAACTATCCACAGTTAAACTCAATATCTTTTTTAATGAATCAGTTTTTATAATCTCAACACTCGTCCCAACTGGGTATGTCCTTGGGAAAACATTTGAAATCAGATCAAGATTAGGGTCTCCCCCTAACTCTATCCCTTTCTCCAGAAGTTCTGGATCAATAAATGGGCTATCGCCATTTATCCTAACAAACTTTTCTACTCCTAAATAACTAGCACAAGATACTGCTCTATTAAGAACATCATGGGCGGCACCTCTGAACACATCTATATTTAGAGATTGGATATACTCAACAAGCCTGTCATCCGCTTTACTATTGGAGGTTGCAACCACCATTGTTGATAAGTTCTTTACTTTTGAGACACGGTTTATAACGCGTTTAATTAATGGTTCTCCAGCAATGTGTCTCAAGGCTTTACCCGGCAACCGGGAAGAACCCATGCGCGAAAAAATGATTACAGATACCTTCATGGATTTGACCTGATAACTTTTTCCCACTCGGAAACATACCATTTACAATATTTCGTATAACCTTTCTCTAGCGGCCATTTAGGCTCAAATCCCAGTCTGTCTTTTGCCTTATCCATCTTGAGAGTTCCTCTTGTGGGCTTGTCTTCTGCCTTCGGACGGTATTCAAACGTAACGCTGGGGATAATTTCTTTAATGGTATTTGCCAATTCCAATATGCTCCTTGCATTACCATAAGTTAAGTTAAACGTGTCTGAAGCAGTTGGCCCACCATGTAACGCTAGTGCGCGTATCATCCCGTCTATTAGATCCTCAATATATGTGAAATCTAGCTTCCCACTGCCACCCCCTTCTAATAGTAAAGGTTTACCTGTTAATGCATTTTCAATAAAAATCTGGCTTACTCGCCTACTTACGCAGCGCTCGCCATAAAGTGCGCTAGGTCTTATGATACATGTTCCAAGACCATATGTATGGCAGTAAGTTCGAACTAAACGTTCTCCCATATACTTAGTATTAGCATAAATACCCCTGGGTCTCGGCCTTGTGATTTCATCTACCCAAGCATCCTTAAAATCACCGTACACGGTACTCGAACTCAAAAACATCAACGTCTTCATGTTTTTTTGATCTAACCTACAAAGTTCAAGAACATTACGTAAAGTAGACAATTGCAAATCAAAACATTTTCCGGGATCTTTCCTTGCGTCCACTGAACTAGCTATAGCGGCCAAGTGAACAACGCGGGTCGGCTTAAATTCATTGAACACATTTGCTATATCTGAAAAATTTCGAGCATCACAATTGCGAAACTCGACACCATGGTTGCGCATGATTTCAAAACGGCTCATCAGAAAGTGCAGGTTGAGTTCACGTTTAATTAAGTCACCCTCATCATAAAACGCATTATCAACAAGACTATTGACCATCAAATTATCGAGTACCATTACGGAAACACCGGCCTCACTAAGCCCGATTGCTAAGTTATGGCCAATAAATCCAGCACCACCAACTAGCAGCACCCTATCGTTTTGAAGCTCGCTGGCTATCTTTTCAAAACTTCTAATCATTATTCAAAAAGTTTACTGCTACCAAATAATTTTAACTATGTGCAAATACTAAAGATGTACATCACTCTAAACAATAGCAGTAAAAATTAAAAAAATACTTTCCCTTTTGATAAGATCGATCAAAAAGCATTATATTATAAGCAGTAAAATATTTAGAAAATTATAAATACTATGGAGTTTTAAGTCAGGATGTAATATGAGCCGAATAGCTGGACTTATACCAAAAAAAAATGAGGGAATTCCATACCTTGATAATGCAAAGATTAAGCATCTTCTCGGAACAAAGAGAGTTGTGAAGGATGGATTTTTCTTTGTAGAAAGCCAACAAGCATCCGCCAGATTTGGTTCAATACAAATAGTTATGGACTGCTCAATATTTAACGCAGACGATTTTCCTACGCTCCACAGAAAAACCACCGATGCACAGCGTGTCCTGCTATCAATCAGCAAGATTGGTATAGTGCGAACACTATCAAAAATAAATGGTCGCTTTTGTTTTGCCGCTTTTGACACCAAAACAAATACTGCATATCTAGCCCGCGATCGTTTTGGTTTATCAACGCTTTTTTATACTTGCTTTGACGGACTTATAGCTTTCTCTTCACGGGCCAAAGGCCTTCTAGCAATTCCAGGCGTTTCCAATGAGTTAGACAATAGTTTTTTAAAAGCAGCAGCTGCTATTAACTATCGCTTTTTGGACACAAATAATTCGCTCTCACCATTTAGAGACATCAAACAGGTTCCCCAAGGCGCGATTGTCCGTTTCGATAATAAAAAAATGCAGATCGAACGATTTGCATCATTAGCAGTTGATGTAATTGGAAGAAGCAAAAAACCTACGAGGGAAGAATACATCCACCTATTTAATAAAGCTGTGAGCAAACGCCTTAGGGTTGCAAAAAAACCAATTTTTTCTTTATCTGGAGGTTTAGATAGCTCGTCTGTTGTATCTATGGCGCATCAAATAACTCAAGAAAAACAAACCGCTATCTCTACGGTTCATCCAAATAAGTTATATGATGAACGGAAAGAAATACTCGATGTGATAAAAGCGGGAAAAGTTAATTGGAACTCCGTTACAATCACTAATCCAAATATTTTTGAGAAACTTACAAAAATCTATAGCTCCAATGATTATCCCCTGCCAACAGTAACTTGGCTTAACCACTTAATGCTCGTCGAAGAGGCCGCAAAATTAGGCTACACAGATTTATTTACGGGACTTGGCGGAGACGAATTACATGCAGGAGAATATGATTATTTTTTCTATTTTTTTGCAGATCTTAAAAATATGGGGAAAACAGATTTACTCGACAAAGAAATAGAGGCCTGGATAAAAAATCATGATCATCCAATCTTCCGCAAGTCTAAAATTATAGCTCTGGAACGTATGTCAGAACTAACCGACCCTTCAGTGCCCGGAAGATGTTTGCCAGATGAAAGACTACTAATACGCTATAAAAATTTGCTTTCGGCCGACTTTCAAAATTTAAACGAGCTTCTACCCAATTATTATCCTACCTCAGACAGCTACCTGATATCACACAGCCAAAATGAGCTAATGTTTAACACAATGCCATGTTGTTTGAGGAGTGGGAGAGAGAATTGCAATTTATTTGGAATGCAGGAGTTTCATCCCTTTCTAGATAACGAACTCTTCGAATATATGATGAACGTTCCGCCAGAACAAAAAATCAGAAGCGGATTAACCAAGGCTTTTGCGCGAGAAAGTTATAAGGGTTTAATTCCGGAGGATACCAGGAGACGAATAACTAAAACTGGCTGGAATGCTCCGGCCCACGAATGGTTTTCAAAAAATCATAAAGATGATTTGCGTGACCTAGTTGGGTCAAGACAGTTTGCTGAACGAGGAATTTATGAAATTGATTCGGTCAATCAAATGATGAACGAACATGACACAATAGTTTCAGAAAAGAGAGACAGGCCTAATCACATGATGGCAATTTGGCAAATTGTTTCGCTGGAAATCTGGTTGAGAAACTTAGATATTAAGGCTGATGAATGAACCCGTGGTTCCGACGACTTTCCTAAAAATTCCCAACTAACTTCCTGAGGCCCGCCAAATACAAACATTAAGTTTTTGACCATCAATATGCTTGACTTGTCCCACGGTCAAATTTGCTTCAGATAACATTTCTACCATCTCCACTTCGGAAAAACCCAACCAAGAATGGCCGTATTCATCCCGTAGCGTAGATAAATCGTGCGCGGCCAAGTCAACGATTAATAACGCCCCTTTTTTTTCTAAAACCCTAGCGGCCTCTGCGATCACTTTTTTAGGCTCATCCGCATACCTCAACAAAGAATTGATTGTGATTAAGTCGAAACTATTCTGTTTGAATGGAAGTCTATACATATCTCCAGCTCGAACTTGGCAATTTTTAATGCCGGCTTGATCTAAACGTGCGCGAGCGATTGAAAGCATTTCAAGAGAATTATCAATACCAGTCCCTTTTGCAACAAAAGGCGCCAGCGTTCTCAATATTCTTCCTGTTCCTGTTCCAAGATCGAGGAGATTTTCAATAGAGCGATCTTGTAGCAACTCCAAGATGCATTTATCAATAACCTCGTCTGGCGGCCACATACCTCTAAGTTCTATTATTTCTTGAGAGTAGGGATCCAAAAAAGTTTCGGCATACCTTACACGGTCCGCCTTAACGCTGCTTAATCGTGACAAATCAAGGGTATGCACTTCATCTTCACCTGGCATGAGGTCATTTAACATTCGAGCCAAATCAGCACCTTCCGCTTCATTGGAAAGCCTATAATAAGCTCTGTTACCTTCCTTGTTACGCTGCAATAATCCCCCTTCGACAAGTAACTTTAAATGCCGAGAGACCCTGGGCTGTGTTTGGCCTAAAATCATTACTAATTCGGTTACAGAGAGTTCTGCATGTCCGCAGAGTGCTATTATCCTAAGCCGGGTCGGTTCGGCTGCCGCTCGCAAACCTTGCAAAAGTTTTTCCACACTAGCCCCAAATAGTTTTGTTAAATCAATAGTGAGTGCCGTATCGAAACAAACTAAAGTTAATTTCCATAGAACCAATTACCCATATCTATGCAGCCTGACACCATTTTCTTTTAACCATTTTTTTGAACTCTTCCATTCGCCAACCAATTGATGGACTGTTTGCCAAAATTTTGGAGAGTGATTTAATTCCACCAAATGGGCCGCTTCATGAGCACACACATAGTCTACTATCTTTTCTGGAGCAAAAATTAATCGCCAACAAAACGATAAATTACCGCTTGACGAACAACTTCCCCATCTAGTGCGGGTATCCCGGACAGAGACGCTATTAATTTCTTTATTTAGAAGACTTGAGAATTTTTTAGCTTTAAATGCAACCTCATCTTTTGCACGTTTCTTAAGCCAATCCCTGACACGCCTTGCCATATGTTCACTACTTCCTGAAACTCTTAATTCAGGCATTTCATTATCAAAGCTTTCTTTTAGCCAAACATTTCCAAACTCCTTGGGACTGTGTGATATCTTATATTCCTTCCCTAAAATTGGAACGATAGAGCCATGCCTAAACTGGACACGTGCTGGGAGTTTCATCAGTTGTTCAGATATCCACGAGACATTTCGCTCAAGGAATATCCTTGCTTCATCGATAGATCTCCACATCGGTCGACTTACACAAAACTCCGATGTTTGTTGATTAATCCTCATGATGAATCGATTTGCCCTTCTGCTATTGCGTACCTTTATATCAACTCTTTTACCATCAGGAAGATATATTGAGATATTCGGCATTTTTTTGTCCACCGTTACTGCATAAGCGAAAGTTATGCCCGAAAATTGACCGTTCCATCAAAAATCAATCCAAATCGCATCAGTTTAATAATTCTTCTCTAATGAGTGAAAAAACCATATGGTCTTGCCAGTCCCCATTAATTTTCAAGTATTTTCTTGCTAGCCCCTCGTAACTGAAACCTGCTTTTTTTAAAACACCTTGACTGGCCTTATTACTTGGCAGGCATGCTGCCTCAATTCTGTGCAAAGCTAAACGGTCAAACGCAAACAACGCCGTTCCCTCGACAGCTTCCGTCATGTAGCCATTTCGCGAAAATCGTTCCCCTATCCAATAGCCAAAGGAACACATCTGCGCAACGCCTCTACGAACATTCGCTATCGTTATACCGCCAACCAAATTTTTGTCTTCATTCCTAAAAATAAAAAATGAATATCCTCTGTCATTAGACCAATCTTCTGAATATTTACCTAACCTCCGACGAAAAGCCGACTTTGATAATGCATCGGATGGCCACGTCGGCTCCCATGGAATTAAAAATTCTTTGCTTTCAGATCTTATTTTTGCCCATTGCGCCCAATCATTACGCACGGGTGGTCTCAGGTGAAGACGCGAAAGAGCAATTGTTGGTTCCGGGTATGTTGGTAAGAAAAAACTTAAAGCCACAATTTGCTACATTCCAGATTATTACAAAATAAGTTGATCATGGGTTGCTATGTCATGCAAGCTTCAAGTTTAACAATAGCCCAAACGCATCACACGAAGCGTTTTTCGAATTTTGAATATGCTTCTAAACTTGAAATTGGTCCGAGCGCCGCCAGAGTCGGCCGGTTCGACAACATCGCAGAAGCTACTTTTCTTACTGCGAAACTATCAACTTTCTCTAATTTTTCTATGATCTCAGTTATTGGCTTAAACCTTCCATGGATTATAAGCTGCTGCGCTAATTGCTCGCAGCGGTTTGCCGTTCCTTCTCTGCTCATTAGCAAGGCTGATTTTAACTGAATTTTCGCTCGAACGACCTCCTCTTCAAAGTCGTCACTCGTTAATTTATTAAGCTCATCAGATATTACCGGCAGCATCTCCCCAATAGAATATTCACCCGTACCGGCATAAATTCCCATCAATCCACCATCTTGATGAGATGTAGTGAAAGATTGAATTGAGTAGGCTAATCCTCGCTTCTCCCTCACCTCCTGAAATAACCGAGACGACATCCCGCCTCCCAACAGCATCGAGAGCACCTGATAAGCGTAAAAATCCTCATGATCGTACGAAACACTCGGAAACCCAATAATAATGTGTATTTGCTCAAGTTTTTTAAATTCACGAAAGTCCCCCCCAATGTAAGTGGCGGGCTCTACAGCAGGTTGACAATTATCGGTTGGAAGTGAAGAAAATTTCTTTTCAACAAGTTCTACTATCTGCCTATGCTCGATATTCCCAGCCACAGAGAATACAAGACGTTCATTCGTATACTGTTTGGATACAAAGTTTTTAATTTCATGCCTCTTAAGTCCACTAACAACTTTGGGGTGTCCAAGAACCGGTCTCCCTATCGCCTGATCCGGATATGCACATCTTTGAAAGTGATCAAATATTATATCATCAGGCGTATCGATAGCTTGGCTAATTTCCTGGAGAACCACATTACGCTCTCTCTCAAGCTCCATCTCATCAAATAAAGAGTTTTGAAGTATATCAGAGAGGATATCGACAGCTAAAAAAACATCATCTAGTAAAGTTCGTGCAAAAAAAGCGGTTTGTTCTCTAGAGGTATAAGCGTTTAGATGCCCACCCACAAATTCAATCTGCTCCGCAATATCTTTTGATGATCGAAGTGATGTTCCTTTGAAAAACATATGTTCTAATAGATGAGCTATCCCATTTTGTGCTTCTGTTTCGTGGCGAGTCCCCACCCCAAACCAAGTGCCCACTGATACGCTTTCCACATATTCTATCTTATCCGTTGCGATGGTAACGTTGTTATCTAGAACTGTTATTTCTGGTTTCTTCTCAATGATCATTTCATTCCTAGCCGCTTACGTTACTTCTACGCGAGAGTTTGCAGAAATATAATTTGATACTTCATGAATACTATTCGGTAGCACAGTCAATCGTTCTTTTCGGGCCAAAAGATCTTTTAGATTAACTGGAAGCTCGGGATTGACACCAGTTGCTCTCTTGACTGCATCAGGAAACTTCGCCGGATGCGCACACGCCAATGATACAATCGACAGATCACTTTCCATAGACGCGCTATAAGCAAATCTATACGCGCCTTCAACACCGATAGCAGTGTGAGGATCCAAGATTTCACCCTTTTCTTTAAATGTTTTCGAAATGCGCCCTAAAGTTTCCACATCGCTAACACTAACGGCATCGAATATTCGTCTTGCTTCCATTAGAGTTTCCCCTGGAACTGAGAATTTCCCTTCGCTCCGAAAATCCGCAAGAATCCTATTGGTACTAGCTCCATCCCGCGAATTCAAATCAAATAAAAGCCTCTCGAAGTTACTAGATACTTGTATATCCATACTTGGACTAATACTTGGTTGAACTCCTCTAATTTCCATAGTTCCTGTATTAAAAAACCGCGTTAATATGTCGTTACTATTTGTGGCAACAATTAATTTCTCAATAGGAAGACCCATTTTCTTCGCGGCGTAAGCTGAAAAGACATTTCCAAAATTACCGGATGGCACAGAAAAAACTAGTCGACGCTTATCTAGGCCAAGCGATACCCCGGCCCAAAAATAATAAACGATCTGAGGCATTAATCGGGCCCAATTTATCGAGTTTATAGCTGAAAGAGCATATTGATCTCTAAATTCTAGGTTATTAAAAAGAGCTTTAACCATGTCCTGACAATCGTCAAACGTTCCCTCCAACGCGATAGCATGAATATTGTCCGCGTCGACGGTCGTCATTTGCCTTTGCTGAATTGGAGACACACGATCCTTTGGAAAGAAAATAAAAACGTCTATGGCTTCCCGGTCTTTGCACGCCTCTATAGCGGCTGAGCCGGTGTCTCCGGAGGTTGCTCCAACAATAGTTGTTTTTTTACCGCGAGCTAAAAGCGCTTGGTCAAATAACCTTCCTAATATTTGCATGGCATAATCTTTAAATGCCAACGTTGGTCCGTGAAACAATTCCATTAACCAAATATTTGGTTCAAATTGTTTAAGTGGCGCAACTAATGGGTGGGTAAATTCCCTATAGGTTGCTTCAACTAAATTATCAAAAGCATCTTTCGTTATCGTATCACCCACGAAAGGTCGCATAACCTCCACGGCCAACTCTGAATAAGACAAGGAACCAAAAGCTCTTAAATCTTCAGAAGAAAATTGAGGCCAAGCAATAGGCAGGTAAAGTCCTCCATCGCGCGCAAGGCCCGTTATTAGCACATCATCGAAATTTAATTCTGGTGCGATGCCCCTAGTACTTAAATAACGCAAAAAAATCCTCCAAAATAAATTTGAGGTAGACTACTCATGAGATGATATTCTTGCAACAATGTGGATAGATTAATTTTAACAAGGGCAAAAACATGACAATCAACACAATTGCTATTCAATCGCCCGGGGATATGGGACACGAAATTGGGCGCATATTAGTAAATGGTGGCTTCAAAGTAGTATCTGCACTTGAAGGGCGTTCAAAACGAACAAGGGATCTCGCGAAAAGCGGTGGCATCATTGATGTTGGTAATTTAGAAAATTTATATAATGGCGTCGATCTAATACTCTCAATCATGCGTCCAGATGAGGCTTTGAATTTCATTAGCAAAATGTGCGATTTAGCTAACTTCCACAAAGCTAGACCTCTCCTTGTAGATCTAAATGCAGTGGCGCCGTCAACAGCCTTAAAGGCTGAACAACTCTCACTTAAAGCGGGATTAGATTTCTTAGATGGAGGTATTATCGGAGAGCCCCCAAGAGTGCCAGAAAATCGGAGTCCCCGGTTATACGTATCAGGCACTCGGGCAAAAGAGTTAATGGCACTAAATCAATCTGGGCTTGATTTTCGGGATTTAGGTTCCAAATGTGGCTCTGCATCTGGCATCAAAATGGCTTATGCTGCTCTAACGAAAGGCCTGACAGCAATTGCAATAAATTCAATGGTAACTGCAAAACTTCACAATGTTCAAAATGAATTTCTTAATGAACTTAAATTCAGTCAAGAGAGCCTGTTTGGGCATCTTGAAAAGGGGCTTCCAAGCATGTGCCCAAAAGCTTATCGATGGGTTGGCGAGATGGAGGAGATATCAAAAACACATTCAGAACTGGATCTTCCAAAGAATTTATTTGAGGGTGCCGCGGATATTTACCGTCTTGTAGAGAAATCCCCACTTGGCGAGGAAATAATCGAGAATAGGAAATTAGGCACCTCAGCGGAGAATGTTGCAGATGTTTTGTCCGACTTTTTGGAAAAATAGTTAAAGAGACGAGCACAAAAAGGAAACAGATTCATTCACTGCATATATCTCGATTGAAGATGCGAAATATAAAAACTTGGGTCCAGTGGCAAACCTGTTGCCCGCTGAATTATTTCATCGGTAGAATAATAACTTCCCCAAGAGTGGACATGTTCTCGTAACCAGGCTAATAAATCAGAGAAATCACCCTCCTCCAATTTAGTTGGTATCTTTGGTTCAGCTTCCACCGCCGCCGAAAATAGTTGGGCCGCAGCCATGGCGCCTAGGGTATAAGTTGGGAAATAACCAAATGCCCCATCGTACCAGTGAATATCTTGCAAACACCCGTCGCTATCATTTGTTGGCCTAAATCCAAAACTCTTCATAAACATGTCATTCCAGGCTGAGGGCAACTCTTTAATAGGCAAATCACCACTTAAAAGGGACTGCTCAAGCCTATATCTGAGAATTACGTGAAGAGGGTATGTCAATTCATCTGCATCTACTCTTATACAATTAGGAGTGATTCTTAGACATTTTTGGTGAAGCGCTGAAGCTGACCAGTCTTTCCCTGAAACATCGAACTCATCAGAAATAACCGGAGCCAAAAACTCAAAAAATTCGCGGGATCGGCAAGCCTGCATCTCTAACGTTAAAGACTGGCTTTCATGAAGCACCATGCCCCTAGCGTTCCCCACGGGCTGCCCTCGCCACTCTATTGGCAGCCCCTGTTCATACAAGGCATGTCCCGTCTCATGAATAACACCCATAAGACTACTAGCCCAATCTTGCTCATCGTATCGCGTCGTAATGCGAACGTCGTCCGGTATACCTCCCGAAAAAGGATGTGCGCTCTTATCGAGACGCCCCTTTTGAAAATTAAAGCCCTGCTGCGCCATGAGTTTCAAACCAAGTTTCTTTTGTTTTTCCTCTGTTACTTGGAAAGGGATAGGGGCATACTCAGTTTTTGCCTGATGCTCCAAAACATTTTGAAGTAGTTGAGTCAGTTTTGGCTCTAAGTAATTGAAAGTTGCATCTAAGTTTTCTGCCTTGGCGCCCGGTTCGTATTCATCCAGAAGCGCGTCATAGGGTTGCACATTGAATTTATCCGATTTAATAGCGGCAATTTCTTTTGTAATCTCAAGCAGTTCACCAAGCGGATTAGAAACAAAATCAAAACTGTTATCCTTTCGAGCTATTCGCCAAATAGTTTCGCAGTTATGTCGCGCGCGAGAATGTGCATCGATAATCTCCGTTGATAAAGCTGTAGCATTCTCGTACACCCGTTTTATTTCACGGACATTTGCTCTTTGCCAATCCGTTAATACCTCAGTGTCTATTTTAGCCAACAAATCGGCAATTAGATTCGAGGTTATCTCCTCGTGCCTCAAAACCGATAAAGTAGCGATTTGCTCAGCTCTTACATCACTTGTTCCACTCGGCATGATTGTTTGGCTGTCCCATGAGAGCAAAGAAATTGCACCTGAAAGACTTGAAATCCTTGTCCATCTATCTTCTAATTCGCTGTAATACTCGTGAGATGTCATCTTAGTTTTCTTCAGTTCTATAGTGGTATAGGAAATAGATAGTTAGCAGTGAAAGTGCTAAAAAATACCAAGTTAGCGCATATTGAAGGTGTTCGTTACGAATTTCTACGTCTTCGCTAGCGCCAATGGGCAACGTGTAAGGACCTGGTTTTCGGAATTGATCAATAAAATAATTCACAGTGGGGCCCAGCTGTCTGTGCTTCGCCATTTGTTGCGTATTTACGTAAAGCCAAACCTCATTTCTCGGTTCATTCTCAGGAACAAAATATCCTTTTCGCTTATCCTCTCGTATAATACCCTCTACCAACAATTTTCCGCCAACTAATGTCTCTTGCCGTGTATTTCTCGCTCTAAGTTTTTCGGGTATCCAACCTCTATTAACCAGTATTATTGTTCCATTCGACATCTTAAGCGGAGTTATTAAATGGAAACCAGCGGTGCCTTCAAAAGGTTTACCTGTAATAGCAAACTCTTTTTCATGCAAAAAAGTACCCACCACCGCAACTCTTTTGTATCGCCATCTTTCTATATTTTTGAGTGAAATAGGCGCATCAATAGGTTCACCTGAAATCCTTTGTTCAACAGTTTCGATGATTGAGTTCTTCCAATACATTCGGTGCACTTGCCAACTGCCAAGTGCGATGAGAATGATAAGTGAAGGGATTGTGAATACTGTTGGCCAGAGCGTTGGCTTAAAGCGGCGTTGTGACATTTATAAGTTGTTATTCCTTAGTGAAAAAGGTGTTAACTCTGGACTGTTTATGCCTGGGATTGTTTATTCTGCACCAGTACCTCTTAAGATATAACCCTGCGAATTATTATCTTACCGGATAAGAGGTTTTGTCCAATAAATAAAATTGACCAGACGAGTGGCAGCTTATTCAAATGGTGCGGTAGAGGTTATACAACCTATTATTTTAGCCTCCCCACCAATAAATACAGATAAATAGGAATAGCCAAACAACATCGACGAAATGCCAATACCAGGCAGCGGACTCGAAGCCAAAGTGGTGTTCTGGAGTAAAGTGGCCGGCTCTAGATCTGAAATAACAAACTACTAAGAAACATGTCCCAACAAATACGTGGAAACCGTGGAAACCGGTGGCCATATAAAATACTGACGAGTATATACCATCTTTAAAGCCAAAAGTTGCGTGATCATACTCGTAAATTTGTAGAGCTGTAAAAATTGCTCCTAAAAATACTGTGGTGCCAAGGCCACGCACTAAATCTTTCCTATTATTTTCGATCACGGCTGAATGGGCCCAAGTGCAAGTGCATCCGGATAAAAGAAGTACAAGAGTATTTATTAATGGAATATCAAATGGGTCAAATGTTTCGACGCCTTTTGGAGGCCAAACTCCTCCATCCGGATATAAAGATGAGTCGAAGAAAGCCCAAAAGAAAGCCAGGAAAAACATAACCTCTGAGGCAATAAATAGTATCATCCCGTAACGCATGCCTATTTGCACAATTGGCGTATGGTGTCCTTGGAACTCTGCTTCCTTAAGGACATCGCGCCACCAAAAAAACATTGTCGTCATTATCGCGAGTAATCCTAGACAAAGTATCAACAGGCCAAAAGGCTTCTGATGCATAAACATTATAGCCCCGATAGCAAGAACAAATCCTGACATAGCGCCTAGGGCTGGCCACGGGCTTGGTTCAACCAGGTGAAAGGAATGACTGTGTTTACC
>Ga0160422_10001903_pt1 | contig 13036 bp, 7 predicted proteins | sample Fk160mmetaG_FD_108192 | JGI IMG/M metagenome (GOLD analysis project Ga0160422, IMG submission 108192) | Marine microbial communities from the Central Pacific Ocean - Fk160115 60m metaG | ecosystem: Environmental > Aquatic > Marine > Oceanic > Photic zone | place: The Central Pacific Ocean...
AAAGATTGTCTGAAAATCATAAAAAAGCTACACAACATTGATATAGATATTGATAATATTTCCTTAAATGATGAAAAAACTTTTGAAGTTTTTCAGCAAGCAAATACAACCGGTATTTTTCAGTTTTCCTCAGAAGGTATGAAGTCACATTTAAAAAATCTTAAGCCTGACAAGTTTGATGATTTAATAGCTATGAATGCACTTTATAGACCTGGGCCAATGGAGTATATACCAAACTATATTAAAAGGAAGCATGGAAAAGAAGATATTGATTATGATTTAGCTGAGATGGAAGAGTTATTATCCTCTACATATGGTATTACCGTTTATCAAGAACAAGTGATGATGTTATCGCAAAAACTAGCTGGTTTCTCAAAGGGTGACGCTGATTTATTAAGAAAAGGTATGGGTAAAAAGATTAAATCTGTTCTTGATTCCCTAAAGCCTAAATTCATCGAGGGCTGTGAAAAAAATGGATTTGATGTAGATGTTGTACAGAAAATATGGAAAGACTGGGAGGCATTTGCTTCCTATGCGTTCAATAAATCACATTCTACTTGCTATGCCCTAATTGCATATCAAACAGCTTATCTCAAAGCGCATTATCCATCTGAGTTAATGGCTTCTTTATTAACTAATCATATGAATGATATTAAAGATATAACATATTACATGGAGGAGTGTAAAAAAATGGGAGTATTAGTTTTAGGACCTGATATAAATGAAAGTTTTTACAAGTTTGCCGTTAATAAGAAGGGAGAGATTAGATTCGGTCTTGGGGCTGTCAAAGGCGTAGGAGAAAGCGCAGTTGAAGCAATTGTAAACGAACGTAAAGAAAATGGCTTTTTTAAATCATTTGATGATTTTATGCAGCGAGTAGATTTACGTGTAGCAAACAAAAGAACATTAGAAAGTATTGTTTTATCTGGAGGATTTGATCTTTTTGAATTAAAAAGATATCAATATTTTTCAAAAGAAGATAATGGTCAAACATATATTGAGAGAATGATCAGATTTGGAAACAGAATACAAGATTCTCGTAATTCTAATCAGTTTGATATGTTTGGAGATATTCAAGAGTCTACTATTCAAGCTCCTGTTCCATCCACAACCAAAGAGTGGACTGCTATGGAATTATTATCTAAAGAAAAAGAAGTTGTAGGGATTTATCTATCTGGACATCCCTTAGATGACTATAAGTTAGAAATTTCAAATTTTTCAAATGGTAATATCAGTATGCTTGAAAATATGAATAAAATTAAAGGCAAAAAACTAAATTTTTGTGGTGTAGTCACCTCAGTGGAACATAAAGAAACAAAAACAGGAAAGCCTTTTGGAGTTTTACATTTTGAAGATTATAGTTCCTCTTTCACTTTTTATTTATTTGGTCAAGACTACATCACATTTAAAGCTTATCTAACAGCTGGATGGTTATTGTTTATTTCTGGTAAAGTACAAAAGAAGTTTTATAATGAAGAGTTAGAATTTAAAATTTCTTCAATTGAGCTATTGTCTGATTTGATCGATAAAGAGGTAAGAGAAGTTATTTTAAGAATTGATTTACAAGATATAAATAATGATTTTGTTGATGACTTATCTGAAATAATTTATAACAATGAGGGTAAACATTCGTTAGTTGTTAATGTTGTTGATAACCTTAATAAATATGAAGTTAACTTACTTTCTCGTAAAAATAAATTAAATTTAAATAAAAAGTTTATAGAAAAAATTCAGCTTTTAAAACAAGTAAAAGTGCTTGTTAAATAGCTTGACGCTATTCTAATAAAATCTTCTTTTCAACTTTTCCATCTTCATAAATATAGAACAATACACTATTTTTTTCCTTTTTACTCAATTTTCCTAGAATATTGTAAACTGCAAATATTTTTGTATTTGCATTATTAATATTTTCTGTGTTAGTGTTTACACAATTAGATAAATGAGAGTTTAAATTATTAATATCATCAGATTCGTATATTATCCATTCAGAGATTCCGACAGATCCATTTGAAATATTCCAATCGCCCATATTTCCATTGCAAACATTTGGATCTCTTATTAACGTATGATTTTCAGTTGCGTTTGATGTTGAACCTACATCCCAACCATCACTAACTGATATACTATCAAAAAATCCAATTATATCAACAATAGTATTTGAATTAATGTGTAACAGACCACATACATCATTTCCATTACTTAATATGTTTGTTGTTTGGTTAGCTACATCTGTTATTTGACTTATGGCATCTGAATGAGCAATAAGATAAGTTTGCCCAGGTTGTAAAATATAGCTTGAATCGAATGCTATTGAAAATTCCCACTGCATATTGTCACAGCCGTTCCAACAAAAATTATATAAATAGTTATCTAAGTTAATCGCATTTGAAGTTGGATTATAAATTTCTATCCATTTGTTAAATGAGCTTCCTTCTCCATATTCAGAGAAAATAGGATGATCTTGTCCAATTACAAATATTGGCATTAAAACAAACATTAAAATTTTTTTCATACTATTTGATTAAGCTTACGCTTCTAGAAATAAATTCAGTAAGTTTTTCTCCATTTAGTAACCCCTGAGACAATAATCCTAAATCAAGAAGCTGATTAATTAATTTAGTTCTTTTTTTCTTAGTTTTTTCATTTAGAATTTTACTAATTAGTTCATGATTAGCATTCACTGACAAATTATATGACTCAGGCATAGAACCAAACATTTGCATTCCTCCTCCTCCAGAAAGTTGTTGTTGTTCTTTCATTCTCCTCATAAATTCACTCTGAGTTATTAATAATGGTGAATCACTAACAGACATATTTTGGATTTCAACATTAAACTTTTCTTTATCTACTGTTTCTTCAAAAAACTTTTTTAATTTCTCTTGTTCTTTTTCAGACAGTTTTGAAACATTTGATTGTTCTTTTTCTATTAGTTTATCTATAATGTCTGCATCAACTCTAGCAAATTGATAGTCATTGTTTTCGCTTTCTAACCTGCTTATTAAGTGGCTCATAAGAGGCCCGCCTAATTCCAAAACTTCATAGCCTTTATCAGTAGCTGTTTTAACAAAGCTATGTTGTTCTTTGGTATCATTTGTGTATAAAATAATTGTTTTTCCTTCTTTATTTTTTTGTTTTTCCTTGATCTTTTCTGTGAATTCTTTAAAAGTGTAGTATATATTGTCAGTGTTTTTGTAAAGTGCAAAATCTTGCGCTTTTTCAAAGAATTTTTGTTCAGTTAGCATCCCGTATTCAATAAATACTTTAACATCATCCCATTTTTTTTCAAAATCCTTTCTATCTTTTTTAAACATCCTTGAGAGCTTATCTGCAACCTTTTTAGTTATATGACTAGATATCTTTTTAACGTTACCGTCTGCTTGAAGATATGATCTAGAAACATTTAATGGAATATCAGGCGAGTCTATAACACCATGAAGGAGAGTTAAAAATTCTGGAACAATGTTTTCCACATTATCAGTAATAAATACTTGATTACTGTAAAGATTTATTTTATTTTTCTGTACTTCCAAGTTGTTTTTTAATTTTGGAAAATACAGAATGCCTGTTAAATTAAAAGGAAAGTCAACATTAAGGTGAATATGAAATAATGGATCATTAAATTCCATTGGATAAAGTTCTTTATAAAATTCCTTGTAGTGCTCCTCCTTTAAATTTGATGGTTTTTTTGTCCAAGCTGGTTTCGTATTGTTGATTATATTATCATAAGTTTTATCAATCTTGATGATATTTCCTTTTTCATCTTTTTTACCTTTAGGATCATCAATTTTCTCACTTTTTGTTCCGAACTTTATTTCTACAGGTAAAAATTTACAATATTTATTAAGTATTGAACTTATTCTGTTTTCTTCTAAAAATTCTAATGAATCTTCAGCAATATGCAAAATAACATCTGTTCCTTTTGTCTTCTTTTTGGTTTCTTCCATTGTATATTTTGGAGATCCATCACAAGTCCATCTGACAGGTGTGCTTTTTGACTTTTGACTTTTAGAAATAATCTCAACTTCTTTTGCAACCATAAATGCAGAGTAAAATCCAAGTCCAAAATGTCCAATTATTGAGTTTTTTTTGTCTGCGTCTTTGTATTTATTTACAAACTCTTCAGCTCCCGAAAATGCAATTTGATTTATGTATTTTTCTACTTCTTCGGCTGTCATTCCTATCCCATTATCTTTAATAGTAATTGTTTTTTTATCTTTATTTAAAATTACTTCAACTCTCAACTTGCTGATATCTGTATTTAATTCTCCAACAGTTTTAAGAGTTTTTAATTTTTGTGTAGCGTCAACAGCGTTTGAAACTAATTCTCTTAAAAATATTTCATGATCAGAATATAAAAATTGTTTAATTATTGGAAATATATTTTCTGTTTGTACATTAATGTTTCCTTTTTTCTTCATTTTTAAATTTATTTAATTAAAAGTTTGTTATTGTGAATTTTTAAATGCCCTATATAATTTGTCTTTTATTTCATCTTCTAGTTCTATTTTAGCCTTTTCATACCCAAATTTTTCACCAATAATCATTCCCGCAAGAGTAGCTTCTCTAATATTATGTCCTTGCTGAAGAATTTTTAAGAGCATGTCATAGGTATTTGTTTGCTTTTGAAATAAATTATCTGTTTTTTCTAAAAGAATATCTAATTCTTTTTCATTACATTCTAGTAAGTTTAATAATTTTTCTTTTTCAAATTTACTTAAGTTTTGCATATAAATATTTTTTTTAATAAAACATTGCATAAACTATGCCAAGTATAAATGTTACGACATTATGTCATGAATTATTTTATTTTAAATTATTAGATAGATTTAATCTTTAGTATTTTTGCGTTATGAAATTTGTACCATTTTTTATTTTTTTAGTGCTAATTGATTTGTACTTTTATTTTGGTACTGCTACATCTGTAAACAAATTAGCTGATAGTATTAGTTTTTATAAAATCTTTTATTGGCTGCTGTCTGTAGTAATTTACTCTGCCATAATTTATGTTGTTGTTACTTATGAAAAAACTGCTAACACAGCAGGTTTCAATAATACTATTACTTATTCAAGTTTCATTTTTATTGTTTTTATAGCAAAATTTATTGGTTTATTTCCGTTGCTTTTAGATGATGTAATTAGATTTTTTAAATTTATTATTAATTTCTTTGATAAGTCACCTCACAATTACGACAACTCAAGATCAGAATTTTTGAGAAAATCAGCAATAGTAATATCAGCTTCAATTTTTTCTACTTTACTATTTGGTATGATCTGGGGTAGATATAATTTTAAAAAAAATTTTAAAAATATATTTATAAAGAACTGGCCTAGCTTTAAATCAGATTATAAAATTATTCATATTTCAGATCTTCATCTTGGAAGTTTTAATAGTGTTGAGCATCTTGAGGAAGTTGTAGAAATGATAAACGAAGAAAACCCTAATTTGGTTGTTTTTACTGGTGATTTAGTTAATAATTATTATTCAGAAGCAATCCCGTATGTAAATACGTTAAAAAAAATTAAAGCTAAGGATGGTAAATTTTCTATCTTAGGAAACCATGATTATTGTGATTATGTTGGTTGGAATAGATCTTCAGAAAAATGGAAAGAAAATTTTAAAAACTTAATTAACTTAGAAAAAAAATCTGGTTTTGATGTCCTTTTAAACGAGGCTCGTATTATCAAAGTTGGAAATAGTCAAATCAATTTAGTTGGCGTAGAAAATTGGGGTGCGGGTAAATTTAATAAAGACGGAGACTTAGATTTAGCTATGCAAGGTGTTGATGATAATATACCAACTATTCTGTTGTCACATGATCCATCCCACTGGAATCAAAAAGTTTTAAAAAGTAAATATAAAATTGATTTACAGTTATCTGGGCACACTCACGGCATGCAATTTGGTATTGAGATTCCAGGCTTTAAATGGAGTCCAGCCAAATATAGATACAAGCAGTGGGCTGGTTTATATGCTCACAATGACAATCAAATTTATGTTAATAGAGGACTAGGCCACTTGGGTTATGCAGGCAGGGTTGGAATTATGCCTGATATTTCAGTTTTGAATATCAAAACTAAATGAAAGTATTTTACAGAATTAATGATGTAAAAAAGATATGGTCTAACAATATATCTTCATTTCTAGACATAAATTTTCTAAAAATATATTTTAAAAATCATCAAAATATCATACACATATTTTGTGTTGATAATGATATAAAATTGTATGCTCACATTTTTAAAATTAGATTTAATAAAACTCATAATTATTTAAATACTCAATCCTTAAATAATTTCTTTTTGAAGTTTTTCAATCTTAAAGTTTTATACCTAACTAACTCATTTCTAACTAACGTCCCATCATTTGAATTTAACAAGAAAAATGTTTCTTTAGATTTTTTGACAAGTAAGATAAAATTTAATTATTCAATGATAGTAATTCCTGATTTTATGTTTTATAATTTAAAAATAAAAGAACATGATTTTATAAAATTAAATGTTGAGGATGAAATGATTTTAAAAGTAAAAAAAGAGTGGAATAGCATTTTTGACTACAAAGCTGATTTAAAAACTAAGTATCGCTCAAAGGTTAATAAAATATATTCTAAAACTAAAAATGTTCGCATAAGACAATTAGATAGTAATGAAATAGCTTCACATTCTTTAACTATGCAATCACTTTTCATGCAAGTAGTTGGGTCATCTAATTTTCAAGGTCCTTTATTTAATGTTCAATCTTTCGTTGATTTTGCAAAGCAAGATTATATGAAGGTTTTTGGTTATTTTATTGACGATCAAATGGTTGGTTTTTCTTCTGAAATATTTGACAATGAAAAAATGTATTCATACTATGTGGGCTTCGATAAAAAAATGAATAAATTAATACCAATTTATGGACGTATTTTATTAGAAAATATCAGTAATGCAATTAAACATAAAAAAGAAACCCTACTGCTAGGACGTACTGCTAATGAATTTAAAAGTAATTTTGGTGCGATGCCAAAAAAATCACATGTATATTTAAAGATTAATAATTATTTTATTGGACTTTTCTTAAAGCCTATTTACAATAATATTCGAATTAAAAAGTGGACTCAAAGAAATCCTTTTAAATAATTTTCTTTTTTTTTGAATAAATAAAAATTGTATCTTGGCGAAAAAGATTTTTACTAATTTGATGAAATATTTTTTTATTTTATTGTTATTTCCTTTTTTTGGCTTTAGTCAAAATTGTACAACAGTACTGTTTCCAAATAATAATACTATTGATTCAATTGTTTATTGTGTAACAAACACTACTTGTTTTGATCAATGTGATGGTGTTATCTCTATAAATATTTACGGAGATCCTAACAATGAACCATATTCTTATGAATGGTTTAATAATTCTACTCCATTTCCTGGAATTTCTACTCAAGATACATTGTGTGCTGGTGATTATATAATTACAATTACAGATGTTAATGGTGCTTTAGTTGATAATAGCCATATAAACCAACTAAATAGTCCTCCAAATTTTTCAGTTTTTACAAATTCCCTTAACGACCCATCATGCTTTGACTATAATGATGGTTCTATTGATCTAACAATAAATGGGGGAACACCATTTGATCCAGATGGAATAACAAATAGTGGTGATGAGTTTTATACTTACTTGTGGGAAGATGGTACAAGTACAGAAGATAGATTTTCTTTGGATAGTGGTTTGTATATATTAGCTATTTCTGATAAAAATGGTTGCAACAGAGTAGATTCTTTTTTATTATCTAATCCTCAGCCTGTAACATCGTCAACAATTAGTGATACTGTTAGCTGCATTGGATCTTGTGATGCAGTAGCCTTAGTTATTCCAGCTAATGGTTTTTCGCCATACAGTTATCAGTGGAGTAATGGTGATATTGATTCTCTTGCTACTAATCTTTGTTTTGGCAGCTACACGGTTGACATAACAGATGCTAATGGTTGTTTAACAACTAATACAGTTGAAATTTTAAACCCTGATAGTCTTATCTTAACTAATATAACTATTGATAGCGCTTGCTATAAAATGTGCGATGGTCAATTGTCTGTATCTATAGAAGGTGGTCAACCACCTTATTTAACTGAATGGAGTTTTTTAGGAAATGTTTTTAATAGTGGTGATACCATTACTAGTAATAACTTGTGTTCTGGTGATTATCAATTAGTTTTGTCTGATGCAAATAATTGTTCAGAAACTATTAATATTCCATTATATGAAAGAGATTCTTTTGTTATTGTTGATTTTGTAATTGATGATAGTTGTTACAACAGTTGTACTGGTCAGATTACAGTATCATTACTTAATAAATATAATCCTCCATTTATTTACAACTGGAGTAATGGTGTAAATGATACTGTAATATCTAATTTATGTCCAGGATGGGATACATTAGAAATTATTGATGGAAGAGGGTGTAGAGATACTTTTGCTTTTTATGTTGAACCAGCTGATTCCATTTATTTTGATAGTTTATTAGTGTTACACAATAAGTGTTTTGAAGATGAAAATGGAGTAATTTCTCTAATTAATATGATAGGAGGAAGTCAACCATTATCTTATAATTGGTCAAATGGTCAAGTTACTACAGCTCCAGGAATAGGTAATTTAGCATCTGGAAGTTACAGTGTCAATATAATAGATGCATTGGGCTGTTCAATTGATTCAGCTAATATTATCGTCAATGCTCCTGATTTGCTATTTGCTACAGTAAGCTCTTTAGAAAATGTAAGTTGTAATGGAGCTTCAGATGGTTTAATTGATGTTGATATATTTGGAGGTATTGAGCCACATTTTATTTCATGGAACAATCAAATCCCTGATACAACTTTTATTGATACCCTTGTTGCAGGTGAATATATTTTTACTGTAGTTGACTCTAACAATTGTACAATTACAGATACAATTTTGATTGAACAACCAGATGCTATCTCTTTAAGTGATAGCTTGGTAAACATATTGTGTAAAGGTGATAGCACTGGAGAGATTCATCTTCAAATTAGTGGAGGAACACCAAATTATTTATTTTCAATTGATGGTGGAAATAGTTATCAATCACAAAGTTATTTTAGTAATTTGTCAGATAGTAATTATTCTGTTATAATAAAAGATGCTAATGATTGTTACTTAACATCTCCTTTGTATGACATTACTGAGCCAACTCAAATTTTAACAGTTGGATTATTACCTCCAAATTTATCTTGTTTTGGTGATACAGGTACTATCGTGTTATCAGTTAATGGAGGTACCCCTAGTTATGATATTCTTTGGGATAATGGTCAGATATCTAATAATTTAACTGGTATAGGTGCGGGCAATTACTCTGTAACTGTGTTAGACGCCAATGATTGCGAGTTAAACGAAACTATTAATATTGACCAGCCAAGTCAAATTAGTATTAACTACACAATAACTAATCTCTCATGCTTTAATGATAGTTCTGGTGCTATTGATTTAACTACATCTGGAGGTGTAATTCCTTATTCTTTCCTTTGGAATAATGGTCAGACTACTGAAGATATAAATACTTTGTCATCATCAAATTATCAAATTAATATTACAGACGGAAATAATTGTGAATTCATACAACAATTTAATGTTACACAACCAGATTTATTAGCTGTTAGTTCAAATATAAATCATGTTAAATGTTATGGTGAAACAACCGGAGAGATTGATATAACAATATCGGGAGGATCATCTCCATTTCTAACAAATTGGTCAAATAATCAATCAAATGAAGATTTAACAAATATTCCATCAGGACTTTATAGTGTGGCTATTTCTGATGCTAATGATTGTTTTGTTTACTCAGAATATGTTGTAAATCAGCCTGAAGAAATTTTAAGCTCAATCAACACAACTGATTTGTTATGCAATAACGTTTCTGAAGGAATAATTAATATTGAAGTTGAGGGTGGTACACCCGGATACACATATTCTATTGATGATGGTCAGAGCTATCAAAACAGTAATGATTTTATTAATTTAAGCGCTGGCAATTATTCTGTATGGATTAAAGATAATAATGATTGTTTGCAGAATAAATTAGTTACAATAATTGAGCCTACAGGATTTTCAACAAATGTGAATATTCAAAATATTTTAGGTTGTTATGGAGATGCAACTGGAAGTATTGATTTTCAGCTATCAGGAAACACTCCTCCTTATTCATATCAGTGGTCTAATAATGAGTCTACTGCATCAATATCATCGCTTATTGCTCAGGAATATGAAGTTGTTGTATCAGACATCAACGATTGTGAAATGATTTACTCATATTTGATTACGCAACCTGAACAAATGATTCTAACATATGACGTACAGCAAGCAAGTTGTGAAGAGAAAAATGATGGAGCAATTTTTGCAGCAGTTACAGGAGGAACAAGTCCAATTAATTTTCAATGGGGTTCAGGTGAAAATACTCAAAATATTCTTGATCTGTCAAAGGGTATTTATTCTTTAAGTGTTGAAGATGCTAGCGGATGTATTTTACCTACTGAAATAATAGAAGTAGGTTTTGATGGTCTAAATGGATGTGTCGAGATTCCATCTGGTTTTACACCAAATAATGACAATATACATGATGAGTGGGTGATATATGGGCTAAATGATTTTACTGATGTTATTGTTAAAGTATATAATCGTTGGGGTCAAGAGGTGTTTAGTTCTGTTGGCTATAATCAACCCTGGGACGGTAAATACAATGGAGTTGATTTACCTACCGCTGCGTATTATTATGTGATAGAAATCAATGAGTCTGATAAAGTATTTAATGGAACTGTTACTATTAAAAGATAATGAAGAAATTACTATCTATAATGTTATTGTTATTTTCCTATTTGGTAAATGGTCAGCAGTTACCACACTATTCATTATACATGTTAAATGAAGTAATTGTTAATCCAGCTGCTTTAAGTTTAGAAAAAGAGAATAAGATTACCTTTATGTTAAGAGATCAATGGAACAGTTTTGAAGGAGCTCCAGCAACACAGTCAATATCTTACAACTATTTAAACAATGTTAAGTATAAGAGAGGAATTAGTATAATGAATGATGTAACTGGACCTATTTCTATCATCAATGCTACTCTATCAGCGTCTTATTCAATAAAATTGCAAGACAAAGATAACTTTGCTCTAGGTGCTTCGGGATCAGTCATACAATACAAAATAGATAATTCTCAAATCACATTAGAAGACGACGGTATTTTTGATCCGGCATTGTACGGTGGAGTAGACAAGGCAACAGGTTCAAGCTTAAACATTGGCGCATATTATTACCATCCAAAATATTATATAGGTCTATCTATGCCTAATATTCTTGGTAGTTCATTAAATATCAGTGACAACAAGGACAACAATAAATTAGAAAATCATTATTATATAAATGGAGGTATCAATATTAATTTAAATGAAAAAAATAAAATTATACCTTCTTTTATGTTAAAAAAAATTGGAGCCTTGCCTATTCAATTTGATTTAAATTTAAGAGGCGTTTATGATAATCTTTTGTGGGGCGGTTTATCTTACAGGACAGGAGATGCAGTTGTTGCTCTTTTCGGTGTTGATTATGGACAGTCTAGCTTTGGTTACAGTTATGATATTACAACGTCTACAATACGTATTCCATCAGCTGGAACTCATGCATTAGTATACTCTTACAGATTTAATACTAAAGAAAGGGATAGAGATAAAGATGGTGTTTTAGATAAAGACGATAAATGTCCAAAGATACCAGGTTTATTATCTTTAGAAGGCTGTCCTGACAGAGATAAGGACGGAATAAGAGATATTGATGATAAATGTCCAGATGATTTTGGTTTAAAAGTAAATGATGGATGTCCTGATAGAGACAGTGATGGGATAATTGATTTAAAAGATAAGTGTCCAGAGGTTCCTGGATTAGCTAAGTTTGATGGATGTCCTGATACCGATGGAGACGGTTTACAAGACATGTATGATGATTGTCCTGAGGAGCCAGGGCCAGTTATAAATAAAGGTTGTCCAAAAGTACCTATTAATGATACAGTTTATATTTTTGATACAATTTATGTCTATGACACATTATTTATTAAGAATTCAGTAATTGATAAAATAGACACATTAGTTAAAGAAGTGATTGTTCCTGTAAGTGATCTTAAAACAGCTTTCAAAAATGTAAAGTTTGCCTCTGATAAATATATCTTAACACAAAGATCTACAAGAATTTTAGATAGAGTTGTTGCATATTTAATCGATAAAAATTATTTAAACATCAAATTAACAGGTCATACAGATAGTCAAAATACTAATGAATATAATATGAAATTATCTAAAAACAGAGTAAAAGCTGTTCGAGACTATTTGGTGGTAAGAAAAGTTGATAGTTCAAGAATTTTAATTGACTGGAAAGGAGAGTCTGTTCCAATAGCTGATAATAATACTTCTGTGGGAAGAGAGGAAAACAGACGTGTTGAAATAGAAATTTTAAATGAGAAGTAATTTTTTAAAAGTAATATTTTTCTTTCTTTTTTTTCCAAGTTTATCCTTTTGTCAAAGCTGGCCATCATACTCTGATTCTGTTTACACTTTAATTAAAAAAAATGACTGGAAAAGCGCGTATCAACTTACACATAAAGTTGATAGTTTCCTTTCTGTTGAAGGATATTCTAATGACACTATTTATGCTGATTATTTATATAGAAGAGGAATTCTTAAAAATGCTATTCAAGAGGATTATTCTGATGCTTTAAATGATTTATTGTTATCCGAATCAATCTGGCAAAATTCAAATTTTTATAACCCCAAAAAATATCATTTTATTTGTTTTTGGATTGCTAAAACTTACAATACAAATTTATTAATACAAAGGAAAGTTGATTCAGCAAGTGGAATAGTAGATATAGAAAAATCTAATTTATATTTTTTAAAATCTATAGAGATAAATTTAAATCATGATACCATTAATATAAATACATTATCGGAAAGTTATGATCAAATTTCTTATTCTTCTTTTTTAAATTATGAAGATGATAAA
>Ga0160422_10001905_pt1 | contig 13030 bp, 11 predicted proteins | sample Fk160mmetaG_FD_108192 | JGI IMG/M metagenome (GOLD analysis project Ga0160422, IMG submission 108192) | Marine microbial communities from the Central Pacific Ocean - Fk160115 60m metaG | ecosystem: Environmental > Aquatic > Marine > Oceanic > Photic zone | place: The Central Pacific Ocean...
CTCATATTGATTTTCTGTATTCATATTTTTATTTTTCTGCGTCCTCTAAAAATTTTTTTAATTTTTCAGTAAATTTTTCAAAAATTGATTTTTGTTTTGTAACTCCCTCATCGCCCTCTGGTTCACCTGGTTCATTTTCATCATCTCCTTCTGGTTCTAATTGTTCATCGTTATTAACATAATTATCTCTTGCATTCATAACAAGCCCCACTGCTGTTGCATATGTAGGATTTGAGATTTCAATTAGATTATTTCCTGCTAAATGTTCATTTGGAGACCCTAGTCTAGTATCCATGCCTGTGATGTATTCAACTAATTGCTTTAGATGTTTTAGTTGACTTCCTCCGCCTGTCAAAACAATTCCAGCAATTAGTTTCTTTTTTTGTTCTTCATGACCATAATTTTTAATTTCTAAATAAACTTGTTCTATAATTTCTGAAACTCTAGCATGAATAATTTTTGATAGATTTTTTAATGTTATTTCTTTTGGGTCCCTGCCCCTTAAGCCAGGTATTGAAACAATTTCATTTTCTCTATTCTCGCCGGGCCAAGCAGAACCAAACTTAACCTTAAGTAATTCAGCTTGTTTTTCAATTATTGAACAGAATTCTTTTATATCTTCTGTAATTACATTTCCTCCAAAAGGTATGACAGATGTATGTCTGATAATTCCATCTTTAAAAATTGCTAAATCTGTTGTACCACCTCCAATATCGATTAGGGCAACCCCTGCTTCTTTTTCTTCAAAACTTAAAACAGCGTCGGCAGAAGCCAATGGTTCTAAAGTTATACCATGAAAATCAATACCTGAACTCTTTACGCACCTAGCAATATTCTTAATTGAACTTACTTGACCAACAACGACATGGAAATTTGCTTCCAATCTTCCTCCAAACATTCCAATCGGCTCTTTAATTTCGCCTTGCCCATCAACTTTATACTCCTGAGGAAGAACATGGATAATTTCCTCACCAGGTAACATTACTAACTTGTAAACCTGATTTATTACATCAGTTACATCTTTTTCTTCAATTACTTGATCAGAATTTTGTCTAGTGATATAATCACTGTGCTGTAAGCTTCTAATATGTTGTCCAGCAATACCAACTACAACCTTGTCAATTTTATGTCCCGATGTTTTTTCAGCCTCATTGACCGCAGATTGTATAGATTGGATTGTTTGAGTAATATTGTTTACGACACCTCTGTGTACTCCTAAACTTTCAGATTTTCCTAAACCTATAATTTTTAACTTACTATACTCATTAACATGACCAATCATAGCTACAATTTTAGTTGTACCTATATCTAACCCTATAAAAAGCTCATTATTTTTCATTGTTTTTGTTTTTCGATTACTACCTGATTTTCAAAGCTTAGATTTAGATTTTTTATTTCGGAAAATAAATCTGACTGATGAATGGCACTGTAAAAAATCTTATATCTATTAAGTTTATTACTGACATCACTAATATTGCCAAGTTTTATTAAAAAATTTTCATTTAATGGTTTTAAATAAATATTTATAGAATCCATAAAAATATAGTCGATGTGACCAAATAGGAATTCATCATTTTTTACTAATGTGCTGACTTTTACAGCTTTAATTAAATTGACTGAATCTATCTCACCAACAACATATGTAGTTTCAGGTTTGTAAATTTTTGACAATGGTATAAGTTGACCAATAGAATCAACGTACTTATTTTGATACTCTAAAAACATTATGGCGATTTTCTCATTGATTTGAAAGTTTATTTTAGAGTCGATACTTTTATAGACATTTGAATTATCAAAGAAGTCTATATTATTGATGTGTGTTTCAAGTGTTGAAAAACTAAATTCTTGATTGAATAAGGAATCTTTTATAAATTTATTTTCTTTTAAATTTCTTTTTAGGGAATCTAATTCAATGTATTTGAGATTTAAGTTATTAAAATCCTCAGAAATTAAAATAACCCGGTTGTTGTTTACCTTATTTGCCCATATTACTGCACAGACAATGAGCAGAAGTAGTATTGAAAAGGATAATTTTTTATATATCATTTTGGATAATTAATTTTTTTATACTTTCAACTTTTTCAGAAATATCTCCAGCCCCTAGAGTGATAATTAACTCTGAATCATCTTCCTCTAAGTGCTTCAATAAATCTCTATCGGATACAATTTTTTTGTTATCATTTGCTATTATTTTAAGCAACTGTTTTGAGTTTATACCGGGGATTGGTTCCTCCCTTGCAGGATATATATTTAATAAAAATATTTTATCAAATTTTTCTAAAGCTTTTGCAAAATCTATCATAAAATCTTTAGTTCTTGAAAAAAGGTGAGGTTGAAAAACTACAAGGTTGGATTTATTTGGATACATTTTTTTTACTGAGTAAACTATTGACTCTATTTCACTTGGATGATGAGCATAGTCATCAATTAAGATTTTGGGGGATTTAGTAATAATCGAAAATCTACGTTTAATACCACTGAATGACTCTAAAGCAGAGATTATATTTTTTGGATTTAAATTCAGATTGATTGCTATGGAAAAGGCAGCTAAAGCATTCAAAGCATTATGTTTACCGGGCATTCTAAAAATTACCTTACCGTAATTATTTTTTTTCGATTTAATTTCAAACTCTGTTTCATTTTGTTTATAAATTAATTTATCAATAAAATAATCGGATTTATCACTAAACCCGTATTTATAGCCATTAAATCCTAAGTTCTCGTTCTGAAAAATAATTCCATCTTTCTTTAAGTTTCCAACAAAAGCTTTAAATGTATTTTCTAGATTTTGATAGTTTTTATATATATCTAAATGATCAGCATCTATATTATTAATACATATAATATTGGGTTTTAACTGTAAAAAAGATTTATCAAATTCATCAGCCTCAACTATGAAAATTTTATTGCCATTGATTATCAAATTGGAATTATAATCATTCATAATTCCACCAACAAATGATGTAAACTCTAAATTGGATTTAAATAAAATGTGGCTGAGTATTGAGCTTATAGTTGTTTTTCCGTGAGTACCCGAAATTGCAATACAATAACCATCATTAACAATTTCTGATAGAACTTTAGCTCTTTTAACTAGCGTAAATTTTTTGTCAAAACAATATTTTAAAATTTTATTATCATTACTAATTGCAGGTGTATATATAATTAATGTATTTCTTGGATTGAATTTCTGTAATTCTTTAATGGAGTCATTAATTATATAGGAAATTCCAATTCCTCTTTCGCAAAGTTGTTGGGTTATGCTTGATTCAACTTTGTCGTAACCAGAAATGTTTTTATTGATTTCGTATAGGTATTTGGCTAAGGCAGACATTCCTATTCCTCCAATTCCTATAAAAAAGTAATTCTTATATTCTAAATATTTCATTTTAAAAATGGCTCAATTTCATTTAAAATTATTTTAACAGCATTTTTATTTGATATAGATTTAATTTTTTTTGAAATATTAATTCTATAAACCTCACTAACTATTAGTTTGTTGATAATTGAGGTTAGTTTAAAATCTAACTCATCTTCATTTATAAATTCACACGCTCCTTTTTCATAAATTTTTCTCGCATTTTTAGTTTGATGGTCGTCAACTACATTGGGCGAGGGCACAAATATTACAGGTTTACCTACTATGCATAATTCAGATATTATACTTGCACCAGATCTTGAAACAATTAAATCTGATACAGAATACAGTTCTTCAATTTTATCGATATAGGGAAGAATTATTAAATTTTCATTTTTTAATTTTTCATAGCTCTTAAAATATCTTTTTCCTGTTTGTAAAATAACTTGCAAGTTGTTTTTGATGAAAAAATCAATAGAATCAACTATGGATTTGTTTAACTTTTCAGCTCCCTGACTCCCACCTAACACTAGCACTATTTTTTTATTATTTGATAGATTTAGTTTGCTGTAAACTTTATCATTCTTTACCGATTTAAACAATCTAATTGATTCTCTTACAGGATTTCCTGATAATATTATTTTTTTTCTATCAAAAAACCTCTCCATTCCATCATAAGCAACAAAGATTTTTTTTGAGTAGTTACCCAAAATTTTATTTGTTATTCCTGGATAGGAATTTTGCTCTTGAATGAAAATTGGAATATTTATTAAGCTAGACACAAATAAAATTGGACCACTTGCAAAACCACCTGTTCCGATAACTATATTAGGTTTAAATCTTATAAGAATAATTAAAGATTGAATTAAACTAATTAATAACTTGAATGGTAATAGTATATTAGAAATTGAAAATTTTCTACTAAAACCCGAGATATTTAATCCTTTTATTCTGTATCCACGATCGGGAATAATTTTCATTTCCATCCTGTCTTTTGATCCAACAAATAAGAATTCACTATTGATAAAGTTATTCTTAAGACCATCTGCAATGCTCAAAGCGGGATAGATATGACCGCCAGAACCTCCACCAGAAATTATAAATCTATATTTTTTTGTATCAACCATTGGAATCTACTGTATTATGTTTTAAATTATTTTTACTTACACTTAGCAATATTCCCATAGCTAAAAAAGTTATCCATATTGAAGTTCCACCAGTACTTACTAATGGAAGTGGTTGTCCAGTGACTGGAATTAGTTGGACAGCAACTGCCATGTTTGTAAAAGCTTGGAAAACTACAGGAATACCTACACCAAGCGATACTAATTGCCCAAATTTTGTTTCAGACTTATATGAAGTAATTATAATTCTAAAGAATAATATTATATATAATAACAATATAATAAAGGCGACTATAACACCATATTCCTCTGCAATAATGGCAAAAATAAAATCTGAGGTGCTTTGCGGTAAAACATACTTCATAGAACTTTTACCAGCACCTGCACCAAATATTTTTCCATTTGCAATTGCCGCTTTTGCTCTGTTAATTTGATAATTTGATGCATCATCTAGGTCATTCTTAACAAAGCTTTCAATTCGGTTAGTCCATGTATCAACCCTGTTAGGAATTACTTCAGGATATTTATTAACCGCAAATAAAAACGATGACAGGATAAAAACAAACAAAAAGAATAATGCGGTAAGATGCTTAAGCTTATATCCTGAAACAAAGATTAGCATTGTTGACATAATAAAAACTAATAATGCAGTTGAAAAGTTTGACGGAAGAATTAATGCTACTACTAATATAACTGGAAACCACATTAATAAAAAAGTATTAATGAAACTAAGATTCTTATTTTTTTCTTTAGACAAAAAATTTGACAAGTAAATCAATAAGAAAATTGATGCTAAGGTTGAAGGTTGAAACGAGATTTCTAATATGGGTATATTAAGCCATCTATTTGCATTTGCACCTTCAATGATATTACCCTGAAAAGATGCAAAAAATAATAAAAATGTTACCAATGGAAGAGCAATTAAGGAAAGACCTTTGAAATATTTATATTCGACTAAATGTGTCAAATACATAATCATAATACCAATAAATATAATTGAGATATGTTTGATAATGTTTGAAAAAATTAAATTAGTTCCAAAGTTTGAGCTGGCACTGTATACCGGTAAGAATGAAAATATTGCTAAGGTTAGAACTACAATCCAAATAGCCTTATCACCACGAATATTTTTAAGTACACTCATAGTTTTCTAACCTCATTTTTAAATAAATTTCCCCTATCCTCATAATTTTTAAATAAATCAAAACTTGCACATGCAGGAGATAATAAAACTACATCACCTTTTTTTGAAATATCATATGCGCTTTTAACTGCATCTGCTATTTTATTTGTTGAAACTACAAGATTACAATGCTGGGAAAATGTGGAAATTATTTTTTCATTATCAGTACCTAAACAAATAATTGCTTTGACATTTTTTTTAACCAAGGGAATCAATTGATTATAATCATTTCCTTTATCTACTCCTCCTACTATCCAAACAATCGGACTTTTATATGAATTTAAAGCATAGAATGTTGCATTTACATTTGTTGCTTTAGAATCATTTATATACTTTACTTTGTGTATGGTTAAAAAATGTTCCAACCTATGAGGAATATTTTGAAAAGTCTTTAGACTTTCAATAATTTTTTTATTTGAAATATTTAAAATTTCTGAAACAGCAATTGCTGCCATTGAATTTTTTACATTATGTAACCCAGTCAATGAGGTTTTACTAATATCTATCATATTTTCGTTGTTATTTATTGATAATTTGATTTGATTTTTCTGAAGCATTAAATGATTTTTTTGTGGACTTATATTATTTCCTGTATAGAAGGGAATAGTAAAAACTTCAGTTTTTAATCCATTAATTTTATTTATTGTGTTTTCACAATCACCACTGTAAATAAAGTAATCCGAACTTTTCTGATTACTTGTGATATTGAATTTTGCATTTATGTAATTTTCTAATTTATTTTCATATCTGTCTAGATGATCTGTTGTTATATTGGTTATTAATGAGATATCAGGTTTAAAATCTATAATATGATCTAACTGAAAACTACTAACTTCCAAAACATAATAATCAAATTGATTTTCAACTAAAGAGGTTGAAAAACTGTATCCAATATTTCCTGCTAAACCAACATTAAATCCACTATTTTTTAAGATGTGGTAAATTAATTTAGATGTTGTTGTTTTTCCATTTGTTCCAGTTACAGCAATAATAAATGCATTGGTGTATCTACTAGCAAATTCAATTTCTGAGATAATATTCTTATTTTTTAAAGATGGTTTAGACTTTATTAGTGAATTAAAATCAATTCCTGGACTAATTACAATTTCATCAGAGTTATTTAAAGTATTTTCCGAATGACCTAATTCCTCATACTCAATACCTAATTCAGTTAATATTTTTTTTGTTTCTGGTTTGATATTTTTTGATTCCGAAAGAAAAATATCCAGACCATTTTTTTGGGCCAATTGTGCAGCACCAACTCCACTAATTCCAGAACCAAGAATAACTATTTTATTTTTTCTTGTCATCTTAATTTTAAGGTAATTAGAGTTAGTATGGCTAGTAAAATTGAAATTATCCAGAATCGTGTAACAATTTTAGTTTCACTCAATCCTTTTTTTTGAAAATGGTGGTGAATTGGACTCATTAAAAAAATTCTTTTTCCAATTCCATATTTTCTTTTTGTGTACTTAAAAAAACTTACTTGAATAATTACAGATACTGTCTCAATTAGAAAAATACCACACAAAATAGGAAGCATTAATTCTTTTCTAACAAGGATTGCAATAACTGCTATTATTCCTCCGATTGATAAACTACCTGTATCACCCATAAAAACTTGTGCAGGGTGGGTATTATACCACAAAAAACCTATCAATCCACCAAGAAGTGCAGAGACAAAAACAAGTATTTCACCTATTCCTGGTATATACATTATATTTAAGTAATCTGAAAAAATAAAATTACCCGAGACCCAGGCCAGAATTCCAAGAATAAAAACTACAATTGATGAGGTTCCAGCTGCTAGGCCATCAAGACCGTCTGTTAAATTAGATCCATTTGAGACTGCAATGATTATAAAGGTTATGACTAAAACATAAAATATCCAATTAATATTATTCTTTGAAATTTTAAATATTTGGACATAATCTAATTCATTATTTTTTACAAATGGAATTGTTGTTTTTAATGACTTTTGATTGGAAATTATATTTTGTTCAGCGTTAAACTCATTATTTTGCTTGACTTCTATCTCAGGGTGGAAGTAAACTGTAAAACCAATAAATAATCCTAAAAAAGTCTGACCAAGAATTTTTACCCAACTGCTAATCCCTGATTTTTTTTTCTTGAAAACCTTAATATAATCATCTGCAAATCCGATTAATGCTAACCATAGCAAAGAAATGATTAGAATTACTATATAAATGTTCTTAAAATCAGTGAATAATAAAATGGGTATTATTGTTGATAATATTATTATAATACCTCCCATAGTTGGTGTTCCTTCTTTATCTTTTTCACCCGGTAAACTGAGATTTCTAATGTTCTCACCTATTTGTTTTTGTCTTAAATAGTTTATTATTCTCTTCCCAAAAATTGTTGAAATTAAAAGAGCTAGAATAAAACTAATTGCAGATCTAAATGAAATATATTGAAACAAACTAGCCCCCATCAATTGAAACTCCTTCTCTAATATTTCAAATAAATAATATAACATCAGACTGCAATTTTTAATGATTTTTTGACAACATGTACATCATTGAATTCTATTTTTTTTGATTTTATAATTTGATAGTTTTCATGTCCCTTACCAGCAATAAGAACTATACATTTTTCATCTAACATTGATAATGCAAGTTTTATAGCTCTTTCTCTATCTATCTCAATCATTACTTTTTTTAATTCTATTTTTTCAATACCAGATATCATATCTTCAATTATATTTTCTGGATTTTCATTTCTAGGATTATCAGATGTAAAAACAGAAAAAGAACTATTATTCATTGCAATTAAACCCATTTTTTTTCTTTTATTTTTATCCCTTCCTCCTCCACAGCCTATCACTGTAATTACTTTAGATTTATTAATATTTATATTATTAATTGTATTCAAAACATTAAGTAATGCATCTGGTGTATGGGCATAATCGACAATAGCTGTTACCCTTTCATTCCTAATAATTTCAAATCTTCCATTGGGTGGTTGTAAAAGAGTTAAATTTTTATAAATATTTTTTTCATTTAATTCGAGGAGTTTAGCTATTGACGCTACTGATAGTATATTGTAGGCGTTAAAATTTCCAATCAAAGAAGTTTGAATTTCTTTATTATCAAGTTTTAATGTCATTCCATCAAAAGAATTTTCAATTACAAGTAATTTAAAATCTGCAGGTTTCTTCATGGACATTGTATAAGTTTCAGAAACTGTATTCTGAATCATATACATGCCATTTTTGTCATCAATATTGACCAACGATTTTTGATTATTTTTTAAGTTGTCAAATAGTCTTTTTTTAGTATTTAAATAAGTTTTGAAGTCGCCATGATAATTCAGGTGGTCATGAGTTATATTTGTAAATACACTGATGAAAAATTCTAATGAATCAATTCTCTCTTGATGAATTGAGTGGGAAGACACTTCCATAAAACAAAAATTAACATCTAATTCCACCATTTTTCTTAGATACATGTTAGTATCATATGAATCTGGTGTAGTCAAATCCGTTTTATAATTTTTATTATTAATTTTAATTGTATTTGTAGAAATTAAACCACTTTTATAACCCATAAACAACATTAATTCATGGCATAAAGAGACTGTTGTTGTTTTTCCGTTTGTGCCTGTTACACCAATCAGTTTTAACTTTTTTGAAGGGTTGCCAAAAAAATTACAGCAAATTTTTGCGTATGATTTTCTACTTGATTTAACTTTTACATAAGTTATACCTTCAAGCAATGTCTCTGGAAATTTTTCACATATAATTGATGAAGCACCATGTTCGATAGCATTATTTATATAATTATGTCCATCATATTTATTGCCCTCAATTGCTATAAATAAAAAATTACTTTTGATTTCATTAGAATTTTTTGAAATATCGTAAACAATAAAATCAAGTCTACCAATTACTTGAATTGTGTCGACGTCAATTAATATTTGCTCAATTTTTTTCATTGATTTATACTGGTTATTCTATTGTCCATTAATTCTCTTTCTATTTCTTCAACAGAAAATTCAAGATGATTTGGGTACTTAGACATAATTTTTTCTGCAATATTTTTGAAAACAGGACCAGCAACTGTTGAACCGTAGTATCCTATTTTTTTGTTTGGTTTATTAACTGTGATTATACATGAATACTTGGGTTTATGAGATGGGAAAAAACCAACAAAAGTTGAATTATAATTTATACTCTCTGAATTATAATCTACTTGAGTTGTACCGGTTTTTCCTGATATATTAAAATATTTAGACTTAATATTATAAGCTGTTCCATTTGGATGCTGCACAACATCATAAAGCATTTTATTAACAATATCTAAGGTGTTTTTTGAGCAAACAGATGAATTTATAACCTCTTTTTTAAATTTATAATCATGCCCATCGGAAGTGGTAACTCTTTCTAAAAATTTTGGCTTTACCATCTCACCATTGTTGGCTATTGAATTATAAAATGTTAAAATTTGGAGTGGAGTTAATGATATTCCATATCCATATGCCATCCATGGTAATGATAATCCGTTCCAAGTATTATCATCAGGGTGAGGGAATTTGGGCTTTGGTTCTCCCTTTATTTCTATACCCAATGACCTATCAATTCCAATATTGGAAATTCTATCTACAAATGTTATTGGTCTATTTTTATAAAAATCATTTACTGCTGAAACAATTCCTGTGTTTGATGATAATCTAAATATGTCCATCATATTTATCTCTCCGTAACCACCCTCTTTTGAATCTCTTACATCAAAACCATAGAAGTTTAGTTTACCATTTTTTGTATCTATTTTTTGAATCGTATCAATTGCATTATCTTCAAACAAAGAGATAACAGACATTAATTTGAAAGTTGAGCCTGGTTCTATAGATTCTCCAACTGCATAATTCAATTTTTCATAGTATTTACCTTCAACAGTTCTTCCAAAATTTGATATTGCTTTGATTTTACCTGTACTCACCTCCATAACAATTGCTGATGAATGATCAGCTTCGAAATTTATAGTTTGCTCTAGTAGATTGTCATGAACTATGTCCTGAATTTCAATGTCAATCGTTGTATATACATTTGATCCGTTAACGGGACTAATGTTTAGATTATTATCCAAAATTTTCCACTGTCCGTTGGAAATCTTTCTCTTGGTTACAAGACCGTTTTTCCCTCTCAAAAACCTTCCAAAAGCATGCTCCAAACCAACCCCCCTAAAGTTTCCATTTTCATCTATTCTTTCATATCCAATAGTTCTTTCTGCAATTTTTCCAAAGGGATATTCTCTGCTGATTTTATTTTCTATTATTAATCCTCCCTTTATTGATCCGTATTTCAGAATGGGGAATCTTTTAATTTTTCCTAGTGATTTTATATCTACATTTCTAAAAAGGTTTAAATATCTATTATTATTTTTCCTAGCCTTTTTTATTCTCGTACATTCATAATTAGAATTAGATTTTTTGAATTTTGAGATTTTTTCACAAAGAGAACTAACCTCAGTTTGGAAAATTTTATCGGATATGATTTTTGTGTCAACAAATATGTCATATTTTAAAACACTAGTGGCTAATATACTACCGTCGTTTGAATATAAATTACCCCTTACAGGTTCAGTTATAAAATTCTTTACTGTTTTATCCTCTGCTATCTTTCTATATTTATCTCCATCAATAAATTGAATTTGAAATAACTTATAAAAAATTCCCAAAGAAAATATTAGCATTAGAATACCAACAACGTAAAGTCTTAATAAAAAATTATTTTCCATTATTCTTTTGTAATAACAATTTTTGTAGGCGGATTCAATGAGGGAGCTATTCCTCTATCAGATAATTGAATTTTGATATTTGACTCCATTTTTATTTTTACTATTTCTTTTCTTTTTTCAATAAATTCATTTTCGACCATGACGACCTTTTTAGATAAATCATTCAATTTGTAGATTTTAGTATCAACACTGTGTGATGAATAAATCATTATTACTGCAAGAAAAAACAAGAACATAACGAACCTTATATTTTTGAGATTTGTTTGTTCAATTATTAGTCTCCCGTTGATTATGTCTAAAATTTTCTTTCTCATAGTTTTAAGGCAGATCTTAGTTTTGCACTCCTCGATCTTATGTTAAATTTTAATTCAGATTCACTTGGTTTCAAAAACTGAAATTTCAGTTTAAAAGGATTTAAAGAGTTTCCAAATTCATCTTTAATAGGCTCTTCATCAAAACATCCATTTTTAAAATATCTTTTTACTAAACGGTCCTCTGCTGAGTGATAAGTTATTACAGACATAATTCCGTTTTTTGATAAAATTTTTTTAGACTGGGTCAATATTTCCTTTAAAAATTCTAACTCTTTATTTACTTCAATCCTAATAGATTGGTAGACTCTAGCTAAAAAGCTATTTCTAGTGTTGTGATTAAAGAATTTTTCCAAAACAGTATTTAAATGATTTGTCTTAGTAATTTTTTTATTTGTTCTTTCAATACAGATTTCCTTTGCAATTTTCTTTGAATTTTTTAAATCACCATTTAAAAAAAACAAATTTGAGAGTTCAGTTTCTGTATAATTATTAATTACACCTATAGCGTCTAAATTTTGTTTTTGGTTCATTCTCATATCCAATTTATATCCGGGTTGAAAACTAAATCCTCTATTTTTTTTATCGAGTTGATGAGATGAAACACCTAGGTCGGCTAATATTCCATCAACTTTTTTAATTTTTAAAAAATCAAGAGTCTGCATTAAATAAATATTATTTTGCCTAAAAAAAATTAATCTTTCATCCTCAATTATGTTACTTTGTGAATCTAAATCCTGATCAAAAGCAATCAACCTTCCTTTGCTCCCTAAACGATTTAGTATTTCACGTGAATGACCCCCTCCACCATATGTCATATCAACATAAACTCCATCGCATCTAATTTCCAAGCTGTCTATACTTTCACTTAATAGTACAGGTTTATGATAACTCATTGTTTTGATTACCCATTACTTGTTCAGTGAGCTTTATAAAATCAATATTTTTATCATTTATTGATTTTTCATAGTTATCCTTGTCCCAAATTTCAATTATGTTTATGGCAGATGCCATAACTACATTTTTTTTAAGATTTGAGGTGCTTATTAAATCGATTGGTACTAAAAGTCTATAATTGGAATCCAACTCAAGTGTTCTGACTCCAGCGCTAAAAATTCTAATAAAATCGTTATTCTTTTTTATAAATCTATTTAGTGAATTTATTTTGTCCATTACTTTTTTCCACTCAACCATTGGGTAAAGTTCAAGACAATTCTGAAACACTGATCTTTTTATAATAAAGCTATTTTTTAAATTTCCATCAAGTTGTTTTTTTAACTGTGATGGTAAAAGAA
>Ga0160422_10001906_pt1 | contig 13028 bp, 6 predicted proteins | sample Fk160mmetaG_FD_108192 | JGI IMG/M metagenome (GOLD analysis project Ga0160422, IMG submission 108192) | Marine microbial communities from the Central Pacific Ocean - Fk160115 60m metaG | ecosystem: Environmental > Aquatic > Marine > Oceanic > Photic zone | place: The Central Pacific Ocean...
AAGCTTTGAGTCGATTCCCGAAACGCGCCAGACGTCACCATCGATTGAGCAGACGGCAATATCCCCGTTCGAAAAGAAATCATGTCCGCCAAATCGGAAGAGGATCTTTTCCGGGTTATCAAATGGAGGTGTGATTGTGTCGACAACGTAGGGGCCCGTGTCTGTGCTGACAGTCCCTGATGTAAGGAGGGGCGCAGGATGACGAGAGGGGCCTCCCTTTACTAACTGCGAGAGATCCTCCGCCGGAGTAATTGCCGGCGTGGTCGCTAGAAGTTTAGGGGCCTGGCCCTCAACGGCCGAGGCCATCAGGAGCTTGATTCGAACCGTCCTCTTCCTCGGCCGGATGCCGAGATGCCATTCCGCGCCTTCCTTTGCGAGCGCGAAGGAAGGGTCCGGCTTTCCATGAGGCAAGACTACGGTGGGGGTCTCAGTGTCCCCCCGGGCCTGACAGACCTTGAGGACCAGCATAGAGTCCGAAGGTTCGATTTCGAGGGTTCGTGTGAAGATCTTGAGGTTCCCGGGCTCCTCAATCCACGGCATGTCAAGGATGTCGATGCCATTGATTCGGTAGGAAAAAACCACTCGATCACCGTGGCGGTAGAGCCCGCGGTAGTGAGCCCATGATCTTGGAAGAGGGCCTGCCTTCTTACCTTCACGGAGATCTTCGAAGTTTCCCCCCTCATCGGCCCAGGCCGGACCACTCTGGGCAGTAAAAAGATAAGGAGACCCGACCCAGTGGCCTGCGCCTCCCAAGCCATCCCGATAAGTGTTAAACATGACCGGCCTGTCGGGAATCGCACATGCCATGCGCATCATTTCCGTGTCAAAGAGAACCGTGCCAGCCTTTCCCCCCTTTCCGAGCCGCACCGCAACAGCCTTGTAAATGGTGCGGTGGGAGACCTTGGCATCTCCCCGCATATCAACCGTCCCGGTGAAGACGCCTCCGAGCTCTGACTTTGAGAAGCGAGGCTGCGGGGCATCCCACCACGGCTTCTTCTCTTCCTCGACCTGCTTTTTCTGTGCCGAGAGCGGGGCGCTGGCTGCAAGAAGGAAGGAGATCGTGGCAAGGCAATGAAGCAGGATATGTCGGGTGCTAGTCATGAATAGAGAAGTAGAGCTCCTTGTATAGATGGGGTCCTGCAGCCCGGCGAGATGCTTTTTCCTCCATTGGGGTGGACCTCTGTGCCCCACTGTGCGAAGCGAGAGGCATGACCCGCGAAGAGCGCGCTTATCTGGCAGGCCATCGTTGCCATGAGGTTGAGCCTCTCGTGAAGCGCTGGCGCCTGATTGCCCGGGAGGCAGGCTTGAAGGTATGTCGATGGCCGGGAGCAGAACGGTCGAGGATTCTTGCCCTGTCAACTCCACAGGAAGAGACCAGCCGAGGGCTGTATCTCAGTGCGGGCATCCATGGCGATGAGCCTGCAGCAGTACAGGGGCTTCTTCAATGGGCGGAAGGTAACATCTCGTTTCTGCAGAATCACCCGGTGGTTATCCTTCCCTGTCTCAATCCATGGGGGCTAGGGAATAATCTGCGGGAGGATGAGGCGGGGAGGGATTTGAATCGCTGTTTTGACCAGCTGGAGATTCCAGTGATCGGTGCGGTGCACCGTCTGATTGAAGGCTGGGACTTTGAGGCTGCCATCTGCCTCCATGAGGATTTCGATGCGAACGGAGTCTACGTCTACGAATTAGCCCGCCGGGGGGAAAGACTGGGGGAGATGATTCTCAGACAGGTGGAAAGAATTATTCCCCGGCACCGGGGAAAAGTCGAGGGGCGGTCGTCGACGAATGGAGTGTTGCGGCGAACGCGTGGACTGGAAAAGATCGTGGAAGAAATTGGAGGGAAGCCGGAGGCGATTCATCTTTTTATGGGTCATGCGCGCACGGCCCTGACCTTTGAAACTCCCTCGGAGTATTCACTCTATCGCCGAGTTCAATGCCATGTCCTTTTTTTGGACAGGCTGGTAGATTCATTGCGGCGGAGGCACAAATGAAGATCACCTAGAGACGACTTTCCTCTACTTTCCAGAACCCTTTTCGGGGACTTCTGCTGTTGCGATGACGGAACTGCAGAATTTCCATTCCTCCCGAAAAAATGGAACCGATCTGATCCCAGCTCTCCAGATCGGAAGAGTAGAGAATACGGTATATATAGGCTCCGGGAGCGGTCCTGGTGCTGAATGTGATCACCGTGTCATCCTCCACCTTCTCGACCCCGAGGAGCTTGAACCGCCCGCCGAGGCCCTCCAGGCTGATCTCAAACGCCCGGGTTGACGGGTCGTTACTCATGATCCGGAGATTGGCGAGCCGCGCACCTTGTTCCGCGGGACGAAAGGTAATCCGGAGAGGAAAGGTCTCGTCAGGAGCAAGCCTCGACGGAGGCGAACCCGAGATGCCGAAGTCGGGTGCGTGTGGCCCGAGAATGTCGACGCTGCTGATCGTGAGTGTAGAGTCCCCGGTGTTTGCGATGGTAAAAATGCGGGTCGAGATCGACTGCAGGTCGGTGTCGGGGAAGAGGGTGTGGTTGTCCGGGCTGGGCGAATCGTCTCCGGAGATGATTTCGAGACCGTTACCTGTCACGGTAATGGACGGTTGCTGTGAGACTCCTGTTCCCCGGAGGGTAAAGCTGTAAGTCCGCTTGGTCGGTGATGGATCATTGCTGGTGATCAGGATGGAGACCCGGTGCGTGCCTTCGCGGTTCGGATTATACGACACATTGAGACTGCTTTCCTCCCCGGGGGGGATAAAGGTGGCAGGGGCTCTGTCGATGGTGAATTGATCACTATTTATGCCGGTCACGCTGACCACACCGATACGGAGAGTTTGATCGCCATCGTTCCTTATGGAAAACGTTCGAGTGCGGCCGGGGCTTTCGAGGCCAACGGTTCCAAAGTCCGTGTTGTTTGATACAAGGGGAGAGGTCGCCCCATCAGGGATCAACAGGTCATTTCCTGAGATGATAATGTTCGGTGCGGGCAGGATGAGTTCGGCCGCTATGTCGAACTGGAAATCGCTGTCGACGGAGGATGTGGTCACGAGTCGGATGGTGGCGCTCCTTTGTCCCCCAATGTCAGGTGGCAGGAACCGCACCGTGATTGAAGCATCCCCATTCCCGGGAATGCTCGGTTCCGGGGGATCAATGATGGTGAAGTTGCCCGGGTGAGTGCCGGTTCGCTGGAAAAAAAGAATTTGCAGGGGAACCTGACTAAGGTTGCGGATCACAAAAGTCCGGTCAACCGGGCCAGCACCCGCCTCAACCTGTCCAAAATCGGTATGGTCCCTCGTACTTGGCGTTGTGTCTCCATTGCTGATGATTCTCCCGTTTCCTGAGATCTGAATCAGCTGTGCTGAGGCAGGAGATATTATGAAAAACGTAATGGCGACCGTAACGAGGCCCTGGGGAATTGAGAGAATCGACCGCAGGAGGAACATGACAGGAGAGAGCCAAGGGAGGGTGCCGCCGGGGAAGCAGGGGTCAAGGAAAACCCGGGCAGGATCCGGTCGGAGGGGTCCCTGAGATTTTCGGATACCGGGCGCAAGTCCATGTGCGGAAATCCTGGATGTGAGGGGCGAGCCTGGCCCTATTACTCGTTCCTTCTTCCGACAACCCCAAGGTCAGCCGCGGAACCCCATGCCTTTCCGTTGACTTCCGACAGGACACGGACCTTGACGTAACGGCCAAGAGCAGGTCTTTCTGCGCGGGCGGACTGAACCTTTCTCGTCTTGATGAAGCGGGTCCTGATAACGGGCTCATTAAATGTGGTAGGAGAATTGCTTACGTAGAACTCGGTGTCGGCAAAGGATCCATTCCACCCCCCGTCCTGACGTGCAAGATAGCGGAAGCCTGTGACCCTGCAGCTGGACCCGAGGTCAATGACGAGTTCATGAGGGTGCGCTTTTATTCCATCGGACCAGCTTGAGTGCCATATCGTATCCGGGCGGCCATCTATCGCAAAGATGGCCTTGCGATTGTTTGATTGATTCTCGCTGCTGGAACTCACCAGCTTCATTTCCCCAAAAGGAATTAATCCCTTTTCCTTAATCCGGTTCATCTTACCGGCCTGAGGGGATTGTGGGGGGCGGGCGGTTCCCCACTTTGCCCACCGATCCTTTTCGTGTCGTTCTCTGGTGGTGTAGGTGCCGGGGCGCGCAGGCTCATGGCTTTCCTGAATGATCTTTGTCATCTTGGTGATGAGCTCCGGATGGTCCGCGGCTACATTCGTTGTCTCGCTGATATCTTTCCTAAGGTCGTATAGCTCCCAAACCTGTTTATTTCGAATATGGAGGCCTTTCCAATTCCCGATTCGGACCGCCTGCATGTTGCCGAATTCCCAGTAGAAATGTGAATGCATTCTCTGTTTTGTGGGTGTCTTTCCGCTTCTGAGCAGAGTTGGCACAATGGAAATTCCGTCAGTGTCGCTGGGAACATCTACTCCTGCCAGAGATGCCAGGGTCGCAAGGATATCATACTGGGCGAACATCAAATCGCTCACCTGGCCGGGTTGAATACGCCCCGGCCACTGGACGAGAAACGGGATCCGAAGGCCGCCCTCGTAGAGGCTGCCCTTACCTCCACGGAATTCCACTCCGCTTATCGGATTTTTATTGGGGCCAAAGAATCCTCTCGGATGGCTGGAACTACGAAAGCGGTCCTGCCCTCCATTATCTCCGGAGAAGAAGACGATAGTATTTTCACTCAGTTTGAGTTGTTCAAGGAGGTCGAGTACCTGTCCGACGTTGCGATCGACCATTGTGACCATGGCGGCGTAGTTCTTCACATCCTGCGGGATCTGATCATCATTGATCCATGGCTCATTCCTGTAGTGCTCCCATGCAGGGTCATCGCTGGGAATGTCAAACATGCCGTGGGGTGGAGTGATTGGAAGATAGCAAAAGAAAGGAGTATCCCTGTTATCCTCGATGAACTTGAGGCCCTGCTCCATGATGGCGTAATGGGAATAGGTTTTCCCGCTACGCCCACCCACGTTCCCTTCAAGTTTTACCTCTTCGCTGTTGCGGATCAGGTAAGGCGGATAAAACGAATGAGCATGAACCTGATCGTAGTAGCCAAAAAATATATCGAACCCGTGCTTCTCCGGAATGCCAGTGGAGTCCCGTCCCCCGGCTCCCCACTTGCCAAACCCTCCCGTAGCGTAACCTTGTTTCTTCAGCAGGGATGCGATGGTGACTTCGTCTGCTCGGAGGGGAGTCCCTCCATCATTCGCTCGAACGGAGGCGTGCCCGGCATGTTTTCCGGTCATGAGATTGCAGCGTAGTGGTGCACACACCGGAGCTGCGGCGAATGCATGAGTAAAACGAATACCATTCTTTGCCATGGTATCGATTCGCGGAGTCTTGATGTAGGGATTCCCCATGTGCGAAAGCTCATAGTAGGCAAGTTCGTCCGACATGATGTAGACGATGTTGGGCGGTCGGCTATGAGCCGTGGTGCCAAGAGCGACGTAAAGGATCAGAGGGAGGAGGAAGGAACGCATACTCTCTTGTAGGATCCCGGGGATGGCTTGGAAAGGCCTTCCGTGGACGCACAGGCCGTTTCAGGCAGAAAAGAGGATCAGTTGGCGGTAACCCAGGCGCTCAGGATTGAATTGTCGTAAAACAGGAGCGTTCGGTCAAAGGAGAGAAGGCGCTGTCCAGGCGCCTTGAGAAACCGGTCCTCCATGAAACGCTCAGTCTGGTTTTCCATCGTAGCTTCGGTGATGCTGCCATCGGCGGTGTTGATGAGCGTGAGCTCCTGCTTACTGCCATGGTGGACAATTTTCAGGAACTGCCCATTTGGGATTCTGATGAAGGCTCCGTTCTGGTCACGGCGTGAGCCCGGGCTTTCGGGGATCTCGAGGAACTTCTTTTGCTTCAGGTCGGCGATGGCGATCTTGTGGCGGCCCATGGCCAGCCGGTCTCCCTCAATGACAATGTGTCCATGATGCCCATGGTTTATCCGGGGGGTGAGTTCGAACCGGTAGGAAGGATCATCGGAGCGCCGCAGAATCAGTTTGTTCTGCGAGGTGATCAGGGCGTAAGGCCCGTGCATGGAGAGAAGCTGAGCCTGTGCTTCAACAAGTTCCGTGGTCTTTTTTGTCAGGTCGTGGCGGAAAACTGCCTGATCCCTGCCAGGATAGTTGCGAGCATCGAAAAAGACGGCTTGAGGGCCGAAATAGTTACGATGTACCCGGAGTCGATTGACGAGGACTCCAGCGGCAACAGGCGTTCCCCAGTCCTGATGGTTTTGCCGGGAATGAAATTCGTAATCACGGATCATGCCGTTGTTATTGTTGATCTTGGCCGGAAGGTAACGGAATCCACTGATTTTGTAGTTCTGGCCGAGGTTGATATGGATAAAATGGGGATGGGGAATGATTTTCCCGATGACCGGCTTTTCCGGATCCTTCCAAGGAGAGTGCCACCATGTTGCAGGGTCGCCATCGATCAAATTGCCAGGGAGGGCCCGCAGGCCATTGTTTCGTTCATGCTCGGCCTCAATAGCCCATTTGTCTCTGGGGATGGGCTTACCCTCGACGTCAAGAACGTGAAGCTCGGCGGCCGAAGCCCAGCCCTGTCCGTTGACCTCGGAGAGGGCTGTGAGACGGATCCAGCTTGCGGTCTTCGAGGGGAAGCGGACCTCGAACCAGCCATCTTCGACGGGCTTGGCTATGTTAGGAGCAGCGGGGTTGACCATCATGACTGAATCACGCGTAATCGTGTTTCCCGTGGAAGGATCAAGGACGAGCAGGTGAGGGCCGTGCCACGATGAGGCGTGGAAGATGTGGAGCTGTTTTCCATCCCAGTAGGGATCGACCAGATCCCCCTCGTCCAAGGTGCGCTGCCAGACGGTCTCCCCAGTTTCAAGGTTCAGCACCACCATTTTTCCCCGGCGATCATGATACATCAATTTGCTATCAAAGAAGAGTGGGTTTCCGAGTGAGGACGGCACCATGGATTCCCAGAGGAAGCGGCCTGATTCTGCGCTGAAGGCGACGGCACGGCTGTGTCCCCGTCGGTTTCGCCCATTTTCCACAAGGAGAAGTTTATCGTCGAAGAATGACAGCTGGGCCTTGTGGGCATCCACAAAACGGCGCCAGTTGATCGATCCGCTTGGGCTGAGTTTAATGGATTCGAGGATTCCCCCGGAAAGAATGAAGGCGGATTCCTTCAGGTTCGACGTGCTTGACGGGATGGCGATCCGGGCGTCGCTGCGGTTGAGCTGCCACGTTCGCCTGAGAGGAAGCTCAAGGGCACGGGGCGGATCCTCAGCCTGAACCAGTGGCTCTCCAATATGATGCCTGAGGTCTGGAGCGGGGCTATCGCTGATCACAAATAACTGGCTCCCCTCGATAGTGAAGGCCAGCGGTCTTGCGTTTCCCAGGTCCCATGGTCGCTGTTCCAGAACCTGACCTGTATTGCCATCCAGTCGGACGAGTTCGCTGACAGAGCCCGCATACACAGAATCTTTAATCAGCAGGGTCCGTCCCAGGTTACCTTCCGGAAGAGACCGGAACCATCTTGCTTTTCCGGTTCTGGTATCCAGTCCCGCCATGACTCCCGCTCCGCGGACGATGAGGATATCTCCACAAACCCCGACAACTTCGGTTCCCACCACAAGTGGGTTGTCCCAGACCAGACGACCGGTCTTCTGGTCGAGTGCGAAAATCCGGCCATCATCCCGCGGCATGCAGATTACTGTGCTCCCGCTGATGATTGGGCGGGTTCCCAGGTTTTCCGAGACAAGGCTGGAGTTCTGCCTGCGGTAGTTGTGAGTCCAGTCGACCTGTCCATCGCGAATATCACAGCGAATGATTATTCCCGCGTTGGTATTACAGTATACCGCACCTCGGTGGACGGTGACAGAGTTGCCGTAGATGGTGTTCTGGGGAGCGGATTTTTGAACGCTTCCCGCCATGTCGATAGCTCTCCCCGAGCTTACGAGGTCAGCAGACCAGCGGGGTTTGCGAATCTGGAGGTCAAAGTTTATAAGACTGATTGTCCGGTTCCGGTCGGTAACATCACCGGGGGTATGCCATTGCAGGTAGAAAAGACTCCCATCCGCTTTTATTGGATCGCCCATTGGCACGCCTTTGGAAAACGGAGATTCGCCCCGTTCGTAAGTGTAAGCCCAGAGCGGCTTTCCTCCTTCCAGATTGAAGGCGGCGATTCCGTCGGGGAGAGAGTTAAGTCCCCATCTGGTGTAAGTGATCCCGTCGCTGACGAGGGGTCGAAAATATCCGGGGTGAAATCCGGTTCTTCGGTGACGTTCAACAGGATGACGCTGAAGCTGGGCCCAGAGCGGAGGACCTGGATTCTCGATATCGTAGCTTACAAGCAGGTTACGTCCACTGGCAAGGACCTGCGTCCCTGATACCTGCAGATCGATCCCGAATCCAACGGCTGGGGTGTCGGTTGGCCATGGAGAAACAGGAGGGAGCTGCAGGACGTGCTGACGCAGGGTTCCCAGTGAGGGAGCGAAGATCTCCGGGGGAGCCTCGCGGCCCTTCAGTAGCTCACGCCTGATATCTGCGGCCTTCACGGTCTTACCCATCCAGCGGTAGGTTTTCCCCGGGTCGACAACACCTGCCGAAGCTTCGATTTCTTTTACGTCCCCGATCAACTTCAGGGCGATCCAGAGCCCTGTCTGGGCGCTCTCCTTGATACGTGGATCGTCGCTGTGGCTGAGCAGTTCCTCAAAGCTGCGCAGAGCGGATTCAGGGCGGCCTTCCCAGAGGGCCCCGTTTGCCAGAGCAAGAAGCTTCTGGTGCGCGGCGCCAGACCACGCAAACCGTCGACTCAGAGAGAGTATGTCGCGCTCCGTGAGAGAGGCCGGGAGCCTCTCTCTTGAAAAAAGGTCTTCCTGCAGATCACGCAGTGCCTTCAGTTGCGCTGGGGCCTTGCTTTGGAGATGGAAATCAAGGGCGCGGAGCGGGTCAGTGAGCCCGGTCTGGTCTGCCCAGGGTACAATTTGGTTTGCTGAGAGAGCAGCAACTCGATCGACCATCCTCGGAACATCGGCAGGAGAGCGATCGAGGACGGTTCTCCAGTAACCGTCGGGGTCTTCCGGTTCCATGAGCAGAAGCGGAGTTCCCCTGGGAAGAGGGTAGATGGGATTAGGAAGCTGCCCTATGGCCTTAAGCTCCGGTTGCATCCAGGCCCACAGCTCACGCGTTGCTGGATGAGGATGATCAGGGTCATACTCTTCCTTCAACTTCTGGTAGAGAGGCAGGGTGTCGAGTAGATCCATTCTCCGGTAGTTGTATGCATGGCGAACACGCCAGTAGAGGTCGTTTGGATTTTCCTTCAGGAACCGGTCGCTGGCAGCACGGGCCTCAAGATGCTTCCCTTCTCGAATGTCCCTGTCCATGACGCGGGAGACCGCCTCATGGACAAGCTCGGTATTTGCCGAGATTGCCCCGAATTGCTCAAGGGCCATGAGTCGATCGGCGGCCAGGTCTATCCATGGATTGGATTTCAGGGGCCTGCCCTCTTCTCCAAGGATTGCTGCATAGCAAGCCACCGCGAGGCCCATATCCCCTGGGCGGGAGTCGGCGAGGGATATAAGTAGCCTGTGGCCCTCATCCAAGTTGTCTGACTTGTAACAGCGGTGGGCCTCCGCCCAGCGCGCATCAGACTTCAGCGCCGCTTCGGGAGCAGCGAAGAGTTGAGCGCTGAGAAGGAGAAGAAAGCAGAGGAGCAATCGCAGTCTCTGGCTCATGGTGTTCGGAAGGGAGTGGGGATTCCATTGGAATCGGTGAGACGCAGCCGGATCCACCATCGGTAATCAATGTTCGCTGACTTGACGATGAACCGGTTAGTGCCGGCCACGAGTTTGACCTTGAGTCCCTTTTCTTCAGCGATGCAGTCTTTGCGGTGTTGGTAGGGCGCAATTTTTTCCGATATCTTTTCGCCATTGAGCCACACGCGGAAGGCATCATCTCCTTCAATATCGAGAAACACCTCCCGTTCGGTATCGACGTGGATATCAGCTACCGCATAACCCACCGCAAAGGAGCCCGGAGGAGGTAATTGCGAAGACATGGAGAGTTTCCCATCCGTCTGATCAACGATTCCTTCACCCCAGGTTACCTCTCTCTCGATAGGCTTATCGCTGCGACCCTCAAGGAGCCAGATATAGGTCGCCTTGTAGCTTTTCTCAAAATCGATTTCCTTCTCGGGCTCGTGAATTTCGTGGAAGGCCTTGTGCTCCTTGTCGTTGAGGAAGGTGCCAATGACCATCCAGCGGGCGAGGTAACCCTGGGTGGCAACCACTTCCCCTATCTGGTCCTCGGGAGCGAGAGCTCCCAATGCGGTCGCTGCTGCCAGTCGAAGGGTATCATCGGTGCCAGTCAGGAGCTCTTCGAGGGCGGCCATCGCGGGACGGAAATCCGCTTCGCTGCCTGCGTGAGCGAGAACCTCGTAAGCGAGGGCCCGAATGGACTCATTGTTACTGGAAAGAGGAGTTTCCAGATAGTCAACCAAGCGACCCTTCGGGGCATTCACGGCGGGCTGCCGCTTGAGAGCACTGAGAGCGGCCTCAACCACCTCATAATTTTCATCATCAAGGCTCTCACGCAGGACTTCGTAGTGATTGATCTCCTTGCAGTGCGCAAGGCAACGAATGCTCAGGGCTCGAATCGAGGGTTCCTCGTGTTTCAATTTGGAGCGGAAGAATGCCTGGTGTTCGTCAGGCTTCATTACTGCTGAACCCAGAGCGATCAGGCCGGCCTCGATGGTGTCATTCTGAGTGGCATTCCCCAGAGCCGCCCGCAGGGGAGCACCAAGTTCCGGAGAGCGGGTCAGGGTTGTGATGAGGCGAGCTCCGGTCTTCACCTTCTGTTCGTTCCCGCTTTGAATGAAGGAGGTAAGGCCGGTAATTACTTCCTTCCACTCCTGGTTCTGCAGGGCGGTGAGGATCATGCCGTAATTCAGATTCGTCTCTTCAAGGTCCGGGAGGAGGTTGAGAAGGATCGGAATCAGCTTCGAGTCCTGAATGCTCCGGATCCCCCTCAGGGACTCCCGCATCAAGGTGGGTTTGGAAGCTTGCGCTCCGAGCCGTTTGAGAGCTTCGGTGCTACCGGTAAAGGCGAGGGCTCTGGCCGAGGCCCTCGCAGCCGAAACAGGGGGGGCCAGGGTAAGAGGGGCCACCACGGGCCAGGCTGCGGCCCCGCGCCGTTTAGCATGAGCTGCCGCGGCATGGCACTGGACCCTCAGATCCGGGTCCTTGAGCAGGATTTGGATCCAGGTCACAGCGGAATTACCGCCGTGGGACTCAAGAACCTCGGCCGCCGCCGAACGGACTGCAGCCTCCTCATGAGCGACCCATTTTCCGAATTCTCCCGGATTAACCTCACCTTCGATATGTGAGAGTGAAAGGAGGGCCTGACCGCGAGTCCAGGGGTGAAGGGTTTTGGCCTCCAAGAGGGCACGAACAGGTTTTGCGGCCATCCTGACGCGATGTTCGCCCAGATAGTGGAGGGCTTCAGCCTGCTCAATCCAGCTTTCGCTCTCCAGTTGCTGGATCATTCGTCCAGCTCCTGCCGGGGGTGGAGCCGCCTCGCTCCAGCTGCCTGACTGGACAACCAAACCAAGGCAAAGGCTGAGGAGAAGTCGTATCATGGGTAACCGTAGCAAGTGAGATGCTGGAAGCCTCGGCTCTCCCGGCGCTCTTGTGTCCCAGCCCGGAAGAGGCCGGCTGCTAGCGTTGATAAATGGGCAGGTAGCGGTAGGGCACCCCGAGGATGAGAATCGAAAATCCAGTTCCATAGACCGTTCCGTGAGCACCGCTCCAGCTGCCATCCTGCTGCTGCTTGGAGACAATGGTTGCCGCAATCCTTGGATACCAGGACTGGAAGTCCGACTCCCCGGCCTGATACATGGCCTGAATGGCGTAGTAGTGAGAGTAGTGAAAGCGAGGGTAATTCTTCTCGAATTTGCGGTCAGGGTAGGCCTTGAGGAAGGCGAGACCGCGCTGGGTGGCCTTGTGACGGAGTTTGCCACACATGATCAGGGACATCACCCCGGCCGCTGTTCTGGCGAATCCCGGTTCCCCGCCTCCGGGTTGATACCGAAAGCCCCCACTGTCCTCATCCTGACAGGAAAGAACATATTTGGCTGCTTTTTCGATTGTCGCGTCCGGAACGGAGATGCCGGCTTCGCGGGCTGAATTGAGCGCTACTACGTGCATGACCGTCATGGAGAGATCGGCATCCCGGGGTTCCGGATTGTAGCGCCATCCTCCCTCGGCATTCTGGGCTCGTAAAATAACGTCGACTGCGCGGCGGAGAGCAGGTTTCAGGCGGGTATTTTTGCTTTGACCCCATGCTTCGGACAAAGCCAGCACCGCGAGTCCGTGTTCGTACATGCCGGCGTGGTTATTCGGGGTACCCATGAAACCGCGCTGTTCCCGGCCCTTGTTGATGAGGTAGGAAATGGCTTTGTCCATGACGCGCCCCTCCTCTCCTCGGCCGGGGACGTAACCCTTCAGCATGAAGGCCATCAGGCCCACAGATGTTTCAGCCACTGGATTCTGGGAACCTCCCCAGCTGCCATCCGGATTCTGGACCCCACCCTTGGCGAGATAGGCCAGTCCCTTTTTGATGGAGGCCTCCGCTTCCGGGGTGAGCCTTGCGATTCCAACGGTCTGGGTCGGGGCAGATTCATCCTGCGCCCCCGATCTGGTCGGGAAGAGGGTCAAGCTGATGAGAGAGGCTGCCGCGAGGGCGGCCATGCTGGTGGTGCGAATTGTTCGGGTATTCATTCCTCAAGGGCTTCGTAGTACTCCGCAACCATCTTCCTGAACTCGACGGGAAGAGGCTGCACGTAGTTCTGAATGGCAGCAGAACGTCTGCGCCGGGTGAGAGAATTGATTGACTGGCGGCTTCGTGCGACTGCGTCACCTTGGGCGACCGTCGAGGATGTCCCGGCCGCGGAGCTTTCTTGAAGGTCGAGAGGGTTGCCCTGACCTTGGCCTCCGCCTTGACCCTGACCCTGACCCTGACCGCTCCCTTGACCAGCTCCTGCACCAG
>Ga0160422_10001907_pt1 | contig 13025 bp, 6 predicted proteins | sample Fk160mmetaG_FD_108192 | JGI IMG/M metagenome (GOLD analysis project Ga0160422, IMG submission 108192) | Marine microbial communities from the Central Pacific Ocean - Fk160115 60m metaG | ecosystem: Environmental > Aquatic > Marine > Oceanic > Photic zone | place: The Central Pacific Ocean...
CAGTCACCGCCACACTCTCCAAGAGCATCGAGCTGGTTGCCGTCACAGTCGCAGTCGCCTTCAGGGATGTCCGCACAACCGCACTCGTAAATGGCGCCTGGACCGCCGCAAACGCCACATGCGTCGAGGTAGAGGCAGGAGTCGTCGCTTTGGGTGGCAGATGGGTCGTAGTTGCAAGCGTCAAAATCTCGACAACCGACCACTTCCAATTCGTCGCAGAGGCCATTGCCATCCTCGTCATTCAAGCAATTGCCATCGCAATCGAAGTATTGCTCGGGGTAAACGCAGTTGCCTCCGTCTTCTGTGGCTTCCTCGTTGTAGTTGCAAGCTGTGACATCCACACAGCCGGGGATTTCGAGCTCATCGCAAACCCCGTCAGAATCTGAGTCATTCACGCAGTTCCCGTCGCAATCGTAGGGGAAGTTGGCGTACTCACACGACCCATCCTCGAACTGCGCTTCAGCGTCGTAGTTGCAGGCATTGGCATCGGTGCAACCGAAGGGCAAGCAGCTTGTGAAGTCACATGAGCCGTCGTCTTGGGTGGCCTCTTCGTTGTAGTTGCAGGCCAAAGCAACGGTGCAACCCAGGATTTCAGCGTCGTCGCATACGCCATTGCCATTGTCGTCTGCGTCACAATCGCCTCCACAAACTCCCAAAGCGTCGAGGTACAAACAGCTGTCATCCTCATCCGTGGCCATCCCGTCGTAATTGCAGGCCATGGGGTCTGTGCAACCTGGGGTTTCGAGTTCATCACAAATCCCATCCTGATCCTGATCATTCACACAATTCCCATCGCAATCGAAGTATTGCTCGGGGTAAACGCAGTTGCCCGCGTCGTCCGTGGCCTCTTCGTTGTAGGTGCATGCTGAAGCGTCCACACACCCGGGAATTTCGAGTTCGTCACAAATGCCATCTCCATCTTCGTCGTTCACGCAATTTCCGTCACAGTCGTAAGGGAAGGCAGGGTAGGTGCAGGAGCCGTCGTCAAATTGTGCCGTTGCGTCGTAGTTGCAGGCCGAGGGGTCAGTGCAACCAAAGGCCAAGCAAGACACGAAATCGCAAGACCCGTCGTTGACTGTGGCGGTGGGGTCGTAGTTGCAGGCAAATTCACTGGTACAGCCGAGGATTTCAGCGTCGTCGCAGACGCCATTCTCGTTGTCGTCGCTTGCGCAAAAACCGCCACATTCGCCGAGCACATCTTCCACATTTCCATCGCAATCGCATGCCCCATCTGGGATGTAGGTGCAAGAACCGTCGTCGTATTCGGCATTTTCATCGTAGTTGCAGGCCATGGGGTCGTTGCAACCTAGGACGATGCACGTGGTGAAATCACACGACCCGTCGTCAAGGAGTGCGTCTTCGTCGTAGTTGCATGCTGAGGGGTTTGTGCATCCCAAGCATCCAAACTCACAGGACCCATCGTCGTCTGTGGCGCCCTCGCTGTAGTTGCACGCAGAAGCATCGGTGCAACCGAAGATTTCAAATTCATCACACACACCATCGCCGTCGTTGTCATTGACGCAGACTCCGTCGCAGTCGTAGGGGAAAGCAGGGTAGGTGCAAGAGCCGTCCTCGAAGGTGGCGTCAGCGTCGTAGTTGCAGGCGTTTTGGTCCGTGCAACCAAAGGCCAAACAAGACACAAAATCGCAACTCCCGTCATCCGCATTGGCTTCAGCGTTGTAGTTGCAAGCCAACTCAATGGTGCAGCCGAGGACGTCGTAGGTGCAAGAGCCATCGTTGCTGGTCGCGTCGGGGTTGTAGTTGGTGGCTTCCTCGTCGGTGCACCCACAAACAGGAGCGGACCCACCCATGGAGAACGTCACATCGACGCGGTGGTCGTTTTGTTGGTCTCCCTCAGGGAACACTTGAGCCCGGAACGAGCCGCTGATGTCTCCGTCGGTGGTCAATTGAGCGATGAGGACTCGCAGGCTGGCACCCGCGAGTGAGTTGGATGCTGTGGGTGGCAACAAGTACCAACCGGATCCTTGGTTGTCGTTCACCAAGAAGCTGTTTCCCGCTTCAAAGGCGTCGTCCCAAGTTCCAGCCAACAGAGAAGCGTTGACTTCGCCGTTTGCAGAAGAGGCCGGGCCGTCGAGTCCAATGGTCACCCAGCTGTCGTAAGCCAGATTGGGCAACAAGCCCAGGGCAGGGCCACTGATGTTCCCAGGTGTCACCCCACCAAAAATGGATTCTTGGTAAAAGCTTGTGGTGGTGGCCAAAGACAACGGGAATTCATCGTCACCCACGATTGCAGAAACACCATCAGTGGCGGACTCGGTAGTCAGATACACTCGGTACGTGGTCATCCCCGCGAGTTCACCTTCAGTGTGTGACATCACCGTTTCGACTTCGACGTCGTAACCATCCAAGTTGGCGCTGGTGCTCAATCCACCCGCGTCGGCACAAGTGCAGAAATCACAGCTGCCGTCGTCGTCGGTGGCCGCCATGTCGTAGTTGCATGCATTCGCATCCGTGCATCCTTCAACTTCAAATTCATCGCAGATGCCGTCGCCGTCCTGGTCATTGAGACAGTTCCCTGAGCAATCCAGCCCTGAATCAGCAAACACACAAGACCCGTCATCCTGGGTGGAAGACGGGTCGTAGTTGCAAGCGGAGGTGTCGATGCAGCCCAAACAAGATTGGAAGTCACATGATCCATCATTCACCTGAGCGCTGGCGTCGAAGTTACACGCGTTGCTGTCGGTGCAGCCAAGGGCCAAGCAACTGACGTATTCGCAGCTTCCGTCATCAATCAACGCATCGGCATCAAAGTTGCAAGCGTTTTCCACGGTGCAACCCAGACAGTCGAACTCGCAGCTGCCGTCGTCTTGCGTGGCGCCCGAACTGTAGTTGCAAGCATTGGGGTCAGTGCACCCTGGAGTTTCAAATTCATCACAAATGCCGTCCGCATCCGAATCGTTGATGCACTCTCCGCTGCAGTCGTAGGGGAAGGACGGGTAACCACATGAGCCGTCGTCGTAATTCGCTGAAGCGTCGAAGTTGCAAGCGTTCTCGTCCGTGCATCCGAAGGCCAAACAACTCACAAAGTCGCATCCCTCCGGATCTGGAAAGACCGCATTTGGATCGTAGTTGCAAGCTAATTCAATGGTGCAGCCAGTCTCATCGGCGTCACAAACGTCATTTGCATTGAAGTCGTCACACTGTGCAAATGCCTCTCCGCCTGAGATCCAAGCAAAAAGGAACAGGCAAAGGATGCTCAAAAAGGAGGCCGAGGAACGATGGATGTGGTTCATGTGCTTCGTGTTCTTTTCACAGACGTGAGCATGGGCTTACGACTGCATTCAGAAAAAGATACAAAATAGTGTCGACAAAATAGAGGATTTGCCCGATAAAACACAAGAAAACCTCGAGAAGAATCGCGAAACGTTCGACCAATGTGTTTTCCTTGGATCACGCTTGAGCCCAACATTGCACACAACTCCACTGTGGTTCGTAGCTTAGGGATGGTGCATTCATGGAGTGGGCGACAATCATACCGTTGATTTGGTGGGGCTTGGTGGCCTTGCTTGTTGGGGTGGCAGCCTGGTTTTTCAGGACCATCCTGACCCATCGCGCACCTTCCAATGAGCATTGGCGCGATCAGCTCGAAATCATTGAACACTTCAGCCAAAGCATCTTCCGCCAAAACACCCCGGAGGACATTTTGTGGGACATCGCGTCATCGTGCATTGAGAAATTGGGGCTCGAGGATTGTGTGATTTATCTCAAGGACGACGACAAAAAGGTTTGGGTCCAAAAGGCGGCTTATGGCCCCAAATCCATCGACTATCGTGCACTTCACGAACCCATGGAATTGAAGTTTGGGGAAGGCATTGTCGGCAGGGTCGGAGCCACAGGCGTGGCAGAAATTGTCCAAGACACCTCAACCGACCAAGACTACGTCGTCGACGACGCCCTTCGAGGCAGCGAGATGGCCGTCCCAATTTTGTGCGATGGCAACGTCATTGGTGTGATCGACAGCGAACACACGCTGAAGGGATTCTTCCAGCCACATCACCTGCGGGTCATGCAAAGCATCGCCAACATTTGCGGCCAAAAAATCGGGCGCAGCCTCGGCGAACAGCGGATTCAGGAGTTTGCCAAGTTCTTCCAACTGAATCCAAACCCCGTAGCGAGGATTGCCGACGATGGGGAGATTTTGCTTTCGAATGACGCTGCTGTCGAGATGTTTGGGGAGGCATGCACAAAGGCAGGACGTGTCCTGTCCAGCCACGCGCTTTGGGAATTTGTGGAATTGCTTGCCGACGGTGCAGACGACATTCATTCAACTCTGAACATCGAAGGGTGCTGGTACCAGTTGGCCATGGCACGTGTGTCAGGCAAACCATTTGCCCACATGTACGCCGTCGACGTGTCAGAAGTCCATGAGGCAAGATCTCGGGCGGCGCAGGCAGAGCGTCACAAGTCCGACTTCTTGTCGGTGATGAGCCACGAAATCCGCACGCCATTGAACGGCATCCTGGGCTTGATCGAGTTGATGATGCGCAGTGAACAATCAGAAGAGGAACGACGCACGCATATCTCGTACATGGAATTTGCCGGCAACCATTTGAAGGGGTTGCTGACCGATGTGCTCGACCTCGAACGCTTGGGCAGTGGAAAGGCAGAACCTCATTTGACCTCCTTCGCCACACGAGACTTTTTCAAGCGCGTCGTCAACAGCTTCGGCAAACGTGCAGAGGCCACAGGCAATCGGTTGGAGTTGGCGATTGAAGATGCCGTTCCTGATGCGCTGGTTGCCGATGTGGGGTGGGTGACTCAAATGATGAACAACCTGATGGCCAACGCGTTGAAGTTCACTTCGGGCGGCGAGATCGCATGCCGCATCGAATGGGCATCGGGGCGTTTGAACATGCGAGTCAGCGACACAGGGCGGGGCATTGCGGAAGCGGATCTTGAGCGCATCTTGGCTCCTTTTGAGCAGGCTGGCAAAAGCACCCTGAACGTCACCAATCAGGGCGTGGGTTTGGGTTTGGCCATCACCCAAAAATTGGTCGAGCTACACGGGGGCACCTTGGAAGTTGAGAGCGAGCTCGGAAAGGGGTCAACGTTTCTCATTTCCTTGCCGCTGCAAGAGGGAGAAATCACCGTTGCCACCCCTTCCACGTTGGACGAAACCAGGCGTGCATTGATCCCGGAAGCTCCTGTGCTGATTGTGGATGACAATGAGCTTAATGTGCTGGTGGCCAAGCGTTTGGTGTCAAATTGGGGGTACGATGTTGTCTCCGCCAACGGGGTCAAACAAGCGGAAATGCATCTGCGAAGCGCTCAACCATTCTTGGTGCTATTGGACATCCACATGCCGGAGTTGGACGGCTTCGACGCCACCAAAACATGGAGACAATCTTCCGAGCCTTGGTCGGACCTCCCCATCGTCGGCCTCACCGCGGATGCCGAATCGAAGACGCGAAACCAAGCACTGGAGGTGGGCATGAACGATGTGGTTGTCAAACCCTTCAATCCGCCTCATTTGCGCTCGGTGATTGAGCGATTTGGGCTCGAACACGCCCAGCGAAAACGAGAGTGAATCGGACGTCGATTGGACAGCTCCAATGCGTTTGCCTAACTTTCAAAAGCATCCACACTGGCCAAATCCCTTTTGAGATGAACAAACCCCTCCTTTTCCTGGCCATCATGGTTTTGCTCGCCATTGAGTCGGGCGCTCAGCAATGTGTCGACGAGTCCTTGATCAATCCCGACGCGACTTGTTTGACGGTTTGGAACCCGGTTTGTGGTTGCAATGGCGTGACTTACTCCAATGCGTGCGAGGCGGAAAATGAGGGAGGGGTGACGTCTTGGACGGCTGGTCCTTGTGCGGCCATGCCATGCATGGATGTGGCAGGCATCGATTTTGGCGAGTGTGATTTCGTGCTTGGCATTGCCCAAGTCAATGGCGTATGCACAACTATCTCAGGCTGCGATTGGGTGGTGAATGGGGTGGACTACAGCCTAGCTTTTTTTCAGGACGAACCGACGTGCACGATGTGCAACGATGTGCCGCCTCAATGTGAGTTGCAATTGCTCGTGAGTTCTGAGGATGGAATGTGGTACGATTTCACGGCTTTGGATGCACCTGAAGGCGTGTTGATTGAGTGGTACATCGACGACTTTTTGGCCCAAACAGGCGGCACGACCTTCCAAGCCGGTTTTGACTTCAACCCCAACTGGAGCGTATGCGCTCAGTACGTGAGCGAGGCATGCGGCGAGATCGTGCAGGCCTGTTACTCCAACCTGGAAGGGGTGGCCCCTTGCACCGACCTTGCTGGGGTGGACCTCGGCCTTTGTGAATTGGCGCTTGGCGTTGGAAAAGTCAATGGCACGTGCCAGTATATCAGCGGTTGCAGCACCTATGCAGGAGGGGTGAATTATGCAGGGGCGTTGTTTGAATCCATGGAGTCCTGCATTTTGGGTTGTGCTGAAACGTGCGTCGATCCACAATTGCTCGAGCTCGGGACGATGGTGGATTGTATCACGTTGTACGAACCGGTTTGTGGATGCGACGGTGTGACTTACGGCAACACGTGTGAAGCCATGTACTACGGTGGGGTGACGTCTTGGACGGAAGGGGAGTGTGGAGGTGCCAACGAGGATGTGCCAGGCTGTACGTACCCAATGGCGTGCAACCACGATCCCTATGCCACCGTTGAAGACGGTTCTTGCCTCTTTCCGCCCTTCGATTGTGCTTTCGAACAAGGCTCAGGATGCACGTACACCATGGCCTTGAATTTTGACCCTTTTGCGTTGTTTGACGACGGTTCCTGCATTTTTCCACCGCTCGAAACGTGTGCCGGCGATGTGGACGGAGATGGCAGCGTGAGCGTAGGTGATGTTTTGGGCATGCTTGCGAACTTTGGCAGTGTTTGCAACTGAACATTCCGGTCATGAATCTTCTCACCACCCTCCGCTTTTCCATTCTTTTGCCAGCCATGATTGTGGCTTTTGCTTCTTGTCAGCAAGGAGAACCCCACGCTTTGGACAACACGGTGCCTGAGGATCACCAGGTCAAGGTTTACCATGAATTGCGCATCGCGACCAAGAAGGCGGGAGGTGAGACGCTTGACGCTTATCAGGACCAAGCCAACATGGATCCTGCCGCCTTGCGTGCCATGCAAGACAGCCTTCGACTTGCGTATTGGAAGGAAGTGTGCGACTCCAACCAAGTGTCCCTTGCGTACGGCGATTCGATTTGGACCAAGGGCGTGAAAGAAAAGTGGCCGTCGCTTTCCCAATGACGTTTTCATGACGCCAGCTTGGGTTCTGACGGTCATCAAGGGCTTCCGGTTGCCAAGCATGCTTACATTAGACCATGTCAACAACGCACCCACTCAACATGATTCTTGCGTCGTTCGCTTTGGCTTTGCCTTTGGCGCACCACGCTCAATCCATTGAATACGTCAGCGACCCCTGGGAGGTCAAAGTCCAAGACCGCTGGATGGCGCCAGACCGTTTGGCACAGCGCAACTTCAGGGAAAGCCAAGCTTGGCAGGCGTCACTGCCTCATGCTGCTGCTTGGCAGGTCATTGCCCAGGAGGAAACAGAACTTCCATCACGCACGTGGGGGGCAGGTGTGTCCATCGAGGGAGAAGGGCGTGCAGTGGAGGCATGGTCCTGGGCACTCGGCGCTTTCGGGTGGAGTCCAGGGTTGATTGGAGACGTGACTTGGGTGGAGGGGAACAAACACGATCGCGCCTTTTCAAGTCAAGCGCTCAATGGCCTGCCCGTATTGGGGTCCATGTTTCAAGCGAAGTTCCGAGGCGATCGCCTCGTGCTGGTCTCAAGCGATTGGTGGCCTGATCTGGTGACCGTGGATGCCAACCACACCACTGCGGAAATGCAGGCCCTCTTGGAAGCAGACATGGCAGTGGGAGAAGCCAGTGGCAACCAAGGCACCACGTACCTGACGAATTTTGGTGCGGAAGATTTGGGCATGGCGTGGTTACCTGTGAAGACTGAAGTGGAGGGACAAGTGATTTGGGAAGCCCACCCGACGTGGCAGGTGGAGGTCACAGGCCGGCGTGGGGTGTTGCCAGTCCGATACCTGACTTGGGTGGACATGGTCACAGGAGCAGTTGTGATGCGATCGAACCAAGTGGTGCACGAAGCGCCCGCGGTGCGCACGATGGGCGGGGTCATGCCACCTGCTGCAAGTGGGACGGTCAAAGCGTTGGCCCATGAGGCGTACCCGTACGAGCCAGAAAGTTCTTTGGGCATGCCCCACCTTGAACTCAATGTCAATGGGGCCGTGGGCTACACCGATGAGGCTGGAGCGTTCACCCTCGACATCCCGGGGAATGTGATTGGCCAAACCATGGAACTGACTGGGCGATATGCCACGGTGTTCACCGATGGCAACACGCCGGCCTTGACTTTTGACCTGGCCGTGGGCAGCGACAACAGCCTGTCCGCGCCTGGAAACGCGAAGGAAGCGAGCGCGTACCGGAGCGTGAACTTGATCCACGACCACATGCGTGAGTGGCTTCCTGAATTCACAGATTTGGATTTCAGCATGCCCGTGAACATCGATGTGGCAGGCGAGTGCAACGCGTTCTACGACGGGGCGAGTGTGAATTTTTACGACCTCGCAGCAGGATGCAACCCCACGTCTCTCATTGCCGATGTTGTCTACCATGAATATGGCCATGCGATCAACGATTGGTACTACAACAGCTTGGGGTCGTTTTTCTTGAATGGCGCCATGAACGAGGGCTACGCCGATTTGTGGGCGATGTCACTCGCAGACATTGCAGAAATTGGAAAGGGCTTTTACGTAGACAACAACGATGGCATTCGTCGTTACGACGAGGATCCCAAGGTCTTTCCTGAAGACATTGTCGGAGAAGTGCACGCCGATGGCGAGATCATTTGTGGAGCATGGTACGACACCCATTTGCTGATGGGAGGCGATTGGGACCAAACCTTGACGTTGTTTGTCGATGCCTATCCTGGACTCCAAGCCACAGTGCCCAACGGTCAGGAAGGTCAAGCTTACACCGACGTGTTGTTGGACGTGCTCCAGGCTGACGACGACGACGACGACTTGTCTAACGGCACGCCCAATGCGGCGTTCATCCTTGAAGGATTTGACATGCACGGCATCACGCTGTTCAGTTACATCGATCTCGCTCACGACGCGGTGGAGTTTTCCGCCGAAGAAGAGGACATTGTCATCGAAGCGGAAGCCGCATTGACGTTTCCCTACGTGACCTACTTCGATGCAGCCCGCTTGCACTACCGCTCGTCGCCCAACGACGCGTACACAGTGGTTGAGATGTCTCAGGATGGAGACGTGTTCTCTTACGCCATCCCAGGCTTGCCTCAAGGCAGCGTTGTGGAGTACTTCATGGATGTGACCGACACATTTGGCCAAACCAGCGCGGTCACCCCAGTTGCGTCTGAGCGCCAAGTCAATGGCAACCTTCCCAACTACGTATTGGTGGGGGTGGAGCCCGTCTTGATCAACGATTTGGACGTGTATTCTGACTTTGGGTATTGGGACATCGGGTTGTTGGAGGACAACGCCACCACGGGACAATGGGAGGAAGGAACGCCCATTGGGTCTTACTCTGAATTTGGTGATCCTTCCAGCGTGGTTGCCCCCACCCAAGACCACAGCAATGGCTTCTTTGGGTTCGCCTACGTGACCGGACTGAATCCCACCCCCAGCGCGACCACGGGCGTGGGAGAAAACGACGTGGACGGAGGACACACCACCCTGTTGTCACCCACCATTGATCTGACACCTTACGAGAGTCCGGTGCTCGCTTACTGGCGCTGGTATGCCAACGCGCCAGCCACTGGAGCCAACCCTGCATCAGATTGGTGGCAAGTGGAGATTTCCAACGATGGCGGGACATCATGGCAATACCTCGAGAACACTTCCCAACAAGACATTTCTTGGCGCAGAAAAGCCTTCAGAATTGCGGATGTCATTGAACCCACCAATGAGTTTATGATTCGTTTCATTGCGTCAGACAGCACCACTGTGGGCGAATACTTGGATGGAGGAAGTTTGGTCGAAGCCGCTGTCGACGACATCGTGCTTTACGACGCCGCGGATGCGGTGGAGCCTGGCGACCCCACAGACAACATCGCGGAGGCTGTGCACTCACGAATTCAAGCCATTCCCAATCCTGCAAGCGCGGTCGTGTTGCTCAAGGGGTGGATGGTGACGAGCACGGTTCAAATCTTGGATTTGCAAGGGCGAGAAGTGCACCAAGCGCGCACGGACGGGCTGGGACAGATCAGCGTGGATGTTGCAGATTGGCCTGTGGCCACGTACATCGTGAAGGGTTGGTCGCAAGAAGGTCACTCCACGGAGGTGAAACTGGAAGTTTTGCGCTGAATCAGGCCGCCGGTCGTCGCAGGGTGACTGGCCAGGGGTCAGACGTCCGCAATGGCGTCGTCGGGCAACCAGCCGACGTTGCCGTTGTCCAATTCAATTTCAGTCCAGCCCTCAGTTCGGTCGAGGATGCAGGCCCTTGTTCCTTCGTGCAATTGAAACAGCACCGTGCCTGATTCAACAGGCGCGCTGGTCACGTCGACTCGCGCAGACATCACCACCACTTGTCCTGGAGTCTCCATGCGTTCATAGCACTTGCTGATTCCCCAAAAACCAGTCACCCCCAGCGCCAACGAGGCCATGCCTAGGAACCCCAGGGTGGCGCGGGAGTCGCGGTTCTTTTTGGTCCATCGCAATCCCCAAAGCACCCACATCAGCGTCCACCAAAACAGAGCCCAAAGGGTCCAATTCAGCCATTGACCAGGTCCCACCCATGAGGCCAGCCAGGACTTCAAGCCCAGGCTTGGTACTGCTGTGATGCGATCGACAATGTTGGATTCCAGCAAAGCCAGATTCGCTTTGAGATGTTCATCTGAAGGGGACAACAACTTGGCCCGTTCGTAGTGAAGACGCGCGAGTCCCAATCGGTTGAGTTTGAATGCGGCGTTGCCGGCATTGAATTCAGACTCGAAATGTCGATGCGTGGCAAGGATGTCTTCGTACTGACCCAAAGCTTCCTCGTAGTTGCCTGACTCGTACGCCTGGTTGGCACGCTGGAAGTCCACATCGGGCTGAGACAACCCGACCCAAGGGAGGGCCAGCCATCCCAACAGGATCAACAGCCTTGAGTTTTTCACCATCATGACCACCTGAATTCTGTGGTTTCACCCAAGGTCAACAGCGTTTGGGCCAAGGCATCGAGATTTCCTTGCGATGCGCCGTAACGCTGCATTTCACAAGCCTCCCAGAACGCATCCCACTGCTCCGCCAGTGCCTGGTCCTTGACGGTGAGGTGCTGTTTGACGGCCTCGCGGGTCAATTGGGAACGTTCCCACCCGAGTTTGGCCATGAGGTATTGCTCCATGGCTTCCCCGATGGTTTCAATGGTGAGTGCATCGGACGACTTGAGCGACCGTTGAAGTTGGCGCAAGGCGCGCTTTCGTCTGGTGCCCGTTGCGTCTGCAAGTTCCTGAATCCGCCTGCGTCGAACCAAGGCCAAACCGAGGAACGACAGCGGACTTGCGGCAAAAGCGACACCCCAAGCCCACGGCGTCCATGAGGGACGTGAACGAGGTTGGAAGCGGCTGGGTGTCGTGGCAATGTGGCGGACATCTTGGTTCAGCACTTGCACCTCTTGCTGATGTGTGAATGTCATGCCCGGCGTGCTCGAATCTCCCTGGCCTTTCCTCACGTGAAGTCTGAGTCCAGGAGCCCGGCTTGTGACGTGGCTGGCGGTCAAAGGGTCAAACGAAACGGCCTCAAAGGGAGGGAGGGTGTAGTCTCCTGGCGCTCTGGGGATGGCCACGAATTTGAACGTGCGCTTGCCCGATTCGCCGCGGGCACTGACAGAAATGTTGTCTTTGATCTCGGCGTCGAACACTTCGAATTCAGCGGGCCAGGCCAGTTTGGGTTCACGCAAAAATTTCAGGTTGCCGTTGCCTCGGAAGGAGACTTCCACGGTGATGGCTTCATTCGTCGACACGCTGTCGCTGGACAGGGTTTGTTGAACGGCCAAGTTGGCGAACGTGCCCAACGAGTTGCTTGGTGCATTCTCAGGAATGGGCAGCACGGTGATTTCAACAGGGTCGCACGTGGCTTGAACGTCTCGGCCTTCAAAGAAATTGATGCGGTGGTAGCCCTTCAGGTTGAAGTCTTCCAGGACAAACGTGCCAGTCTGCTGCGGAAAGGCCACCACTTGACGCACCGTGGCCACGTTGTAACGCTTGCCGTTGATCAATTGCGGCTCCCACCGTGCTTCAGGCGCATCCACGGTCTCCTTCCAAAACCCTTCCAGTTCTGGAATGTCGTAGTTCCGGACATCCAGGTTGTTGTAGCGGTTGTAAATCCGGTAGGTCAGCACCAGCGGCTCTCCCAAATACACCGTGCGCTTGTTGGGTTCAATGGCCGTGACCAAATCGCGTTGCACCGACCTCGTTTTTTGACCTGAAGGGCGTTGCTTGGCCGCTTTTCCATCGTTCGCTTCAACCATCACCCTGACCGAATTGCTCTTCTGCAACCCCTTGTTGGTGCGCCAACTGAAACTGGGGATTTGCAATTCATTGCCAGCTGTGACGGTGTAGCCGTAGGTATAGCTCTGCTCGCTTGTCGTCACGCCATTGATCCACTGGGTGCTTGTCGAGGTGCTTGGCCCCATCCGCCACTCGAGGCCTTTGATTTGCGGAGGCTCAATCTCTTTGACTTTGCAATTGACAAACGTCAGGGTGAGTCGCAGCATGTCGCCTTGGGTCACGGAAGTGGAACTCACTGTCATTTCGACGGCCGCTTCTTGGGCCGTGACGAAAGCACACAGTGCCCACATGACGCATGCGCTCAAACACGCACGTAATGTTGGGAAGGGCACAAGTGAATGTCGCGTCATGACTTACCAGTCTTTTTCGATGGTTTTCGAGTTGCCCTTGCCTCGTTGCTTGGCTTGAGCTGCTCGCAATTTCGCTTGAACTTCGGCTTCTTGGCGCTCCAAACTTTCCAAAATTCGCTCCATGTC
>Ga0160422_10001908_pt1 | contig 13020 bp, 13 predicted proteins | sample Fk160mmetaG_FD_108192 | JGI IMG/M metagenome (GOLD analysis project Ga0160422, IMG submission 108192) | Marine microbial communities from the Central Pacific Ocean - Fk160115 60m metaG | ecosystem: Environmental > Aquatic > Marine > Oceanic > Photic zone | place: The Central Pacific Ocean...
TCAGACTTAAAAAAACAATCCAAGCTTGGCTCACTAACATCTAAATTGGTTAGAGAAGTCGAAAAAATGAATACTACATCTGGTGGAGATGATCGTCTCTGGAGACCAGAAGTTGATAAATCAGGTAACGGATACGCCGTTATTCGTTTTTTACCAGCACCAGAAGGTGAAGATATTCCTTGGGTAAAGATGTATTCTCATGCATTTCAAGGCCCTGGCGGTTGGTACATGGAGAATTCTTTGACTACTCTTGGATCAAAAGATCCAGTATCTGAACACAATTCTCGTTTATGGAACTCAGGTGTTGATTCAGATAAAGAAGTAGCTCGTAAACAGAAACGTAAGTTATCATATTACGCAAACGTATATATTGTAAAGGATCCAGCTAATCCTTCAAATGAAGGTGAAGTTTTCCTATACAAGTTTGGTAAGAAAATATTTGATAAGATTCAAGAATCAATGCAACCAGAGTTCGAGGATGAAAATGCAATCAATCCTTTTGATTTCTGGCAAGGTGCTGACTTTAAGATCAAGATCAAGAAAGTCGCTGGGTTCTGGAACTATGATAGTTCAGAATTTGCTGCACCAAGTGCATTACTATCTGATGACGAAGCATTAGAAGCAATATGGAAGAAAGAGTACTCACTTCAAGAGTTAATCTCATCTGATAAGTTTAAATCTTATGATGATTTGAAAACTCGTCTTGCTTATGTTCTTGGTAACAAGTCTAAGCCTGCAACTGTTGTCGAGGAAGATACCTTTCGTGGTGAATTAGAGGACTTAAATGATACTCGTCAGAAGGCCCCCGAACCTGTGGCCGTGGCCACTGCTTCACATGATGAAGATGAGGACGATGCATTAAGTTATTTCCAAAGACTCGCTGAAGAGTAGAGCCACAAAAATAGCTTTAGCTTTCCAAAAAAGCGCAAAAAAAATTCCTGGCCAAAATTGATGGCCAGGGATTTTTTATTTTATACGTGGATTTTCGGTCTTTTTGAGTTTTCGATTAACGTATTGTGAGGATTTATCATATTTCATAATTCTTTCAAAATCTTTTATGAATATTCCCAGAAATTCTGGTTTTAAGACGTTTATATTTCTTTTTCTATCATTAAGTTCATTTTCATAATCAAAGAAAGTTACAGCTTTAATTGGTCTTCCATCTACAAGACTGTTTGTTGATCTGATTTGACCACCTGACAAATATTCCATATTAAAGTCCTCATCAACTGTTATTCCAGCGGGTAATATCAGTTGATTTTTGTTATCTCTGAGTTCAAGTGTCTCATAATGATGAATACTGACTAATTGTTGTGGTGTATATTTTTCATTTAAAAATTCATTTAGTTGGAGTTGAGTCAATGGCCATTCATTCTTAACATCAATGATATTATTTGATAATAAAATTACCCAATCAAGAGTATCTTTTCCATATACAGTTTCAGACACGTTATCGGGTCTTTCATCACCTTCAACCTTATAACGGTCAAATTGTACAAAATTAGAAAACAGATCTTCTCTGATTTTAACTCTACGAAAGAGATTTTTTGTTTGAACGTAATCTGTATTACTCTCTCGTGAATTTAAAAGAGAGGGATAATCAAGATTTGGTAATCGACGGAAGTAATTTGACATTTAGAGACCTACATCATCATCTGAAAGGAATTCTGCATAATCTTCATCGTATATTGGTGTCAATTCAGTGAATTGGAGTGTAATTATAGTTGTTACAGGTTGACTATCCTCTTCATAGGCAGCAAATCGACCAACTTCACCTGTATAATCAACAGATATTGAATTTAACGCACATGTTTTGAATTTATTTAAACCTTTGATGTCTTTCTGAGTTCTTGCTTTGATATATCTTAATTTAAATACGTCTGGTGTTCCAATTAGAAAATTACTCTCTCCTTCAAAAATTCCTGCATTAGCTTTAACTGCAGAGTGTTGTTTTAAGACACGAATTATCATACGAACTCTTTTTGATTCTTCTGGACTTCTTGGTGTAAGTCGAATTGTAAAACTAAAGTTTCTTAATGCAGGGCCTTTAAACAATAATTCTAGATTTGGATTTCTAACTGCTCCTGAGACTCTGGTGATTGCTTGATTTACATCAATATTGACACCCAATGCGGCTACAGCTTGTGCGATTGCATTTAATCCTTGAAATCTTCTAAATTCTTTGCTTTGAAGAGCGTTAAAACCTGCTCCTAAAACATTTTTAGCAGTATTAAGTGATCCCGTCAAAAAATTTCGAGCTTGATCTCTTAGTCTCTGAATACCTTCTGTTGTTAAAGCTGCGGCATCTGGATTACCATCTTTTCCTAAAAAAGATCTAACCACTGGGCCAAAAGCTGCACCAGCTAAACCACTCATTGATTGACCACCAAAATCAACTGCGTTCATGTCTTTGAGTGAGGGAGGAACAGGTAGTTGTATAGTAGATTGTAAATCCTGTAATCTAAAATTTTGTCGATTACCTCTTAAATTAGAACCAGCATAGTATCCACCAGAGAAATTATTTGAATTAGATCCTTGATTTGAGTATTTTACACTTGGCAAACTTCCCGCTGGCCGATAATTAAACACCTGTATTTCAAAGTAATCTTGTATATCCGTGTCTAAGTCAATCGGATATTGTAAGACACGACCTCCAGCTATTTTTCTTAATGGATTAGTTCTATTAGATCTTAGTTTAGTTACATCTTTCTTTTTCTCTTCTTTTCCTCCAACTAATCCTGACTCTTCAAAATATTTTATACCCGACTCAACTTGTGAATATGGGCCTAAATTTAAACCATTTGTAATATTATCATCAAAAGTATTTCGATCAATATTTTCTAAATTTTGTAAGAAAGGATTTTTGTTGGATACCTCTTCCCGATTCCCAATGACTGTTATCTTTAATGTTTGACCTTCATCAACCTCATTTGCATTTGCAATAGATTGATCTAACAATCTCTGTCTTTCTTCTAAATTAAAGTTATTTCCAAGAGTCGCCATTTTTTATTTCCCCACTACTGCTTTTATAACTTCTGATCTTACTTTATCCATAAAATCTATTGAACCATATTCATCTATTAATGTTGCATTGTCATTAATTAAAAAATCAGTAGCACCTTTTTTTAGTAGTTCTAATTTTTCTGTGTACATTAAAGTGCCTGTTTTATTATCATAGTCCGTGTTATCTGTAAAAGAAAATACACTATATGATGAATTATCAAAAGCATCATCTAATGAAATATAGTATTTTTTACCATCAGAATTTTTTAATCTACCACTATATGATACAGTCATTAACTATCCCTCCATACTCTATAAGCTGGAAGCTCTTTACCATTATTATTAATAAATTTTGATGTAGGTAATAAAGACACCTCTGCCATCTCCGATTCGGGTATTCTCATAATATTACCTTGTATTCCACTGAAATAATATCTATGTATCGTTTGAGTGGGTACAACTGCACCATCGCCACTATTTAGAAGGCTTAATGCGACTCCTTCTCTCAATTTATTATTTAGGTAATGCAAATTAGCTCCAAGAAATCCATCTTTAAACACACCTAAGACGTAACTCATTGGAAACTGATCATAATACTTTAATCTTTGTGGTTTTGTTGCAACATAGTTGAAAAAATATAACTCACCAACCTCAACTGGCCCAGACACCTCACCAAACTCGCCAGGATCATCATATTCGGCACTTTGATAGTTCTGTAAAGCCGTCATCAATCTATTACGATACCAGTCACGACTACGGTTTCGTTTTCCTGCCTCTTGTATGATTTGTGAAGCGATGTTCATCTAATACCTAGTTCTTTCTCTGTAAAAATTTTAAATTCCCATAATCTGTCATCACAAAAATCCTTTGCAGCTTTCCACTTAGCTTGATTGACACCCCATGTATAGACCTCATTCATCCACGTTTTGGTTTTCTTTGGTGGATTTGTTATAGGTTCTCGACATTGTTTAGCTGGTTTGACTTCAATTACCATACGGCGGGTGTTCTTTGATCCATCAACATACTTGATGTAAAAGTCTGGAAAGTATCTTCTCCGACGGCCACTCACTGGATCTCGATATGGTATTGCAAATTCTTCACTTCCCCACTCAATCACATGGTCATGTGAATCACAGTAAACCATGAATTTACGTTCCCATAAAGATCTATAAACGATGTTTTTGGGATCTCCTTTATATTTCTTGGGGTTGGTCGGTCTATATCTTCCGCTATAGCTCATAAATAAAAGATGATAACTAGCTGGTATCTATTTAGAGATAATGTCAAGACAACCAAAAAACTATACAATTAATAATATACGATCAAAATTTCAGACCGTAGCTCTTGATAACAAGTATCAAATCTACATGGAACCAAACTTAGATGTTTATAATGCAGCGTCGGATGCAGGCATTGAGAGAAGATTTGTAGATGAAGATCTTGGATTATTGGTATCGGACGCTGTATTGCCTGGATCATCCTTCGCTGATGTAGAGGTTTCTGGTGATAGACAAGGTATTACGGAAAGGATGCCATTTAAAAGAATATATGATGATGTCACTTTTACATTCATGGTTGATAGAAATTATAAAGTCATAAAGTATTTTGAAGCTTGGATGCAATTGATTAATCCTCTTCATGGCCAAGTTTATGGAAAGGCTGATAATCAAGTCATGACTTTAAATTACCCAAAAACTTATAAATGTAATATGACAGTGGTGAAATTTAATAAAGATTACTTTATAAGAAATAAATCTTTGATATATTATTGTTTCGTGCGATCATGGCCTTTATCAATGGCATCAACACCAGTCAATTATGATTCTGGGTCAGTATTAAAATTAAACGTTACGTTTAGATATGAAAGATATGTGATGGAGAATGTAACTATAGGTAAAATTCGATCTGGATGGAAGGGATACTCAGATTCATTTGATCCTTGGATGGGTAGATTTAATGAATTAGTTGGTAATCAATATGTTGGGTATGATAGATCCTCTGGTGTAAAACCTACAAACAATAATTCTAATTCATCAAAAACTTTATTTGAAGAGTATAAAAGTATATTCCCTAAACATGTTAAAGACTCAACTATTAATGAAATAATAGAACAAACAGAGGGTGGTAAATACAATTTCACCACTATGTAAACACGACTAAATAAGGCACTGAAGTGAATAGTTATGCCATTACCAAAGATTGTTACGCCTTCTTATGATTTAACTCTACCATCAAACGGAAAGAAAATAAGTTATAGACCTTTTTTAGTTAAAGAAGAAAAAATTCTAATACTTGCAATTGAAAGTAACTCCGTAAAGGATATTTCAAGAGCTATAAAAGATATACTAAAAAATTGTATTCTCACAAAAGGAGTAAAGGTAGATCAATTACCAACATTCGATATTGAATATCTATTTTTAAATATTCGTGCGAGATCGATTGGAGAAAGTATTGACCTTGTAGTTACTTGTCCTGATGATAATGAAACAAAGGTGAACACTCAAATTTATATTGATGAGATTGAAGTCAAGAAAGACAAAAATCACAGTGTTGATGTTAAAATTGATGACACATATACGTTAAGAATGAAGTATCCATCATTAGATCAATTTATTGATGATAACTTTAACTTTGATGGCCCATCAGACAGCACCTTTGATGTTATAGCTTCCTGTATTGAAATGGTTTTTGATGAAGAAAAAGCATGGGAAGCAAAGGATTGTACAAAAAAAGAATTAATTGAATTTGTAGAACAACTTAATTCTGTTCAATTTAAAGAAATTGAAAAGTTCTTCGACACAATGCCTATATTGTCACACGACATAGAAGTTGAAAATCCAAATACAAAGATTAAATCAACCGTTACATTAGAGGGATTGGCAAGTTTTTTCGGCTAAGTATGGCTCATTTGAGTGCTGAGTCATACTATGAATTGACATTCTCATTGATGCAGTATCATAAATATAGTTTGACAGAACTAGAAAATATGATGCCTTGGGAAAGGGATGTCTATGTCAATTTATTAAGAAACTATCTGGAAGCTGAGAAAATGAAACAGCAACAACAACAAGGACTAGGATAATGGCATTATTCACTGGTGCTGGTCTTGCCGCTCTTTTAAATAAATTACTTACTGCTGGTTTTGGTGCCACTTTATTAAATGAGTTTGCTGGTGGTAGATTTGGTAATTTATTTTCAGGTAGAGGATTTAGAACAGATTTCGATATCCAAATGGATATGGCCAATAGACAAGGAGGTATGACCTCTTCTAATATTGGTTTAAATCTTCGTCTTCTCGAAGCAATGAGAAGAAGATCAAGAACAACAGCAGAGAAGAAACAACAATCAGCTTTAACTTTTCTTGGTGATCGAAGTCGAAAATTAGATGATGCAACTGACATTGACATGGATAATGATCAGGTTCTTCAGGGTATTCCAAACTTTCAGGGTCTTATTACTCCAACCACTGTTGTTCCAGCGATTGAAAATCCTAGAATTTTAAATCCAGGCTTTGAGGGTGTCAGATTAGAGATAGAAAAAATAAACAGAAATATTGATGCACTAAAACAAGCAATGATTGTTAGTGCAGCATTAGAGGCAAAATATCGGAAATCCTTGATTGAAGATATGGAGGAAGCTTTAGCGAAAAAAGGAAAGGATAGATCAGAAACAAGAAGTGAAAGATCAATATTTAATTTAATCACTAGACCAAAAGAAGAAGTTGTTAAACAAGTAGGTAGTTTAGCAAATAGTTTGACTAATGCTCTTATGTTATCTTTAGGACTTGAAGTTGGTGGAGCTCTAGCAAATGCTTTTGGTGGGCCTACTGAAGGAGGAGAAGGTGGGGAAGGCGGACAAGGAGGAGAAGGAGGAGGAGAAGGAGGAGGAGAAAATACCCCCCCTCCTCCTGCAAGTAGTGGTGGTAAAAACACACCTCAAGTTGGAGATTATATTAAAGTACAAACGAGTCGTGGTACTCGATATAAAGTTTGGGATGGAGAAAAATATAGTGGAAATTCAAACGTAAAACCTCAAGGTGGTAGAGATTTAACAAATAGTATAGAGTCTGGTTCTGGAGATAGTGTTGATCTTTCTATGGGAAATATCAATAATCAATTTGGAGAAGGATCAAATATTGCAATGAACACTTCTTTTGGAGGTGATAACTTTTCTATAAATCCTAATTTCGATACAATTAGAAAACCTGTGGGTGCTGGTAATGGCCAAACTCAAATTATAGATCTTCGCACTGCTCAAAATCTTGCTGGTGGAGAACAACTTAGTTCTGCTTCCACTACACTCGATAATGCAATTGCAGAATTGGATCCAGAACGTAGATTTTCACCATATGAGTCATATGTGAGGAGTGTATAATGGAAGGATTTAATCCGATAACTGATTTACAACAAAATACAGATCAATTTAATGTTCCTGCTGGCACTTCAACTCCAGAAATTGAAGATATTCGAGAGAGACTTGTAGATACAAGGAATAAAACTGCAGAACTTGTTAAGGTATTAAAAAATAAAAATACTTTATTTAAACAAGATACCGATAAAATTAAAAATTTAAATCGAAGACTGTATAAAACGATTCCTCGTATTCCTGCCATGCGTGGTGTTGCATCCACAGAGTTTGGCCCTGATTTAAAAGAAGAAGATAAAAAAGCAAGATTAAGATTAGATTTTTTTAGAAGATTTCGCACAAAATCTCCTGTTCCCACAAAAAAACCTTTACCAATATTGGAGGGTATCATATTTCTTGCTCTCTCTGTGTTCGGTATAAGAGGTATAAAAAATATAAAGGGTGCTGAGAACATTGATGATTTATTAAAAGGATCTGGAATCAAAATTGACACCACAAAAATTAATCAAAAAAAATTACTGGAGATACTTGAAGAGGCATTAAAGAAAAAGAAAATAATAAAAGATACAAGACAACCTATAAAACTCAAACCAAAAGATTTAAATCTCAAAGGTCTTAAAACGAGAGGTAATCCAATAATTAATCAGTTGCAGGCAGATGAATCAAGAGCAATGACCCAGTTTGTGTTAGAAAGCACTAGATCATCAATTAAAAAGTTTGGATCGACTTTACCTAATTTAGATTTGGCTAGTCTAACATTAAGAAGTTATAGATCTGGATTAGCTGTACGATTAAAAAAAGCTGAGAAATTAGGAGAAAATAAACTACTCATAAGATCATTAAAAACTGAACTAAGAAAAGTTGATCAACAAATAGGAAGATATGAAGCAAAAATTCAAAAATTAAAAAATACTAATATTCCTGAAGAGGATATACAAAAAATTAAACAAAGAAGAAACCTTAAACAGGAAAAATTCTATAAAACTAGAGGGGAATTTCTTGATGATAATAATTTAGTTGATCCATTTAAACTAAGAAATGAGACTACTCTAAATTTTACTAAGAATATGGAACAAGTTAATAAATTATTAGATGCTAAGAAAATAAGTAGAGCACAAGCAGATATGGCAATAAATCAATTAAGATTTAATTTAAGGACTACAAAAAGATACATAGAGGAATACGCAGATAAATTGTATAACTTTGCAACAAAATATCCTACATTTGATGGTTCACAAAAAGAGTTAAAAAATTTATTAAATAACATAATTAAAGATACTTTAAAAAAAGCAGATGACTTACCAACACCCAATCTTAAAGAGTTAGAGGGTAATAAATTTCTCAGAGAAGTTTTAAGAGATCAAAATTTCAAGTTATTAGATGTTCCTGCTAAAGACATTTCGAGTATTATTGATGGAAAACCAATGTCCAATGATATTGCTTCATTAAATATAGATACAGGCATAACCAATACAGTTATCATTCTCACCGATCCACCAACAGCATAATGTCATATATTAAGAACGTAGTCATAAGAGATTTTAGAATCTTTAGAGAAAATGAGACACTTGCCTCTTTGGAAGATAACATTACGACTGTATTATCAATAGATTACTATGAAAGTATATTTGAACCCACGATAGCATTTGAACTTTTATTTGTTAGTATTGATAATGCATTGTCAGATGCGACGCTTCGTGGAACTGAACGAGCTAACATTGAAATTGATCATCAGAGTGGCCCTCTTTCTTTTGAGAATTTAGTTGTAACATCATTTGTTCAGAATCAATCAGAATCAACTGCAAATACTTTTGTGGTCAGACTTGAACCAATTCAGGCAATTCTTAATCAAAAAAATAGACTTGTAAAACGATATGATCCAAAAGTTAAAGCTAGTTCTCATGTAGAAACTATCTTAACAACACAACTTGAATGTGATGAGGATGAAATTGATATTGAAGAGACTGCAAATAATGATGGATTTTTTGGAAACTATTGGCCACCGTTTAAAGGAATATATTGGTTAGCAAGGCGTGCAGTATCAGCATCGATGCCTGAAGATGGTGGTGGAACTGATCGAGTTGGATTTTTATTTTGGATGACACAAGATGGATATAAATTTAAAAGTATTGATACAATGATTTCAGATGCAAAGAAGAATGGAGCTCTTGAATATACACAAAATGATTCAATTTCTAACAATCCAAATTATGATTTATATAATCCAAAATGGGAACATGATCAAAGTATAATAGATAGAATGATTTCTTCTGATTTAGGTGAAAAGAAAAGTTATTTTAATTTACATACACTTTATAATACTGAGGAAATTTCTTTCAATAAAGAAAAAGCAAAACAGGCTCATCTAGGAGATGATGAAATGCCTATCTTAGATGAAGATCTAAATAAAGACCCTACAAGAGTAACAAGGGTTCCCATATTGGATTATACTATGAGAAGAGATGGCACTTATAATGAGGGTGATGGAGAATATCAACCACATAAAGTTAGAAGTCAAGCTCGAATGAGATATGCAAGCCTACTATCTTCATCTCTTCGCATTACAGTTCCTCTTCAAACTCAAATACAAGCTGGTGATATTATATCTTGTAAATTAATTGATAGTATGAAAGGAACTGACAAATGGTTGTCTGGGTTCTTTCTTATCAAGGATCTAAGACATACTATACAATTTACAAAATCTGGTGTAGAATGTTATACATACCTTAGGCTTGTGAGAGACACGCCTGGATATGATTAAATAGCTATAGCCATAGTAAGGAGGTACTACTATGAAAACAATCGAAGAACATATCGACAAGGACAAACACCTTATCGAAGATGCTACTATCTCTGCTGCAGCGAGAAGACATTACAAAGAAGAACTTCACGAACTTGAAGTTTATGCAGAACATCATAAGGAAGAGATAAAGGCAGGAGATCATCATGACCCAAATGCATTAGAATTATTCTGTGACTTACACCCTGACGAGCCAGAGTGTCTCGTGTATGATGATTAATGGCTAACATTTTAGAGGGAACTGACAGTTTTACTGGCATCAATTGGTGGATAGGCCAAATTGCTCCTAGAGAGTATTGGGCAGAAAACACCTTACTTAAAAATGATAAAGATGTCGGAGTTGCTGGAAGAAAAGGTGACATAAACGTATATCCTAATCGTGTGAAGGTTAGAGTCGTTGGATATCATGATCGAATAGAAGATCCCAACGACCTACCTTTCGCTTCTGTAATGGGTAATCCATTCATATCCAGTGGATATGGAAATGCTCCAAATGTACATCAATTGGAGGGTGGAGAGAGTGTATTAGGGATTTGGATAGATGGTGATGACGAACAAAAACCAGTTATCACTAATGTGTTCATGAAAAGTCAACACGCTTTTGATGGAGACACAAGTGATTTATTAAGTAATTCTACACCAAGGCCGACTAATTCTGATTCATCAAAGGATATGAATTCCCTGTATAATGTCATTGGTGTGGATTATCAAGATTTTTCTGGTGGTGTAAACGTATTTGATAATACATCTATCCCTAATTATTCATTTACAAATGATTATCAACCAAATGTAAAACCAAAGAGAGAAGATTATTCAAATACTCGTAGTGGAGCAGAACAATATAGTAAGGCTTTAAGAGAATATCAAAAGAAAGAAAAACTATATGATTCTCTGACAGGTAGAAATATAATTACAGTTGATTATTTTACTACAAATACTGGTAAGGGTAACACTTTTGCATCACTTAGTTGGGCGGATATGTTAGATTTCGGTGTAGATTCTCCAAGTTGTAAGAGAGACAATGCCGTTAGTATTATCACTGGAGCATTAGGTGATTTTGCAAAGTTATTGATCGGTATTGAGAAGTATGGAGAGTTCTATGTAAACGCAGCTACAGGTTTAGTGGTAAACTTTGAAGCAGAACTTCTTCAGATAACAAGGAAAATTGGCGGCATAATGACCGCAAAAGTTAGTAATATTAGAGATCAACTATTTGGTGAAATTGAAGAAAAGATAAACAAATTTACTAATAAACTCATTCCAGAAGAGATAAAACCAAAGTTTGCTGAAGGTTTAAGGGGTGTGATGAACAATGTATTTTGTTTGTTTGGTAACGTAATTGCTGGATTGAACAAGACTATCAAGAACTTTTTAAAATCTTTGGTTGGTAAATTTGTTAATGCTCCTTTATGTGCTGCTGAACAACTCATAGGTGCGTTATTAAATGATGTGTTAGGTAGTATAACTGATACAATTGGCCCTATATTATCAAGTTTGACTTCAACTTTGGGAGGAGCTTTAGGATCTGTTACTTCACTAATAGGAAAGGCTTTAAATGGAATAGGACTTTTATTTAACTTTCTTGGATGTGATGATCTTAAATGTCCTTTACCCAGTAGATTTGATAATCAACTTGGGCCTGGCCAAGGACAAAAAGATAAAGTTAATAACCTAATGAAAGGAATATCAGGTATTAGTAGTAGTCTTGGTCTTGATGAAGCTGGTAATTCAAGTATTTTTAAACAACCAGACAAAGATCCATCAGTTGTGGCTTCATTAGTTGGAGAATGTGATGCTAATATTTTAAGGTGTGGCCCACCAACTGTTGAAATTTTTGGTGGATCTGGTGTTGGTGGTGTTGCGAGTGCTATTGTCGCTGAAACTACTGAAATAGCTGGTGTTAATATTCTTGATCGTGGACTAGGATATCAAGAGAAACCACCTTATGTTACTTTCCGTGATGCATGTGGAGATGGAAAAGGTGCAAGAGCAAAAGCAATCATCAATCCTGATGATGGTGGAATTGATGGAATTTTAGTAGAAGCTCCAGGCTATGGATATCTAAGTAATTTTGACAGAATTATAACATCCTCTGGAACTATAGAATCTAATCAAGTTGCAGATGGTGAGCCAATGACTGGTCAGATTGATAGTGTGGTTGTTACAATGCCTGGATTTGGATATAATAAAACAGATACTATAACTGCTGGTAATGCTGATCTCGAACCAGTTGTTCTCGGTGGTAGAATAATTGGAGTTAAGGTTAATAACAAAGGTAATGGGTTTACAAACATTCCAGAGATTAGAATAAATAGTCAAACTGGAAGAGGTGCAACTTTGAAACCAGTGTTGAAATTTGTTTCTGTGAGTGAAGTGTCAGAAACACTTGATCCAACTAGAATCATATCAGTGGTTGACTGTATTGATAAACCATTATCAAGAAACATCGTAGGTGAGCAATGACAGATAGTAATTTAAGAGCTTTAACAAATGAAGAACTGAACTCTATTGATAATCAAACTGATGATTTAGTTTCGGGAAATATTGATAGTGATCAAGTTGAAAGTGATAGAAGCACAATACAAAGGATGTCTGCTGAAGAGAGAAAATTGCATAGGGATTACGATTTAGACGTTAAAAATCACTATCGTGTAGAAGCAGGACAAAATTCACCTTATGGAAACATTAGTTATCGTGTTTTAACTAACAATGGATCTGGATTTGCATTTTGTGAAGATGGAGTAAATAGAGAAAATTTACAATGTGCCGTATCTGGTAGATCAGTAGAGGCTCTTGGCAAAGCCATAGAGAGAAATAGGGATGCAGCACAAGACGAAATGATTCCTGCTAAA
>Ga0160422_10001909_pt1 | contig 13019 bp, 9 predicted proteins | sample Fk160mmetaG_FD_108192 | JGI IMG/M metagenome (GOLD analysis project Ga0160422, IMG submission 108192) | Marine microbial communities from the Central Pacific Ocean - Fk160115 60m metaG | ecosystem: Environmental > Aquatic > Marine > Oceanic > Photic zone | place: The Central Pacific Ocean...
ACTAGGTGCGCAAGCGGGGCCAAATCCCCGGAAGCCCCCAACGACCCCTGGCTCGGAACCACGGGCAACACGTCCGCGTTCCAATGGTCGAGCAAGCGCTGCACCGTCGTCACCGCCACTCCCGAATGGCCCTGGCTCAGCGCCTTGACCTTCAAAAGCAGCATGGCTTTTACCACCTTGGCCGGCAACGGCTCCCCGACCCCGCATGCGTGGGAGATCAACAAGTTTCGCTGCAATGCCACGAGGTCGTCCACGCGGGTCGTGGCCAAGTCCCCAAAACCTGTGTTGATTCCATACAGGGTGTCGCCCCCTGAGGCTCGCCCCAGAAGGTAGGCGTGGCATCGCTCGATTCGAGTCACAGCTTCTTCCGACAACGTCCGGGTCACCCCTTCCTCGTGCGAGAGCTGCCAAAACACGTCAGCCCCCCACCAACCCTCGGGAAGCACTTGCCTTTGACCTTGTGCTGCCGCTCCTTCGTGATGGCTCGTTTCCATGCAGGCAAGATACCCCGAGGTCGCTATCTTGCAGGTTCAATTTTCCCACATGCGATTCACCTCCACCTTGTTCCTTTGCGCAGCTTTGACATCGTTCGCTGCATGGGGTCAAGTCGACCAAAGCAAATCCCCTGATGCGGATTCCGCTCCAGAATTGAAGATTGACACACCCATCAATCTCAAGCTCGACAACGGCCTGCAAATCATCGTGGTTGAAAACCATCGCACGCCATCGGTCTCCTGGAACATGACCCTTGAGTTCCCTCCTTTCTTGGAGGGTGAAAAGGCTGGACTCCAAGATTTGGTCAGCAGCATGATGGCTGCAGGAACGGCGTCTAGAACCCAAGCCCAAATCGCGGAAGAGGTGGATTTCCTGGGCGCTTCCTTTCAAGCAAACGCCAAAGGTTTTTTCGCCAATTCCCTCAGCAAGAACGCCAGCGACTTGCTGCGGATCGTCGCCGATGTCATCCTCAACCCCACCTTCCCACAAGAAGAATTGGACAAGGTGAAAACACAGGTGGCGTCCGGATTGGCCAAGACCCCATCCTCTCCTGCTGAGATTGCTGCCAACGTTGTGGCCACCACCAACTATGGATCGCTGCATCCTTATGGTGAAGTCAAGACTCAATCGACCCTTGAAGCCGTTTCGCAGGAAGACCTTGTTTCATACCACGACACCTACTTCCGCCCCAACGCGGCCTACCTGATTGTGGTTGGAGACATCACGCCAGACGACGCTTATGCAAAAGCCAACACCCATTTTGGCAAGTGGAAGCGTGCCGACATTCCGTTCACACGCATTGCTCCCGCCAAATTCCCCATGGGCAATCAAGTTCGCTTTGCAAGCATTGAAGGTGCCGTTCAGAGCAAGATCAACATCACCCAACCCGTCCCCTTTCCTCCAGGCCATCCGGATGCGCCAGCCATTGAGTTGATGAACTCCATTTTGGGCGGCAGCGCATTCAATGGGCGTTTGATGAAGGTTTTGCGCGAGGACACAACCTTCATGAACGGCGCAAGGTGTGACTTGAGCGCCGACCCCGTGACGGCCGAATTCATGGCCTACGCCGAAGTAAGCACCGGAGCCACCGAGAGTGCGCTCGTCGAAATCTTGGCTGAAATCAACCGAATCCGTGACGAACAAGTGACTGAGGAAGAACTTGCCGCGGCAAAAGCGCTCCTGGCTGGGAGTTTTGAGAGGTCCCTGGAAAATGACAGCACGGCGGCGCGATTTGCACTGAACATCCGACGCTATGGGTTGCCTGAAGATTGCCATCAGACCTACTTGCAGCGCATCAACGCCGTCACGGTGGAGGACATCCAACGTGCGGCCAAAAACATGATCAAGCCCAACAACCTCAACATTTGCGTGGTTGGTTCGCCCGACATTCTCGATTTGCTAGAGCCCTTTGATGCCAATGGCGCCATCGACCAGTACGATGCGTTTGGGCAGATTCGCATTCCACGCAGTGAGGCTCCCAAAGGCATCACAGTCAAAGACGTGGTTGCGGCCCATTTCAAGGCAATCGGTGGCGCGAAGGCTTGGGGCAAACTCTCTGGCTTGACGTTGGAAGGATCTGTTGAATTTGGCGCTGGCATGTCCCTGCAGCATCGCGAAGACAAGCGATTCTCTAAGAAGGAACCTGCCGTGCGTACTGAATTGGCCATGGCTGGATCGCCTGTCATGATTCGAACAGTGGGACCCGATGGCGGCCAGGAAATCCAGCTGGGCAGCGCTTCGGACATGAAAGCCACCAGCGTTGAACGCATGCTCGACTACCTGTCACCCACGCGTTTGCTCAACATGGAAAAAGCCGGATTTGAAGGCAGTGTGCTCGGCGTGGAAGACGTCAATGGACAGGCTGCGACAGTCGTCGAATACCGAAAAGGTGAGCTCACGGAAACGTACTGGTTCCGCCATGCCGATGGCCTCATCGTCAAGCGTTCACGTCCCTCGCTCGACGACACCAATGTGGTCGAATCGCTTGACCAGTACATTGCATTTGGCGACAACGGACTCCAAATCCCAACCGTTCGGACCTCCAACGTGGGTGGACAGACCATGACCATCCGCACGGCCAAAGCCACCTTCAATCCAACCTTCGCCGACGACGCATTCAATCTTCAACGTTGATGACTGACACTCCGCTCATTCGGCTTGATCACGTGTCCATCCGGCACGGCGCACATGTCATTCTCCAGGATGTCTGTGTGGATGTGCGTGAAGGAGAACTTGTGTATTTGATCGGCAGAACGGGCTGCGGAAAATCCAGTCTGCTTCGAACGCTGTACGGAGACCTTTCTTTGGCATCTGGAGAAGGCCACGTGTGCGGTTTCAACCTCTCCTCACTCAAGCATCGCAATGTGCATCAGCTGCGGCGGAAGCTCGGCATGGTGTTTCAGGATTTTGGACTGCTCGAGGATCGCAGTGTGGGTGACAACCTTGACTTTGCCCTGGTCGCAACCGGATGGAAGGACAAGACAGCCCGCAAGCGACGCATCGAAGAAGTGCTCACCATGGTGGGGTTGCCCCACAAGGCCTACAAGCAGCCGTTTGAACTCAGTGGAGGTGAACAACAACGCGTGGCCATTGCCCGGGCACTGTTGAATGACCCTCGCCTTTTGTTGGCGGATGAACCCACAGGCAACTTGGACCCTGAAACCACGGAAGAAATCCTTGAACTGATGCATGCCCTGCCCAGTCAAGGTCGCTCCCTGGTCATGGCCACGCACGATTGGGCCTCCATGGAACGTCGACCTGGACGCGTGTGGCGATGTCAGGATGGTGCCCTTCACGACGAGGCTCCCGTGCGCGCATGAATCGGATTGCTGCGAAGGTCGCCGTGATCATCCCGGTTTGGAACGACGCAGAGGCGTTGGACTGCACCCTGTCCCAATTCCAAGCGCTTGACAGTGCTGTCTTGGCTCAACTTGAAGTGATCGTCGCCGACGGGGCATCTCAAGACGAGACGCTCGCGGTGCTCGGTTCGTTTGTCGGGATTGTCTCCCACTTGGACTCGCAACAAGATGATGGGGTCTACGACGCCATGAACCGCGGCGTGAGCAACGTGTCCGCCCCATGGATTTGGGTGATGGGAGCTGGAGACATTCCGACGGAAGAAGGCTTGAAACGCGCTTTGGACATCCTCACGTACGCCGAAAGCGACGCGGCGCATGCCTTCGCCGTGGGGTCAGATGGAGAACCCGAGCCCGGTGTCCCCCACACATGGATTCCGGACTGGGGCAACGGCATGCATTGGCGAAACACCATGCATCACCAAGGCCTCATCGTTCCAAGTTCATGGTTGAAGTCACATCCCTTTTCCTCCGCTTACCGCGTGCTTGGCGATTATGCTTGGTGCCTCGACCGATTGAAGTCAGGCCAAACCGTCCATTGCCACTCCGAGTTGATGGTCGCCAAGGTGTCCAGCGGAGGGCTCTCCCGGACATTCACACCGGCGTTGTACCTAGAAGAGTGGCGCGTCAAAATGGGGCGTGTCCCCCTGCCCACCTTGTTGGCTCACTTGGTCTGGTTGCCCGCCAAATGGGCCTTCAAGCTTTGTTCGAGGACCCTCTCGATGTGAGGCTCGTCAACCCCCCAATGGAATTGTTCACTCGCGGCGTTCAATGAGGCCTGCCAATCGGATTTCGGCATGGACAGCACCTTCATCACCGCGTTCCTGACGGCAACAGGAGAAGCTTCTTCGATGACCTCTCCCAATTCGTGCTCCCGTACGATGGCCGCCACCTCCTTGCGTGCGGTGACCACCATGGGAAGGCCTGCATGCATGAAGTCAAACAACTTGTTGGGCAAGCTCATTTCATAGTTGCCATGGCCTGCTTGATCCAAGCTGAGGCCCACATCGGCCGACGCCGTAAGGCGTCGCAACTGATCAAATGGCAGCTTGGAAATGCAATGCAAGCGCCCTTCCATTTCCAGGTCATCCACCCTTGCACTGGCTTCGTCCCATTCGACACCTGCGCCGACAAGCACCAACCTCACCCCCTTCATCTCGGGCAACGCAGCGACAGCTTGAGCCGCACCGCGGTCCTGGTCCATGTAGGCCCCTTGCATCAAGGCAATGGGCAAATCTGTAGGCACCCCGTGCTCCAGAAAAGCTTCTCGACCTTCAACGCAGACTCGAGGTTGTCTGCGTGGCATGTTCCGCACCACGGCCACGTCAAGACCGTATTTGTTGCGATACGCCGCAGCGATGCTCTCGTTGACCGTGATCATGCAAGACAACCGACGCATGGCCCAGCGCTCGAGGGTCAACCACACAGCGCGGCGAAGTGGGCGTCCCGTCAATCCAGCAGCTTCGGTAAAATATTCATGGCTGTCGTACACCACAGGCAACTTCCCATGCCAAACGGCCGGAGCCAACGTGTCAAGGTCGTTGCACCAAATGGCATCAATCTCGCCTTCGTGCCTCCTCAACCATGCGAGAAGTTCCCATTGCAACGATGCATAGAACAAGGGCCCACGATGGGCCTTGAGTCGCAATCTGTGCGCCTTCCATGGACCTTGCCATGGTTTGGAATCAGACATCTCGCGTCCGACGAGTACAGGTGTCCATCCCAACGACTCCAGCGTCTCACACGTCTTTTTGACGCGCTGATCGAACGTCAGGTCATTCGAAACCCAAACCGCGATGCTCCTGCGTGGCTTCAAATTTCTCCGTCTTTCACTTTTTGCAGGATGCGCTTGGTGTATCGGGGGAAATCTCCTTGCATCATCCACCCGAAATATCCCGGGTCCTTCTGCAACACCTCTCGAACCCTTTTGCCCGTATGCTTGCCAAATTGAAACACCACCTCACCCTCATCGTCGTACACCAACCGTCCCATCAAATCTGCGTTGTTTCGCATCCGACAGAAAGCGGCCAGATCCTCCATGTCGGAAGGAACAGGACCCACCGTCTCCCCTCGGCTGTCGAGCACCGTTTTGTCCTTGTACCTCTCAAGTTGCGCCAAAAAGACATCCACAGTCGCGAGCGTGTCTGGCAATGCCTCATGGGCGCCTTCCAAGTCCTTGTCACAATAAAACTTGTACGCGGCGCGAAGGGTGCGTTGCTCCATGCGGTGGAACACATTTTGAACGTCAATCAAATGACGCCCCTCCAACCCAAAGTCAATGCCCACCCTAAGGAATTCCTCAGCCAACATGGGCACATCAAACCGGTTGCTGTTGAACCCTCCCAAATCACAACCATGGAGCCATTTCAAAAGGCCTGGTGCAATTCGACCAAACGTGGGGGCGTCCTTGACATCCTCATCGTACACCCCGTGAACCAAGCTCGACTCTGCCGGGATGGGCATCTCCGGATTCACCAAGATGCGATGTTCACGTCCGGGAGCCTCGGGTTTTTTGATGACCGTTCCGTCAGGCATCAACTTCACCATGGCCATTTCGACAATGCGGTCGACCCCCACTTTGGTTCCCGTGGTTTCCAAATCGAAAAACACCAATGGCCTCTTCAGGTGCAGCCCAGCCACTTGTTCCGTCATGTTCATTCGTTGTTCAGCGCAATTCAACATCCACCCGCACGTACTGATGGCGTGCGGGATTGGCATCTGCCGCATTCATCCCAAGACCACCCCCATCAGGCTGGACCCGTTTGACCATTTCCACGTCGTAATCAATGCCTTGAGACAATCCCTCAAAGGCAAGTCGTTGAACCAGTCGGTAGCGCACGTTTTCGGCGCGATCGGAGGCCAATCCCTCGTTTCCACGGTCCCTCGATGTCGACAACGCAGACGCGCTGCCTTCGATCCGCAATTGAGGCCTGCCATCTTTGGCCAACTCCAGCACCCTTGAAACCACAGGTTCAATGCTCATGCGACCCGTGTGGACTTGGTTGCTGTAGAATTGAATGGCCAGGACCAATTCACCCGCCACGTTGTCGTCCAAAGCAAGAGGACAAATGGGCGAAGACATGTTGGTGCCGAGCGTTGGAGTGAATTCAAGCACAGCAACACCGTCCAATCCTTCACCTTCCGCAATGACCAAGGACGGTCCTTCCAAATTGCCGCTTCCGTCTTGCAAAACACGACGTCCGTTTTCCAAACGAACCAGCATCGCGTTGGAGAACCCGCCTTTCGCCATCAACTCGCCGTGTGCGGCCATCGTTTCTGACGCATCTTGACTTACGCCAGCATACCAACGGGTCATGCCGTTGCCAAGACGTTCCACCACAAATCGGTTCCCTGCATTCAGCAGCCACGAGTCACTCGGTTGATTTTTGAACGTGCCGATTTGAATCGCTGACCAAGACCCCGTCATCTCGGACAATTCCATGACGTTGGAGGTCCATGTCGTGGTTTCTGGACGGGACTCCTCTTCAGGCATCTCTCCCAGGTCCGCCTCGACTTCGTCCGAAGCATTGGGGTCTTCCACACTCAAGTCTTCCGTGGTGTCCAATTCGACTTCATCTTCGACCGCCAACACCATGCCTGTGAATGGAGGCAAGTCCACGCCTGCAACCCCTTCGGCGTCCATCCCTTCCACCTCAGGTGCAAACAAATCGGCAAATGCCACGTCCACAATCTCGGGCTCGGCATCTGCAGGAATGCTGATGCGACGTTGAAGGGCTGGCAACACCTCCGTGCCGTTTGTCCCTTCGGCCATCGCAGCCCGTTCCAACACGTAGTCGCCTCCAGCAGGCACAATGAACTTGTACAAGCTGGATTGTGCGCATTTGTCGATGACTTGCACGATCTCCCCGGAATTGACATCCCTCAGAATCAGGGCACCGGCAACCACATCCTCTTCAGACGCATCCACGCTCATGACCAGCACATTGTCCTCAATGGGAGAAGATTGATTCATGCGTGCCGCGTACAGATTCAATTCCCTGCTGTCCGTGCCACGACGGCTTGAGAAATACCCAACTTCACCTTTGGCCCCCATCACAAAACTCATTTCATCTTCAACGCTGTTCACCGGCACACCCATGGGCGTCGGGGCACCCCACGAACCGTCTTCATTGCGCACTGCTCGATGGATGTCGTAACCACCTACAGAAGGCAAGCCATTCGATGCGAAAAACAACGTTCTTCCATCTGCCGCCACGTAGGGACTGACTTCATGCCCCAAGGTGTTGATCTCCTCCCCGAGGGAAACCGGCTTGCCCCAACGGCCGCGATCGTCAAGCTCGCACTCGTACAAGTCAAATCCCCCTTGGCCACGGCGAGACTTGAGGGAAACGATGATTCGGTCGTGGCTGGGGAAAAACGCCACTTCACCTTTTGTGGGCTGGTTCTTTCCCAGGATGAAGGGAACTGAAGCCGTCCAACCTCGTTCCCACTGAGATGAAACCTTCAACTCGTACGTCCATCCGTCATGGTCTTGGATGATGACGCTCTCTCCAAACGCGTCTGTACCCACAACCACGGCATGGTAACTCGCGCCCAAGTTGAGGAGCTCCGGTTCACTCCATGTGCTGTCAGGCAAGAGCTTCGACCGGTACACATCGTCGTAATGCGCCAGCGTGTTCGGATCTCGCCTTCCGTGATTGGAACCATTCGAACGCGATCGATTCGACGAAAAGAACAAGGTCCTTCCATCCACCGTCAGCATCGGTCGAGACTCATCTGAAGAAGCGTTTACGTTCAGCGCTTCTATCTCTGTGCTGGTGGGATTGGCAAGCTGGGCTTCGGCAAAGTCCAGGTCGGCAAGCATGCGTTCAGCAAGCTCCAAATAATTGTGTTTGCCACCTGCCTTTCGATTGAATTCGGAAATGTGCGCTCGGGCCTGGCTGAATTCCCCGAGGCGGCGTTTGGCTTCCGCCAAATGAAGCAAGGCCTCGAGTGGAGGCGAACTCTGACGCTGGTTGAAAGGATCGTACTTTGTCGTAAGAGGCCCAGCAACAGCTTCACCCAAAGCTTCGGAAGCTGCTTGCCAATCCTCAGCGATTTCAAGGTGACACATGCCATGCTTGTACCTGTAGACCCTGTTCCTCGGACTGCGCTCCGTGGCCACGGCCCAAACGCGTTCGGCCTCATGCCAAAACCCCTCTTCCATCAAAATGCTTCCCTCGACAAACAACTCCGAGTTGCTCATGCGAACCATGGTTGAATCGGAAGTCAACGCAGGGGCCGATGCGAAGGAAACGTAAACGACAAGAAACGACCCGAGAAAGGTCAGAAGAGAGATCGAAGAAAAGCGCATCACGTTGTCAAACATGCATCGTTGGTAGGCCTTGAAGGTACGAAATGGCGTAAAGCGCGTCACCTTTGGCTTCGCAAAGTTCAGACCTGCACACAAATCAGCCTTCCACAGGACGGTTCAAATCGAATCCTTCAAGGTAGTCTGCCACCCTCCGTACGAAGCTGCCCCCAAGCATGCCGTCGACCACACGGTGATCGTAGCTGTGGCTCAAGAACATCATGTGGCGCACGGCGATGACGTCTCCGTGTTCGGTTTCGAGCACGGCAGGCCGCTTCCGAATGGCACCGAGCGCCAGGATCCCCACTTGCGGCTGGTTGATGATGGGGGTCCCCATCACGTTGCCGAAGGTGCCAACATTGCTCATGGTGTACGTTCCTCCGGCAATGTCATCTGGGGACAGTTTGCCGAGTCTTGCGCGGTTGGCGAGGTCGTTCACTTGACGGGCCAGACCCTGCAAATTGTATTGGTCGGCATGCTTGATCACGGGCACGATCAAGTTGCCAGAGGGCAACGCTGCGGCCATGCCCAAATGAATGGCTTTGTGAATGTGGATGTTGTCTCCATCCACACTGGCATTCACACCAGGGAAGTCACGAATGGCTTTGACGATCGCTTCTGCGATAAGCGGGGTGAACGTCAATTTCTCGCCAAATTTCTCTTGGAAGGTACCCTTGTTGGCGTTGCGCCACATGACCAAATTGGTCACATCAGCCTCCACAAATGACGTCACGTGTGGGCTGGTTTGGACGCTTCGCACCATGTGGTCCGCAATCATTTTGCGCATGCGATCCATCTCCACAATGTCATAGGCTCCGTCCACACTCTTGGCCACAACGGGCGGAGCTTGCACAGGCTTGGGAGCTGGCGTCGGTGCGGGTGCAGGCGCCGAAGATGGCGCGCTGACTGGAGCCGGCGTCGTTGCACCGCCCGGGGGCCTGGCGGAGAGGTAAGCCAGGATGTCTTTTTTGGTCACACGACCTTCAGAACCGCTGCCAGGCACCTGCTCCAATTCAGCCATGCCAATGCCCTCCTGTTGGGCAATGCTCCGAACCAGTGGCGAGTAGAAACGACCTGAAGGACCTTTCCTTGAAGGTGCCGCATCGAGGGGCGCCATGGCGGCAGCCACGACCTCAGGTTCCGGGGCCTCTTCAACGGCCTTGGATTCAGTCGCTTCAGGGGTGGCGGCTGAAACTGCCGCAGGGGCTTCTCCTCCCACGTCGTAGCGCGCAATGACCGCACCCACCTGAACGACGTCGCCTTCTGAGACGCACCACTCCACCAAGGTTCCGTCTTCAGGGGCCGGAACTTCCGAATCCACCTTGTCAGTGGCGATTTCCACGATGGGTTCGTCTGCTTCGACGCTGCTTCCTGCGTCCACCACCATCTTGGTGATGGTTGCTTCTGCAACGCTTTCGCCCATCTTGGGCAGGAGGATGTCAATGATGGCCATGGGAGATGATTGCTCGACGCGAAATTAAGGCATCTGCCACCACCGCAGCGTCTTTTCTCCAATGGTAATCCTGAGCGTGTGTGAAGGCTTTTCGCTCGGCGGACCTTCCTTCCAAGCCACTTGTCAAAGACCAAACACAAGGCCGTGTGGACTGAAGGTTTCCGGGGCTCACCCATGTTCTTTGGGCCAGGAGCACCTGCCAGGCAGCACGGGGCCAGCCACGGTGTCGCGACACCCAAAACAGAGGCGACGCCACCAACACAACCGCGGCGACAACCACATCAAACACGCGTTTGCTTCTAGCCACTTCCGGACGGTGCAACCCCTGCTGGAACGCCACAAACGACGCTCGTGAGGCGCCACCACTCGACATCACATCTCCAACATCCGTCCACGCAATGCGGCAGGTCACCCGCTTCTTTCCCAACATGGGCAATGCCTCCACAATGACATCGGTTCGAACATCTCGGCCGCTGAACACCACCTCTTCGACGTTGTGAATCTGCACCGCTTCTTGCAAATCCCGAATCGACCCAATCCAGGACAACCCTTGAACGCTGGGCAACGTGGATGGCCTCTCAGCTGAAGGCCAAAGCGCGAAAACGTTGAATCGCGTGCGTTCCCCTTCGTTTCGTCGCAGCAAATCAATCAATCGTTCGGTGTCCTCGTCGCTGACCAACAACCTCCTCATGTGATGGGCGTGGCCACTTCGTTTCAAGGCGCGCCACGTGACCCAACCGTGGATCACGGCATGGCCCACGACCATGGACAAAACGGCCGCCCGACTGAACCGCCACGCTTCTGGCCACAGCGCATACACAACCAGGGTCAACATGGAGGCCATCAGCCACGTCAACACATGTCCGGAAAAAGACAACGATGCACGGATGTCGCGGTAGCCGCCAAGGACCAACGTGGCCGCGATTTGGACAAGCACCAACCCCAATCCTTGGAAGGCCGCCTCAGGCCAGATGAACGACTTGCCTCCCCATGCCTGCATGCCCAACATGGTGACCAGCAGCCATGTGAGCGTTCCTGCAGTCACCACGGCGAGGTTGCACCAGCGGGTGAAGGCGCGTCGGAGGATGGCGAGTGCTGCCCTGAAATAAATGGCCGAGCGGATCATCCAAGAAAACGCCCTGGCTTGACGTCCCTCAAAATGTTTGGCCGCAAACAAGAGCATGGCGCGGTAAAACACCATGACGTAGTTCAGGCTCCCCTTCTTGGTGGATTCGCCTTTGTAATGAATGATGCTGGTCTCCGCACAGTAGTGGTTTTCCCACCCCCCTTCGACCAAACGCCAGCTCAAATCGATGTCCTCTCCATACATGAAAAATTGTTCGTCGAGCAGCCCCACCTCATCCAGCGCTTCGCGGCGCATCCACATGTACGCGCCAGACAAAATGTCGACTGGGGCCGATTCGTGCTCCTGGACGTGACCCGCGTAATACGCGTTCAGCGCCTCGGATCGAGGCGCCAACTTGTGGAGGCCTGTCATTCGACAAAGGGCCGCCCACGGGGTTGGCAACCCACGCTTGGATTCAGGGAGGTACTTTCCGGTTCCATCGTACATGGGCACGCCCATGCCGCCCAGTTGGGGGTGCGCCTCGGCATGCGCCAAGCACTTTCGGAAGGTGTCCTCCCGAACCACCGTGTCGGGATTGAGCAGGAGAACATGACGCCCTTGAGACTCACGGATGGCCAGGTTGTTGGCCTTGGAAAACCCGACATTCTCTTCGTTGGCAATGAGGTGAACCTCGGGGAATCGAGATTGGACCATTTCCACAGAGCCGTCCACGCTGTGGTTGTCCACCACCCACACGTCCAAGGCAAGGCCTTCACTCGCCCGCTGAACGGACACCAAACATTGCTCGAGAAATGCCCGAACATTGTAGCTGACAATGATGACACTGAGGTCCGTCATCCTTGGTATGGCAGGCGGTTCAACAACGAACTTGAGAGTGTGGCCTCGTCGGCGTATTGCAAGGCCTCTCCAACCGCAACACCACGCGCGAGCGCCGTCAACAACGTCGACGTTTCTTTCAGCCGCTTCGCCAAATAAAACGCAGTCGTGTCCCCCTCCATGGACGCTGGCAACGCAAGGATGACCTCATTGACCTCCTCGGTTTGGGCCCTTGAAACCAAGCTGTCCACATTCAAATCGGCAGGCCCCACGCCGTCCATGGGACTGATGACCCCTCCGAGCACATGGTACAGGCCACGGTACTCGCCCATGCTTTCCAACGCCAGCAGATCGCGCACATCCTCCACAACACACACCGTCGAAGCGTCGCGATGGGGATTGGCGCAAAGGTTGCACGTGTCGTCCTCTGTCGGATTGTGACAGACGTTGCAGGGTTTGACGCCCTCTTTCATGGCCACCATGGCCTCTGCAAAATCCCGCACCCTCTCTTCGTCTCTCGCCAACATGTTGAGCACGAGGCGCAAGGCCGTCCTGCGGCCTATGCCTGGCAAGGTGGCCATCTGATCCACCGCGGCTTCGATCAATCTCGAGGGAAGTTGCACCCTGCGAAGGTACTTCATGAGGCAGGGCCACTGCGCGGTTCCGCACGTACATTTGACGGCATGACGCCCTGGTTCGTTTTGATCATCGCCCTGGTGTACGTTGGCGTGCTGCTGGGCATTGCGCAGTGGTCCTCCCGCAAGGCTTCCAACATCAACTCAGAACGGCGGTTTTTTGTCGCAGGCCAAAACGCCCCGTGGTACGTCGTGGCGTTTGGCATGGTTGGCGCCTCTCTTTCTGGGGTGACGTTCCTCAGCATTCCCGGATGGGTGCGTAACCAGGAGTGGACCTACATGCAAATGGTTCTCGGTTATTGCATTGGATATGTGATTGTTGCAACCATTCTCCTACCTCTTTACTACAAACTCAAACTCACGAGCA
>Ga0160422_10001910_pt1 | contig 13019 bp, 12 predicted proteins | sample Fk160mmetaG_FD_108192 | JGI IMG/M metagenome (GOLD analysis project Ga0160422, IMG submission 108192) | Marine microbial communities from the Central Pacific Ocean - Fk160115 60m metaG | ecosystem: Environmental > Aquatic > Marine > Oceanic > Photic zone | place: The Central Pacific Ocean...
CATGAAGCTTGGAATGAATCCCTGGACCTGGATTGTCCCCTCCCAAGACATACTTCACCACATACGCTGTAGCCACCAAACCCAAAATGGGTCCCAAAGCCAAAAACCACGATCCCCCCACCCAAGACTGGATGGCAAATATGACGCTCCGCAGGCCACCAACACTCTGTTTCATGACCACGGCAAGCAATCCAGAAGCTGTTCCGACAAGAACTGCCCAGAGCAAAAGACCGCGATCTGAGCGCATCCAAGACCAACCAGCGCGAATGCCTTCACGCAACATCTCCCTCACATTCATGGAACCCTTATGCTCACCACGAGCACATCGTCGACCTGCTCCTCATCTCCCCTCCAATCTTGAAATCGCGCTTTCAAATGCGCCTCGTGTTCCTGCACAGGCAGCGATGACGTTTCCACCAAAAGTTCTCTAAACCGACGTCGCATAAATTTTTTGCCCCTCGGTCCCCCAAATTGATCTACAAAACCATCAGTCGCGAGAAACAATGTGTCTCCCGATTGGATGTCAATGGTTTGAACTTGATAGTTCTTGGTGCCAGGCTCGAAGGAACAAATGGCGTATTTGTCTGCCTTGAACTCAATCAAGCCTCCTTCACGCACCAAATACAGGGGGTTGTTGGCCCCTGCGTACTCCACCTTCATGAGCTCCCAATTGATGGCGACCATGGCCAAATCCATTCCGTCTTGCCCGCCGACATAATCGACACCTGCCCCCGTCTCTGTAGCCAAGGCCAAATCTCGAAGTACATCCGTCGGAATACTCGCCTCTGCCCTGACATCTTTTCGCAGAAGCATTAAAACATGCTCATTCAATTTGTCAAGGACTTTGTGCGGTTCGGTGTAAACCTTGGTGACCCTGTCTAGGGCATTGTGACCAACCAAGCTCAAAAATGCGCCAGGGACGCCGTGTCCAGTGCAGTCAATGGCAGCAAACATTCGGCGACTGCCCACAGATTTGAACCAGTAAAAATCTCCTGAAACCACATCTCGTGGCTGGTAAAACACGGCAGAATCGTAGATGACTTCTCGTCGTTCCTGCTCCGATGGGAGGATGGCTTGCTGAATCCTTAAGGCATAGGAAATGCTATCTTGAAGATCCCCCAGAATTTCTTCAGCTCTGGCTTTTTGTTGAGCCAATTCCTCTGTTCTCGCCACCACCTTCCCCTCCAATTCCCGCTCATTCTCTGCCAAGGACGACCGCATCTGTAGCAGCGATTTTCCAAGGGTATCTTCGTCGCTGAGCGGTTCATAAGGTGTTTCAAAATCCCCGCCGCCCACTTCCTGGGAGAACTTCTGGGTTCGAGCAAGACCTTCCGCCAAGCGATTTACAGCAGTGGCCATGTCGCCAATTTCGTCAGGTGTCACTCGAACGTCTCGTGAGGGTAAAACCCCGCGCCCCATGTGCAACAACGCCCGCTTCAACTCTTTGACCGGTTGCACAATGCTTCGGGTCACAATGATTCCAAGCGCGATGCCTAAAATCACGACAATCCACGCTACGCGGCCCGCGTACATTGTCAATTCAGCGCCGAGTTCTTCCATGCGAGCCGTGCGGTCGCGCAGAGCCGCATTTTGTCCTGCGGTCAAGGCCGCTAGTCGATTTTGAACACGGCTTGAAAAAACTTCGAGCTGGGCCCCAGATTCGGCGTATTCTTTCGCCTTGAATTTGGCCTCGTAATTTTGATAGCTCTTCCAATCAGGCAACAAACGCATGATTTCTGAATACAGAACCAGCAAGGCGTCAGTTTCCAATCTCAAGGTGTCAAGGTGTGCCCTTGCACGAGGTGTCCAAGCCAACTCAAGTTCATCCAATCCTTGCAGATGATTGGGAAAAGACGTGTTGACCAATTTCCTGAGCAGCACCTTCTTATTGACGTCAGCTCGACTTTGTTCCTCAATCCAATTGTTGATGTAGACCAGAGAAGAGGCCAACGTTTGGTCCATGTCTTCTAGAGCTTCTAAGCTCGGTACCAACGCGGAATCGACTTCCTCAGCAAGTTCGCTGCTTTGAGTCAGCGTAAGGCGCGTAAAAACAAACAAAACGGCCACAGCCAAAATGAATACTCCGAAGCCCAGTCCCATACGCCATGCGATGTTCCACCGGAGCTTCTTCATCGCATCAATGCCTTTTCAAGTTGAAGGCGATAGGCTTCTTCTTGCTCTGAATGAAAAAGTGCGTGATGCACAATCATCAACCCGCGCAACGTTTCAGGACGATTGGGCTGATGCATGTCCGCCTTTTCAAACCAAGGCAATGCGCGCTCAAACAAGGCTCGGCTCGATTCGTTGATTGATAAAATTTCTGGGAGTGTGGTGTTCTCATCCATGGCTGTGATTTGGGCCACTCCGCGATTGTATATGTTGACTGCGAGGTTGTATGCTGCAGTCATGTCCATTGGAGATAAGGCGAGAGCCTGCTTGTATTGATCAACGATTCCTTCAAAATGGTCATGGTCACCTGTGACTTCAAACCACTGTCTGTATGCAATCGCCAAATTCTTATGAATCTCCGTCCGCTCCTCTATGGCATCCAGATTGGGATCCAAAAACGTTGCGACCTCTTCATGAGCTTCGAACAATTCGAAAATCAGGGCCTCTTGACCGGGTTCGAACGTTCTTACCGCAAGAACGACATCATTGAAGTACGTGTCTCCCAAATAGTCCAAGGCCTTTTCTGCAGAATTGCGCCATGATGCAACGGCAGGGTGCAAGCCGTCCAGTTCAACGGCCTTGCGTAGCCATCGAATTGCTTCCGACCGATCGCCGCCCAAACTGCCTTTTTTGAACCGCTCTTTCAGCAAGAATCCAGCGACGTAGCACGCTTTGGCATCTTCTTTGGTCGGTGTTAAGAGAAAAGGCCTCAGCTGCTTCAAGCCATCTTCGAATTGTCCGGATTTCCCAAGAGCTATGGCCCGTTCAATCGCGAGGTCTTGGGAAACAAAAGCGCTTGACTGCGCGAGGCACACCTCGGTCCATGCCAAGGTTAGCGCGAAAACACATATCAACGAGACGCCGCGCATGACATGATGATGTTGCCCAAGAGAATGCCGCGTTTGTCGGCCTCCTCTGGATTGATTTCGTACTTCAAGCCGTCATCCGAGATGAAGAAGTTGATGAGCACCCCCTCCTTCATCGATGGTTGAAAGGCCGTGACCACCATGGTCGCCATTCCTTTCACGGCCTTCAAAAGATTGTCTAGTTCTGGTCCTGTGGCCTCCGTGTACAGCAGTCGAGGAGCCTCCATTTCCGCGACATTGTCTACAGAAACCACACGCAAAGGCAGGGAACCGATGGCCCCCCCGGCAAACTTGGAGGCCAACGCATCAACCAAAGCTGGCTTGTCGTAAACCGCAACGTCAAAGGTCTCCGACACATCGGTCGCCGGCCATTGATTCGCCTTCACAAATTGTCCCAACATCAAACTCTTCAGCACCAATTGGGTGTCCGTCGTATCGAGCTTCGGATCTTGAACTCCAGCTTGAAATGCCCATGCCAGAATCGCGAAAATTGGCAGACACAACCAGGCTGTCGCCCGGCGAATTCCTCGCTTATCCATTGGCGACCAAAACCTCATCATGTTGAATGGAACAGTCGCCATGTTTAATCGTGACTAGATGCTCCGAAAGTCCCGATATCACGATCAAACAAGTACATGGCGCCGTCGTCATCTCCCGCCAAGGCAAGTTTGTCCAAGTTTTTGCGTGCCAAAGCCTCTTCCTCGATCTGTTCGCTCACGAACCACTGCATGAAATTGTGAGTGGTGTAGTCTTTGGCTTGAAGACACAAATCAACCAAATTGTTGATGCATTCGGTCACCCTCGTTTCATGGGCAAGAATGCTTTCAAATACCGCTCTCAAACCATTGTAATCCGTCGCCCCCGCTTGTACTGTTGGAACTTGGGCCACGCCGCCCCTTTCATTGACAAATCGCATGAGTTTGAGCATGTGCTCACGTTCCTCCTCTGCATGCGCGTAGAGAAATTCAGCCACGCCATCAAATCCTTGTGTCTCGGCCCAAACAGCCATGGTGAGATAGGTGTGCGAACTCTGTCCTTCCAAAAGAATTTGCTCATTCAGCGCTTTAGAAATGGTGTCGTGTAGCATGAACACAAAGTACACGTCAACCATATGTCCTTGGCCTCACTTCACGATGGTTAAGAACACTTCAATCTTGGAAACCGAACACCTTGGTTCGAACGCTTTTAAATCGTGAGGCTCGAACTGCCTCAGGCAGAGGTTCGTTGTCCAGCCACCAGGCTACAAGATGCTTTGCCATCGAAGGACCCACCAAAACCCCTCTTGTTCCAAAACCGTTCACCATCAATACATTTCGAGGCTGACCAGGCCAGGGGCCCACGGTAGGACGTCGGTCGGGAGAGGCGGGCCTCAATCCCGCCTGATGCTCTTCCAACTGAGCACCCATGACAGCACCAGACCCTTCTTCGCCGAATGCCCTGGACATGTGGCTTTTGAGTGCAAATACAGACGCCTCATCAGGTTGAGGCTTGAAACGATGCCAAGAGTAAGTTGCCCCCAATCGCCAATGCTGCCTGCCGTTTTTTTGAAACATGGGCAACAACCACTTGCCATTGTTGATGGTGTAGCCGCATGTATTTAAGACCCCTTGGCCCTCCAATGGAGTACTCAATGTCAAAACATCACCATGGTTAGGGTTCACGGTGATCCCAACCTCTGCGAGTTCCTCTGAGGCACCGACACCTCGACAATCCACAACTGCGTCGCAGCCCTTGGGAACACCTTGGGAAACGTTCCAGTGACCATCTTTAAGGCTCCCTTGTGCTTCAAAGTGCTTTTCCAGTGCTGCTAGCAATGCGGGAACGTCTACCCATCCCGAAGCGTGAACTCGTCCCAAACCCGCAGGTCCTTGAAGGCTACTCAAATTCAAACCTGCACATTCCTCGCCTCGATGAGCCCATTGACAGACGGGGTGCCTTTCATCCCATCGTGCATCCCAAGTCAGACGGTAATCGTCGTTCGCAAACAACTTGGCCACAGGTACGTCAAACAACAACTTCCCATTCAAATTCAGCGCCCTTTCAAGCGCGTTCATTGTGCTTCGCATCTCTGCCAAATGAATCGGCGCATTCCATACCTCGAGCACGCGCCTGAACGATACTGGATTGAACATGCCTGCGGCCACTGAGGATGCGCTGTGAGAGCCATTGCCCCACCACTCTACCGCACATCCACGTTCGAAAAACTTCCAAGCGACCAAAGCTCCGGCCAACCCTCTGCCGATGACAGCAATTCGTTGGTTATGCAGAGCCACCATCACGTCAATCAATGACCCCGAGGTCTCGACCGACCTTTTCAAAAGCCGCCAAGGCGCAATCGAGCTGCGCTTTGGTGTGAGCAGCACTGAGTTGAACACGGATGCGAGCTTCCCCTTTTGGAACGACGGGATAGAAAAACCCAATGACGTAAATGCCCTCCTGAAGCAGCGCGTTGGCCATCACCTGGGACAGTTTGGCGTCACTCAACATCACAGGTACAATGGCTGATTCTCCATCCTTGAAGGGCAGGCCCGCTTTTCGAAGGCCTGCTTTGAAGTACGATGTGTTGTCTTCGAGAGTGTCACGTAACTCGGTTGTTTCATCCAACATTTTGAATACCTCAATGGATGCACCTACAATGCTCGGCGCAAGGGAATTCGAAAACAAATAAGGTCGACTTCGCTGACGAAGAATGTCTATGATTTCGCGTTTGCCAGTAGTGAACCCACCCATCGCACCCCCCATGGCTTTGCCGAGGGTCCCTGTGATGATGTCCACACGTCCGAGTGCATTTCTGAGTTCGATTGAACCACGACCCGTTTTTCCAATAAATCCTGTCGCGTGACATTCGTCCACCATGACCATGGCCTCGTAGGAATCTGCGAGGTCGCAGATCTTGTCAATTTGAGCTACGTATCCATCCATCGAGAATACGCCATCAGTGACGATCACGATGTTGCGTGCTCCATTGGCCCGGGCCTCCTTCAAGCGCTCCTCAAGCTCCTCCATATTGTTGTTTGCATATCGATAGCGAGCCGCTTTGCAGAGTCTCACGCCATCGATGATGGACGCATGGTTGAGACTGTCACTGACGATGGCGTCTTCTTTGGTCAACAGCGGTTCAAAGACTCCTCCGTTCGCGTCGAATGCTGCAGCATACAGAATGGTGTCTTCTGTGTGATGAAAGTCGGCAATGCGCTTTTCGAGCTCCTTGTGAATGTCCTGAGTTCCACAGATAAAGCGCACACTGGACATGCCAAATCCATGAGTATCAATGGCTTTTTTGGCCGCCTCAACCACTCGCGGATGAGAGCTCAAACCCAAGTAATTGTTCGAACAAAAGTTGAGCACCGTGCTGCCGTCCTCCAAGGTAATTTCTGCGTCTTGAGCAGAAGTGATGACGCGCTCTCGCTTGTACAACCCTGCCGTCTCAATGTCAGCCAGCTCCTGGGTCAATTGGTCTTTGATGCTTCCAAACATGCGCGAAAGGTACACTCAACCCCTCCCCCGTCGAATCTTTGTGGTCAGCCAAGTACGAGAGGGATGTTTCGCTGGCCGTGACCCACAGGAACATCCCACTCAACGGCACACCCTCGGCTCATGATATGTTCCTCAACCATGCCTTGGATGGTTATCCCAAAGGGATTGTCCACGGCTTGGCCGTGTGCCTTTGTGTTGTCTCTGAGATCTGTAAAAGACCCCACCATCACCCCGGCCACCACATCGAAAACACCTGCCTGACTCAAGGCCACAAGCATGCGGTCGATGTGGTAGAGGTACTCGTCCACTTCTTCCAGCAACAACCACCTCCCCTCAAGAGGCGGCATATACGGTGTCCCCAAAAGCGCATAAAGCACTGACAAGTTGCCCCCCACCACACGTTTTGTCTGTGCCCCACACTTCCCAGACATCCACACTTCTTTCATTTCCTCCACATCGGCTGAGTTTGTGACTTCAACCGTTGAGGCAACAGGTCCATGCAATGACGCCACACCCAGCCGATTGGCCCAACCATGGAGAGCTGTGATGTCGGAAAATCCTGTAATCCAGGTTGGATGGGTCTTCATGGCATCTCCATCCAACAATGGCAGCAACCTGGTACACCCATACCCTCCACGCATGGCCCAAACCGCGTGGATATCTGGATTGCGGAACGCTGCATTCATGGCCGCAGCCCGAGACTTGTCATCGCCTCCAAATTGACCAGATCGAAGATGCGACTGAGGTGGAATGACCGGAGAAAATCCCCACGAAATCAACAAATTCTCAGCGTTTTTCAGCAATTCGGCACTGGCGTATCTGGCCGGAGCCACGAGGGCCACACGCGCTCCCTGCTTCAACGCAGGGGGCAAATGAAGGCGGTTCATAGGTGACTTGTTGTCAGAGGACTTTTCCCTTTTTGGGACGAAGAGCCGCCTCAGCTGCCGTCTTGACGCCAGGGGTGAACTCATGCTCTTGTTTCCCCAATCTTTTCTTCTGGAAAAATTCGTCCAAAATCTCCTTCTTGGCACTCGTCCCTTGAACCGGCAGGTCTTTGGATGCTTGCTTTTCCTCGCGTGCTGTTGGACTCATGGTAAGATTGTTCAGGTCAGATTTGCATCAAATCGAATGGTCAAAGTAACGGCATCTGCTGATTTATCCCCTCACCCACGTCCTTCAGATTTCCACAAGCGCCATTAGAAAAATGTTGTCAATGAATCGGTCAGTTGTAAGGCATGCAAGTGACCGAAGTTTTTTTCTGTCAAACTTTCTCTGGTGCTCTGAGCAATCGACACCCGAAGTATTTTTGCATGAATGTTTTCAAACGCACCAAAGCGGAGGATGATCACTTCCGCGCTTCCTTATGCCAACGGGCCGATTCACCTCGGCCACATTGCTGGTGCCTATTTGCCTGCTGACATCTACGTCAGGCACCTTCGGAGCATGGGGGAAGAAGTACTTTGGATATGTGGGAGCGATGAACACGGTGCGGCGATCACCCTTCGTGCGAAAAAAGAGGGCACCACCCCCCGCGAAATTGTCGACACGTACCACGTGGAGATGCAGAAAGCCTTCACAGGCCTCGACATCAGCTTCGACCATTACAGCCGCACCTCTTCTCCCAAGCATCACGAAGTGGCTCAAGATTTCTTCCTGACCCTGCTCGATAAGGGCGGGTTTGAAGTCAAAACAGAAGAGCAGTTCTACGACGAAGAAGCCAAGCAATTCCTCGCTGACCGGTACATCCAGGGCACCTGCCCTTCGTGCGATCATGACAACGCCTACGGCGACCAATGCGAAAAGTGCGGCAAGACCCTGAGCCCCGCCGAGCTTGTCAACCCGCGCTCCACCCTCAGCGGATCCTCACCTGTGCTCAAGCTCACGACGCTCTGGTACCTCCCGATGGGACGGCACGAAGACTGGCTCCGGAAATACATCGTGGACGGCACTCTCGACGGCCAACAGCACCACAACTCCAAGGAGTGGAAGGCCCATGTCCTAGGGCAATGTCGCTCATGGATCGATGGCGGCCTCGAAAGCCGGGCCATGACGCGGGACCTCGACTGGGGGGTCCCCGTGCCGGTGGATGGCGCGGACGGGAAGGTCTTGTACGTTTGGCTTGACGCCCCCATTGGGTACATCACGGCCACCATGGAGTGGTGCGAACAGAACGACCAAGATTGGCGGGACTGGTGGCAAGACCCGGAGGCCGACCTCATCCACTTCATCGGCAAGGACAACATCGTCTTTCACTGCATCATCTTCCCCATCCTGCTCAAAGAGCACGGGGGCTACAACCTCCCGACCAACGTGCCGGCCAACGAGTTCATGAACCTCGAGGGCGACAAGATCAGCACGTCGCGCAACTGGGCGGTGTGGGTGACCGAATACCTCGAGGACTTCCCCGAGGGCAGCGACGCGATGCGCTACGTCCTGACGGCCATCATGCCGGAACAAAAGGACAGCGAGTTCACGTGGAGCGACTTCCGCGACAAGGTCAACAACGAATTGGCCGATGTCCTAGGCAACTTTGTGAACCGCGTACTGGTGTTGACCAAAAAGTATTACGACGGTGCTGTGCCTGCTGCTCCGACCGACGAAGCCCTCAACGCCACCGATCGCAATCTTTTGGAGTCGCTCTCTGCCGCCCCGGCCAAGGTCGGCGACCTCATTGGCCGCCACCGCTACAAAGAAGCGCAGCTCGAAGCCATGAACGTGGCGCGCCTCGGCAACAAGTATCTCACCGAGCAGGAGCCCTGGAAACTCCAAAAAACCGACCCCGTCCGCACCGCCACAATCATGCATCTAACATGCCAGGTTGTCGGCAATTGCGCCGTGCTCCTCGAGCCTTTTCTGCCCCAAGCCGCCTCGAAGATTGCTGCGGCATTTGGCGTCTCAGACGCACGTTGGATGGACGCCCGCACCGACGTCGTATCCCCAGGTACGGTCCTCGGCGACCTGCCCATCCTGTTTGCAAAAATCGACGATGATACTGTTGCTGCCCAAGTTGCCAAGCTCGGCCAGAAGGGCGATACCTCTGACTCCTCAAACCGCGATCTCATGCCTGCCAAAGACGAAATCACCTTCGACGACTTCACCAAACTCGACCTTCGCGTCGGCACCGTCCTCTCCTGCGAAAAAGTCCCCAAGGCTGACAAGCTTTTGAAGCTCACCGTCGATACAGGGCTCGATACACGGACTGTCGTCAGCGGCATCGCCGAGCACTTCGCCCCCGAAGACGTGGTGGGCCGCCAAGTCACGCTCCTCATCAACCTCGCGCCACGCAAATTGCGCGGAATCGAGAGCCAAGGCATGGTCCTGATGGCAGGCACAGACGATGGCGGCCTGCGCTTCGTCACTCCTGAAGAAGGCGTCGCCCCAGGCAACGTCATCAGCTGAGGACCAACCGAACATCCCACCAATCACTGTTGTTCTTTGGCCCATGAGCATCCTCGAACTCGCATCCAAACGTCATAGCCCTCGTGCCTTCAATGGCACTGGCCTCACATGGAACGACCTCGCGGACGGGTTTGAAGCTGCTCGCCTCAGCAGCTCTTCCTACAACAACCAACCCTGGCGGTTCGTCGTGGCATTGCGCGGTGAGACTGGCTTTGACGCACTGCTCGAAACAGCCGTTGACGCCAATCGCAAATGGATGAAAGACGCCGGTGCCATCGTGGGCGTCATGGCGAGTAACGTGCTTGAAAAAACAGGGGAAACTGACCATGCTGCTTTGCTCGGGGTGGGCATGGCTGTCGCTGCCATGGAACTTTCTTTCACTGAAAAAGGCCTCGCGAGCATGCAGGTAGGTGGGTTTGATCGCGGCGCATTCAAAACTTTGCTTCAACTCCCAAGTCACCTTGTGCCTGTTTCTCTTTTGGCGGTGGGGCGTTTGCCCGAGGGACATGTGACTTCAGAAAAGACTCGAAAAAATCTCCGCGACATCGCTTTTCGCGTGGGTGACAACATCATCTAAGTGTTGTCGCGCTTGCAGAAGTGACTTGTCAGTGGGTCACGACCAAGTGACCTTGGAATGGCAGACTTGCGTTGTTCAAATCAGCCACGGTCAGCACGTATTGACCGGAAGCAAGACCAGAAACGTCGATGCGATTGAGCTCGCTCTGAATCGCCCACGTCCCCGCCACCCGACCGTCAATCGAGATCGCGCGCAGTTCTGCACCCGACAACCGATTGACCCATTCAACCGGAAAGGTCACTGTGGTTTGAGATGATGCGGGTGATGGGAAAACTCCAATGTTGATGATTTTCACCTCGGCCAAACCATCGACCTCAGCGTATTGACAGCCGTCGTCGCTGTATGACAAAGGCTCATAGTTCAAAGCTTCAGGGTCGTTGCACGCGTTCAAAATGGGCAACACCTCGCGAAACTCATCTTGGTTGTTGCCGTTGTTGAAGACTTGAACTTGAATTTGGCCTGATATGTCTCCCGCCGTGGTGAGTTGAGCAATCAACACGCGCAAATCCTCACCCGCGACGGCCTCGACACTTGTGGGAACAGGCAAGACAAACCAAGCATTGCCGACGTTGGTTTCAACAACCACATTTTGACCGGCTTCAAAAACTTCAAAAGCATCGTATTCTGGATCCGCAAGCTCAATGACGTCCACAGCGGCCGTGTTGTCCTCCGCACCAATCGTCAACCAACTGTCGAAAGCAAATTCAGGAAAGGATGCGAAAAATGCCGGGTTCACATCCGTTGCAAGTGCCGTCGTGGCCAACTCATGCTGGAACCACGCGGGTTCAGAAGTGCTGGTGAGATACATTGGATTTTCATCGTCACCGGAACAACTCACCACAAAATCATTGGCGTTGGGAGTATACAGGTACAACCGGTACGTGGTCATCCCTGCGAGTTCACCTTCGGTATGCTCCATCTCTGCCACCAGACCAAGCCATGGTGTGTCAGATTGTGCGTGAGTAGAAAAGAACGTCATCGCACCAAAGCAAAACGTGAAAAGAGCGCGCGAAACAGAGAAGAGAGGCATGAGCTGAGTGATTTTGTCGAAAGGTAGGACGCGAAGCCCGTCCACAACATTTTTGAATGCCTCGGATTCTCACAAGACATTCAAAATCCCTCAGGCACTGCAAACCAACCAAAACGAGAGCAGACATGTAAACTTCAAGGATGTACTTACGCACGGCCAATGTGCAAAACGAGGAACAGATGAAAGTCCGATTCGAACGTAGTTGCTCTCTAAACGCTTCTTCCCAACGCTCAGGACCACCGGCCAGCACGGTGCAGATATTCTGCAATTTGAATGGTGTTGGTCGCGGCTCCTTTGCGCAGGTTGTCTGCCACAATCCACAGGTGAAGGCCTCGAGGATTTGCCAAATCGCGGCGCAAGCGTCCCACAAATACCTCGTCTCTGCCCTGAGCTTTCAGCGGCATGGGGTAGACGGCTTGGCTCGGTTCGTCTTCAACCACAACCCCTGGAAAGGCATTTAAGCTTTCTCTTACATCCTCGAGTTCAAAATCCTCGGCCAACTCCAAATAAACCGCCTCGCTGTGTCCGCCCATCACAGGGACCCGCACTGCTGTGCAAGAGAGTTGAATGGAAGAATCTCCCATGATTTTCTTGGTCTCTTGGTGGACCTTCATCTCTTCTCGCGTGTATCCATTTTCTTGGAAGACGTCACAGTGAGGCAAGCAATTTTGATCTATGGAATGAGGATAGACACCTTGGCCTTTTTCACCTCGCCGTTCCGCCTCCATTTGGGCCACTGCAGCTTGACCCGTTCCCGTCACGCTCTGATATGTGTTGACCACACCTCGCGTTATTCGCCATCTGTCGTGTAGGGGCTTCAAACACATGACCAATTGAATGGTGGTGCAGTTGGGATTGGCAACAACCAAATCCATTGGTGTCAACTCCCCACCGTTCACCTCGGGCACAACAAGTTTGTGCTCCTCAGACATGCGCCACGCACTGCTGTTGTCTACGACAGTGATTCCGGCCGCTGAGAATTGTGGCGCCCACGTGGTACTCAAGTCTCCTCCGGCTGAAAACAGGGCGACGTGCGGATTTTGGGCCAAAGCATCTTCGATCGACATGACAGTGACATCCTTCCCCCTGAACTTCACATGGCTTCCAACTGATCGGGATGAAGCCACGGGCAACAAGCGCTCAATTGGAAAATTCCTCGCTTCAAGAACGGCCAACATGGTGCGACCCACCATCCCCGTTGCCCCCACTACTGCGACATTCAATTTGGGCAACTCTGCATTCATTTGATGAACAAAACTGGGTTTCTGAATGGTACCAGAACATACACGCGGTGGTGCGCCATCGCTCTGCGAAAATAAGAGGTTTGCATTGATGAAAAAACGACCCCAGAAAATTAGAATTCAATGAACTAAGACTACCCCACCCTAAAAATTAAAAGCGACGTTTACGACCTTTCCGCAATGAGAGACGGCATCCTTTTAGAGCATTGGAGTGCGCCTGATCAAGCCCCTTTAACTTTGGCTGTTGGAGTTCTCGTGGG
>Ga0160422_10001913_pt1 | contig 13010 bp, 10 predicted proteins | sample Fk160mmetaG_FD_108192 | JGI IMG/M metagenome (GOLD analysis project Ga0160422, IMG submission 108192) | Marine microbial communities from the Central Pacific Ocean - Fk160115 60m metaG | ecosystem: Environmental > Aquatic > Marine > Oceanic > Photic zone | place: The Central Pacific Ocean...
ACAACTGTTTCTGGAATCATCATTCCAGACACTGCACAAGAAAAACCACAAAAAGGAACTGTAGTAGCAGTAGGTGATGGGACTAAAGATCATCAAATGAGTGTTAAAATTGGGGACAAAGTACTTTATGGAAAATACTCAGGTACAGAATTAAAATTTGAAGGTACAGACTTCTTAATGATGCGTGAATCTGACCTTTTAGCAATAATTTAAATAAATATAATCATGGCAAAAGATATTAAATTTGATATTGATGCAAGAGATGCATTAAAAAAAGGTGTTGATGCTCTTGCAAACGCAGTTAAAGTAACACTTGGACCAAAAGGACGAAATGTTGTCATAGATAAAAAATTTGGTTCCCCTACAATTACTAAAGACGGTGTTACAGTAGCAAAAGAAATTGAATTAGAAGATCCTATAGAAAATATGGGTGCTCAAATGGTTAAAGAAGTAGCATCAAAAACAGCAGATTTAGCCGGAGATGGAACTACTACAGCTACTGTATTAGCTCAAGAAATCGTTGCAACAGGACTTAAAAATGTCGCTGCTGGCGCAAATCCAATGGATTTAAAAAGAGGAATTGACAAAGCTGTTAAGGCAGTCGTTAATGAACTTCAAAAACAATCTATTGAAGTAGGTGACAATCTAAATAAAATTGAACAAGTTGCGTCCATTTCTGCAAATAACGACAATACAATAGGCTCTTTAATTGCAGAGGCAATGGCTAAAGTAAAAAAAGAAGGAGTTATTACAGTTGAAGAGGCAAAAGGAACTGATACTACAGTTGAAGTCGTAGAAGGAATGCAATTTGATAGAGGTTACTTATCGCCATATTTTGTAACTAATGCTGAAAAAATGGAAGCTGAGTTAGACAATCCATACATTTTGATTTACGATAAGAAAATTTCTAACATGAAGGACATACTTCCTATATTAGAACAAACAACGCAATCAGGTCGCCCTATTTTAATTATTGCTGAAGATGTTGATGGTGAAGCTCTTGCTACTTTAGTCGTAAATAAAATTCGAGGTAGTCTTAAAATTGCTGCAGTTAAAGCTCCTGGATTTGGAGATCGTCGTAAAGCAATGTTAGAAGACATCGGAATCCTAACTGGTGGAACAGTAATATCTGAAGAACGTGGTTTCAAATTAGAAAACACAACACTAGATATGCTTGGTCAAACTGATAAAATTGTTATTGATAAAGATAACACAACAATCGTAAATGGTAAAGGAGAAAAAGAAACAATTACATTGCGTGTAAATCAAATTAAAGCGCAAATGGAAACAACAACATCAGACTACGACAGAGAAAAACTTCAAGAACGACTTGCAAAATTAGCGGGCGGTGTAGCTGTATTATATGTTGGGGCAGCCTCAGAAGTTGAAATGAAAGAAAAGAAAGATCGGGTTGATGATGCACTTCATGCAACACGAGCTGCTGTTGAAGAGGGTATTGTACCAGGTGGAGGCGTAGCACTTGTTCGTGCAGCTAAATCTTTAAATTCAATTAAAGCAGAAAATGAAGATGAAAAAACAGGCGTTCAAATTATCACCAAAGCTATTGAAGCACCAATAAGGCAAATTGTAGCAAATGCTGGAGGGGAAGGCGCTGTAATTGTTTCTAAAATACAAGAAGGAAAAGCTGACTTTGGATATAATGCAAAAACAGACACCTTTGAACATATGTTAGAGGCTGGCATAATAGATCCTACTAAAGTAACACGTGTTGCATTAGAAAACGCTGCATCTGTTGCGGGAATGTTATTAACAACCGAGTGTGTTTTAGCTGACATACCAGAAGAAAACCCTGTACCTCCTATGGGAGGAGGTATGCCAGGAGGTATGCCAGGCATGATGTAAAAACACACATCTTTAGAATGTAAACTTTAAAAGGTTTCATGTTCATTTGAAACCTTTTAAAGTTTTTATTATTTTTTTGATAATAAGATTTTAACAACTCTTGCAATTTCACTGCCACCTGCCTTACCTAAAAACTCTTTAGAAGCAACACTCATAACCTTTCCAATATCTGATGGACTAGAAGCACCTATTTTTTTAATAAGATTAGCTACAGCTATTTCTAATTCAGATGAAGTCATTTGCTTTGGAAGAAAATTTACCAAAACTTTTGTCTGAGCAAGTTCCTCTGACGCCAAGTCCTTACGACCTTGCTCTTCATATATAATAGCAGCATCTTTTCGCTGCTTTTGCATTTTCTGAAGTAATTTAATTTCTTCATCCCTACTTATTTCGCTTGAAGCACTAGAGGCAGTTTGAATTTTTAACAACTCCGCCTTAACAGCCCTAAGTGTCTCTAATGTAACCTTATCTTTTAACTTCATAGCCTCTTTCATGGCTAACATTATTTCTGATTGCAAACTCATATGTTAATTTTAGTCAACATTATCATGTAAAAATGAATTTTTACTTTTCAACTCTAACTCTCCATCCTGATTTTGACTCAAATTAAGATTGGATACAGTCTCCTCAGATGAATGTTGAATATCATTTAATTCCACACCCTGTCGTTTATATGCAGGCTCATTTTCAGCTAATTCAACTCCCGAGTTATTTCTAAAACGGTAATTAAACTTTTGAAGCCTCTCCTTTCGTTTTTGCGCACGATTTATTTGTTCTTGAACTGCTTTACTATTTGTAGTAGATTGAGTAATCGATTTTTGCTCATAAGCATCAGAATTTTTTACATCTTCAAGAGGAGCCTCGTCCAAAATAGATGACTCATTAAAATCATACTGATTAGACTTATCTTCATTTGTTTCAGATGTTAACCTAGAATCCTTTGCTACATGTTCTATGATACTAGAATTAGCATCAGGCAATTCCTCATCTTCTATACTGAGTGTATGAATTATCTTTTGATGAGATTCATCAATCTCTTCAGTATTATTTTCAACAAGATCACCAGATATCTTTTCTTTGCTTTTCTCATTATCAGTGTCAATTTGAAAAGAAAGCTCCTCTTCTCTCACAGAATCATCTGATTTACTTGGAACAGAAGAATTATTAATTACATTATCATCCTCTTCAGCGGATCTAATAACCGTATTTGACATTTCGTTTAGACTAAGTTCTTCATCAGCAGCAGGTTCTTCCTCAAGATTAAATACAACTTTAGAATCTTCAGGGAGATTCTCTTCAGATGATGAATCAATCCCAGAAACATTCAAATCAAAAGTCATAGACACTTGTTCTTTATGATCAGAAGACTTAAATAAATCTAAAGTTTCACTAGATTGATCAACTTTCTCAGGATCATCTTTTACAGGTATATCTGAAGACGATAAGTCTAAATGATCCGAATCAATTAAGTTGTGCTTAACTTTAACACTAGACTCATAAACATTTAAATCTGCTTCAGTCAAAGGGTTGTTAGCTTCTTTATCCTCTTTTTCTATTGTTTGAGTCTTAGCCTCAAGATCGTGAACAACCTTTTCAGGAATTCCTGTTAGCGGATTCACAACTGCCCCTTCATAAAAACCAGTCGCTACAACAGTTACATTAATTGAAGATTCAAGATCTTCATCTTCTGCAACTCCCATAATAATATCTGCAGGTGTACCACCTTCAATCATTACTTGATCCTGAATAAAATCTGATATTTCACCCATTTCCTCAAAAGTGACCTCTTCTGTTCCTGAAACAATCAATAATAAAACTTTCTTCGCTCCACGAATATGATTATTATCCAATAAAGGAGATTCTATAGCAGCTTTCACAGCTTTTATTGCCCTTCCATCTCCTAATGCCGTCCCAGAACCCATAATTGCAGTACCACTATTAGATAAGACTGTTTTTGCGTCATTAAGATCTATATTAAGATGTCCTTTTTGAGTGATAACCTCAGCAATACCTCTAGAAGCAGTTGCTAAAATTTCATCTGCTTTTGCAAACCCAGATTTAAAGCCAAGATTTCCATAAATCTCTCTTAGCTTATTATTATTAATTACAATTAAAGAATCTACATATTTTTTAATCTCCTCAATACCTTCTTTAGCCTGAGACATTCTAAGTTCACCTTCAAAAACAAAAGGAATGGTAACAATAGCTACTGTAAGAATATCTAAATCTTTTGCCGCCTTTGCTATCACAGGAGCAGCACCTGTACCTGTTCCACCACCCATTCCTGCATTAATGAATACCATCTTAGTATTACACTCAAGAACATCAATAACATCATTAATATTCTCTTCTGCTGCCAATCTTCCTTTCAGAGGCCATGCTCCAGCACCTAAACCTTCGGTAATAGATACCCCTAACTGTATTTTTGTTGGAACGGGACTATCATCTAGTGCCTGTTGATCAGTATTACAGACCACAAAATCAACCCCTTTGATACCTTTATGATACATATAATTTACAGCATTACTACCACCACCACCTATTCCAATAACTTTTATGGCAGAGGATTGATTTTGTGGCATATCGAAATCTAAATTTGGCATAACTTAGTTTTATTTTTCATTAGCTAATAATTTTAAAAGTGCTGTTGCCCACCTATCGATGTATGATTCTTTAGAATTTTCATCTAATTTAGTTATAGTTTGTTGCTCATCAACAGACTGATTTGTCTGATTGTTTTTATTGTTCAGGTGAGCGTGTACTTTTTGATTGCGTTCATTAAGCTCAACACCTTTCATTACTAAACCAACTGCAGTTGCATACATTGGACTTTCCAAATCTGATCGTGAACCATTTGCTAAATGTTCATTTGGAAACCCAACTCGAGTATCCATACCGGTCTCATATTCAAACAATTGTTTAATATGTTTTAGTTGTGAACCACCTCCCGTTAAAACAATCCCCGCAATTAATTTTTTCTTCCCTTCTTCATGTCCATAATTCTTAATTTCTATGTAAACCTGATCGATAATTTCAACTAAACGCGCATGAATAATTTTCGACAACATTTTTAACGAAATCTCCTTAGGATCTCTTCCTCTTAATCCTGGTATAGACACAATTTCATTTTCACTATTTTCTACTGGCCATGCTGAACCAAACTTAATTTTCAAGAGTTCTGACTGCTTTTCGATAATAGAGCAACCCTCCTTAATATCTTCAGTTATTACATTACCTCCATATGGGATAACGGCAGTATGACGAATAATACCATCCTTAAATATCGCAACATCTGTTGTTCCACCACCTATATCGACCAAACATACTCCAGCTTCTTTTTCCTCATCACTTAAAACTGCTTCAGATGAAGCAAGGGGCTCGAGCGTGATACCCGAAACCTCTATATTAGAATTCTTAACACAAGAAAAAATATTACCTATAGCTGCTTTCTGTCCAACTACAATGTGAAGATTTGCCTCTAAACGACGACCTAACATCCCAATAGGTTCATGAATATTTGGTTCACCATCTATTTTATATTCTTGAGGCAATACATGAATAATTTCCTCACCTGGTAACATAACCAATTTGTGAACATTTTCGACTAGTTTATCAATATCGTCTTGAGTAATGACTTCTTGAGCATTCTCTCTAAGAATGTAGTCACTATGCTGAAGGGAGCGAATATGCTGACCTGCTATACCTACAACACAACTCGACAAACTCAATCCAGAATCTACTTCTGCTTCATTTACGGCATAACGAATTGATTCGATAGTTTGAGTAATATTAGAAACAACACCACGCTGTACTCCCAAAGATTTTGCTTTACCAAAACCTAATATCTCCATCTTACCATACTCGTTTTTATGACCAACAATAGCAACAATTTTTGTTGTCCCAATATCTAAACCTATGGCTATTTCTAGCTGTTCCATTACTTTATCTTTTTGTACAGACTACCTGATTATGATACTTTAGATTTATCATAGAATACCTATCCCAACCTACTTTTCCCAGTCCTTGTCGATAAAAAACCTTTAACTTTTCGAACTTATTTCTAAAATCTTCTGCTTCACCCAAGATAATTTTATGACCTCCAACTCTTGGATAAAGAACAATTTCATTGTTTTCATCAAATGCAATCGCTGTAATTTGAGCTTTCAAAAATTTATCCGAATCAATCAAATCAATCAACGGGTCTAATATCGCAATCCTAGACTCGGTAACCTCATCCCAATAAACCTGTAAAACTCTTGCACTATATTGATCGGAAAGTGCGAAATGATTCATTTCTTCATCCAAATAATAAGATTCATTTCCTTCAAAAACTCGAACCAAAGGTTCACGCTGTTTCACATCAATAGACAAGGTTCCATCTAATGTTAAATATAATTCTGCTTTTTTAATGTTAGGATGCTCATTAACGAATTCTTCTAACAAATAAATGTTTATATCTTCATATGCTTTTCCAATTAAAGAATCCTCTTTTGAAAATATCATTTCTTCCACCATTTCAGTATTAATAAAAAACAAATCACCTTCTGTATCTACTTGGATTTGCACTTTACTACACTTTTGTAAATCCAAATAAAATAGACTGGACCATGATATGTAAAAAAGTACCGTTACAATCAAAAACAAATAACTGATATTTAAAAAACTTCTCACGATACTAAATACGCTTTAATAGGTTGAATTAATTCATCAATATCTCCCGCACCAAGGGTCATTATAACGGGTGACTTATCAATAGCTTCAGGAAATTTAGACTTATCATAAAGCCCTTTATTTTTAACTGTGATTTTATCTAATAGAACACCAGAATTAACACCATCTATAGGGAGTTCTCTGGCCGGATAAACATCTAGTAACATAACATTATCTGCACATGACAATGCCTTTGCAAAATCATCCATAAAATCGCGTGTACGCGAAAACAAATGTGGTTGAAAAACAACAGTCAATTCTTTATTTGGATACAAATCCCTAACAGAACGAATAGCCACCTCAATCTCTTTTGGATGGTGTGCATAATCATCAATATAAATCTGATTATCAGTTTTTATATGATACTCAAAGCGTCTTTTTACGCCTGAAAAAGAAGCAACGGAATCTACTATACCACTTACAGAAAGACCCTGAATATAGGCCATAGAAAATGCAGCTAAAGCATTTTCTACATTATGAATTCCAGGCAATCCGCTAATAACATTCTCACAAACACCTTTTGGGTAAACGAGATCAAAATAATAAGCACCACCTTCTACCCGAATATTTTTAGCAGAAAAATCTGCCGTATCAGAACTTAATGCATACGTATACTTCGATGGTATATCTAACCCCTCCTTAACAATTAGATTACCATCTTCTACCTTATCCGAAAACAAACGAAAAGATTCTACAAGGTGATGAGCGGTACCATAAATATCTAAATGATCCGCATCCATGGAACTTATTAGTGCCCAATTTGGTGAAAGCTTTAAAAATGACCTATCAAACTCATCAGCTTCTACAACAGCAATATCTGCAGACCCGATTCTTAAATTTGAATCAAAATCAGTAGCAATACCTCCTAAAAATGCTGAACAATCAATAAGGTTATCACTTAAAATATATGCCAAAAGACTCGAAATAGTCGTTTTACCATGCGTTCCTGCAATAGCCAAACATTCTAAATTTTCAGTGATTATTCCCAAAATTTCGGCACGCTTACACAATAAATAATCCTGATCTTTAAAATATTTTATCAGCTTGTTGTCTTCAGGAATTGCTGGGGTATATACCACCAAAGTTGTTGTTTTTTCTCTAAATAAAGGTGGAATCAAAGTAGGATCATCATCAAAAGAAACCTCACATGAATCCTTTTTTAAAGAAATACAAATCTCAGACTGATCTCTATCATAGCCAGCAACTTTAAAGTGCTTAGCCATAAAATAACGAGCCAATGCGCTCATACCTATCCCTCCGATTCCGAGAAAATAAATACGTTCTATGTCATCAAGCTTAATCATGAATAAGTTCTTCAATAATATCTACAATTCTTTCTGCGGCTTTAGGCTTATCCATTTTCTTACAATTAACCCCTAATTTCTTTTGCATATCAACATCCTTTACCAGTAGATTTATCGATTCGAAAAGTGCCGTATCAATATTCTTTTCTTCTACCAAAATGGCTGCATCATTTTTAGATAATGCCTGAGCATTTTTCTTCTGATGATCTTCTGCAACATTTGGAGATGGAACTAAAACACATGCCTTTCCTAAAGAGCAAAACTCAGATAAAGCAATAGCTCCAGCTCTAGAAACAACGACATCTACAGCAGCTAAAGCCGGCCCCATTTCGGTAATAAATGCCTGTATTACACCTGATTGCCCCAAATCCATTTGAGCAGCCTTACACCTGTCATAGTAAAACATCCCTGTTTGCCAGATCAACTGCACATCATTCTCTTTAAACCAGGAAATATTATCGAGTACTGTTTCATTTATTCGCCTTGAACCCAGGCTTCCTCCAAGAACTAGAACCGTAGGTTTATCTTTCACAAAACCAAAAGAACTCAAGACTTCATCTCTATTGTAAACCCCTAACTCAATTTCTGCACGAATTGGATTTCCTGTAAGATTTAGCTTCTCTTTAGGAAAAAATCTTTCTAAACCAGGATAAGCAACACAAATCTGACTCACCTTTGAAGATAAGATCTTATTAGTAATTCCTGGATAAGAATTTTGTTCTTGAATAATTGTTGGAATCTTCAATAAAGAAGCTACCCACAATATAGGACCACTAGCATATCCACCAGTACCAATAACTACTTCAGGATTAAAACGAAGAATAATAAAAAATGATCGAAGGACACTAAAAATTAACTTGATGGGAAAAAGAAAATTTTTCAAAGAAAAAGAACGCTGAAACCCTGAAATCCACAACCCTGTAATCGAATATCCTGCAGCAGGAATTTTGTCCATCTCCATCCGATCTGAAGCACCTACAAAAAGTAAGACACAATGCGGATAACGACGCTCAATTTCTTTTGCTATCGCGAGAGCAGGAAAAATGTGCCCCCCAGTACCACCACCACTAATTAAGAAGCGTCTCTTCATCATTCAGCAAATTTTCAAGTTGTGGTTTTATACTGTTACTAACACTCAATATCAATCCTATTGCTGCACAGGTCATCCATACCGATGAGCCTCCTGCACTTATTAAAGGTAAGGTCTGTCCTGTAACAGGAAGTAGATTTACTGCTACCGCCATATTAATAAAGGCTTGAGAAATAATAGAAAAACCCAGCCCAATGGTTATCAAAATCGCAAAATCATCATCACTCTTACTTGCTATTCTTAATACTCTAACAAGGAACATCAAATACAAAGAAATTATAAATAAACCACCTACCCTACCGTACTCTTCGACTATTACAGCATAAATAAAATCTGAAGAAGATTGAGGTAAAAAATATTTCTGAACACTTTTCCCTGGACCCTGTCCCCACATACCTCCTCGAGCAATAGCCATTTTAGCATGATTTACTTGATAATTCTTACAATCCTGATCAAAATAACATTCAATTCTAGCATTCCATGTTGCAACACGATTACTAATATTTGGAAACTTCGTTACAACTAAATAAAACAAAGCTATAGACCCAATACCAATGATCAGCATAACACCAAGCCATTTCAATGAAAAACGGCCAATAAACATAATGAGAAAACTAATCATAAATATGATAGCAGAAGTAGAGAAATTAGATGGTAATATTAATGCACATATGAGTATTACAGGGCCTAAAATTGGTAAGAAAGACTGTTTAAAAGAGTGTAATTTATCTTTATAATGGACTAGATTACGAGCCAACAAGACAAACAGTGATAGCTTTGCCAATTCAGATGGCTGAAAAGTAAATCCTGCAACACGAATCCATCTACTTGCATTGGCTCCACTAATCGTTTGCCCACCACTAATGGCCCAACAAATCAAAATAATTGCAATTGCAAAAAAGATAATAGAACTATTATAAAAATACTTAAATGGTACTCTAGACAACATCCACATAATACCAAAGCCTATACCTAAATGAATTAAGTGTTTTAATAAAAATGAAATGGTATTACCCTGTTTAAATGCAAATGCAAGATGACTACTTGAACTATATACTAAAACAATAGAGGCTAATGATAGTAAAATAGCAATCGCCCAAATATACTTATCACCTTTTATGTAATTAGTCCATTTCAATTTTTACAGGAGTCTTATTTGTTTTTTAAACTGTCGGCCACGTTCTTCATAATTAGAAAACAAATCAAAACTTGCACAAGCTGGAGACAATAATACAGCATCACCTTTCTGAGCTAGCCTATAAGCAGCTTTCACTGCATCTTCCATTGAAGATGTATCTTCAATAACATCAACTATTCCACCAACATTGTCTATAAGTTTGGAATTGTCTTTACCTAAACAAATTATAGCCTTTACCTTATCATTTATCAAAGGCAAAAGTTGTTCATAGTCATTTCCTTTATCTACACCACCACAAATCCAAATAACAGGTTTAGTCATGCTGTCTAAAGCATACCATGCCGCATTCACATTTGTTGCTTTAGAATCATTTATATAATCAACACCATAAACGCTAAGAACCGATTCTAAACGGTGTTCAATTTTCTCAAAATCTGCTAAGCAATCTCGAACAATTTCGTTTGTGATACCTAACAATTTTGCTGCAACTCCACTTGCCATAGAATTATAACAGTTGTGCTTTCCTTGTAATGCTAATTCATGAATTGTCATAGTTAAATGCCCCCTATTTATGTTTATGTTAATCTCTTTATTTGTTACATATGCGCCTTCCTCTTGTATTTGATCTCCAAAAGGAATTTTAATTGCTTTCACATTTTTTAAATTCTTTTTTAACCACTCATCTTTTTCCGAGTAGACGAAATAATCCTCATGGGTTTGATTTTCAGTAATTCGCATCTTTGAAGCAACATACTGCTCCATATCCCCACCATATCGATCCAAGTGATCTGGACTTAAATTCAGAATCATAGCGATATGTGGTTTAAAATGATGAATATCATCCAACTGAAAACTACTTAGTTCTAAAACCCAATAATCACGGTCGGAGTGGGTTAATCTTCGTGCAAAACTCTCCCCAATATTACCTGCAAGTGCCACATCAAACCCTGCGCTTTTTAGAATATAATAGGTTAAACTTGCAGTAGTAGTTTTACCATTAGTGCCTGTTATTGCTATTATACGACCTTCGCTAAAACGCGATGCAAACTCAATCTCTGAAAGAACTTCTATACCCTTAGCTCTTGCTTTAGTAACAAGCTTTGTTTCGGGTATACCTGGGCTTTTAATTAGTAAGTTCGCTGATAGAATTTTTTCTTCATTATGCTCACCCTGTTCCCATTCTAATCCAGCAGACACTAACTCATTTTGAAAATGATTTTTCACACTTCCTGAGTCACTTACAAATACATCATAGCCTTTTTGTTTGGCTAAGAGTGCTGCACCCACTCCACTTTCTCCGGCTCCTAATACTGCAATCATCTATTAACGAAGTTTTAGGGTTACAAAACTCAAAATGGCCAACATGATGCCCACAATCCAAAATCGAGTCACAATTTTACTTTCATGTAGACCAGCTTTTTGATAATGATGATGAAGAGGAGACATCAAAAAGATGCGTTTACCTTCACCAAATTTTTTCTTTGTGTATTTGAAATACGAGACTTGAATTAAGACCGATAGATTTTCGATTAAAAAGATTCCACAGATAATAGGAATCAATAATTCTTTACGAATGGCAATGGCAAAAACAGCTATAATACCCCCAATTGCCAAACTACCTGTATCACCCATAAATACTTGAGCTGGGTATGAATTGTACCATAAAAAACCTACACAAGCACCAACAAAAGCAGCAATAAATATTACAAGCTCACCCGAATTTGGGATGTACATAATATTCAGATAATCTGCAAAAATGATGTTACCAGACACATAAGCAAAAATGGCTAAGACCAATCCAATTATGGCAGAAGTGCCTGTTGCCAAACCATCTATTCCATCGGTTAAATTAGCTCCATTTGAAACGGCAGTTACAATAAAAACAACCATTGGAATAAAAATCAACCAGGCCCATTCCTGGGCAGTATCTCCAAGCCACGACAAGAGATCTGAATAATCAAACTCGTTATCTTTAACAAAAGGAATGGTTGTCATCGTAGACTTTAAATCTTCCTGAACAACTACCACTTGAGCTGATTTATCAATGGTACTAATTTGCTCACGCATGACCACATCTGGGTGGAAATAAAGAATAAAACCAACAAGTAAACCAAGAGAAACCTGACCTAAGACTTTAAACTTTCCGGCCAAGCCTTTTTTATCCTTTTTAAAGACTTTTATATAATCGTCCATAAAACCAATTAGCCCCATCCAAAGGGTTGTAATGATCATTAGGATGACATAAATATTATCGAGCTGTGCGAATAATATAGTAGGAACCAATATTGAACTTATAATGATAAGCCCACCCATGGTAGGTGTACCTGCCTTCTCAACTTGCCCCTCCAAACCAAGATCTCTTATGCTTTCACCCACCTGTTTTTTTGCCAAAAAACTTATGATTCGTTTCCCAAAAATCAATGAAATCAATAAAGACACAATTACCGCCATAGCTGCCCTAAACGAAATATATTGAAACACGCCAGCACCTGGAAAATTGAAAGCTTCTTGTAAGTATGTAAATAAGTAATACAACATATCTTAGTGTTTAAAATGCTCTTTTAAAATTGCCATATCATCAAAAGGGAATAGCTCTCCATTTATTTCTTGATATTTCTCATGTCCTTTTCCAGCAATCAATAAAATGTCTCCCTCTGAACATAAAGTGACACCTAATTTTATAGCTTCTCTTCTATCCTCAAGACTTAAAACTTTTCTCATCTGTGAAGCATTTAAACCAGCTTTCATCTCATTTATAATCTTTTTTGGATCTTCGCTTCGGGGATTATCAGATGTCAAAATCACCTGATCTGACAATTGGCAAGCAAATTGAGCCATCAAAGGTCTTTTACCAACATCTCTATCGCCACCACAACCTACAACACAAATGACCTTTTCGTTTCCT
>Ga0160422_10001914_pt1 | contig 12998 bp, 13 predicted proteins | sample Fk160mmetaG_FD_108192 | JGI IMG/M metagenome (GOLD analysis project Ga0160422, IMG submission 108192) | Marine microbial communities from the Central Pacific Ocean - Fk160115 60m metaG | ecosystem: Environmental > Aquatic > Marine > Oceanic > Photic zone | place: The Central Pacific Ocean...
AATTAAAGAATAGTAGGTAATATTTCATACGAAATTGTTACATATATGTATCAATTCTATGTTTACCAGAAAGTGTCTTCATTGACCGAATCAAGTAAATCCTTATTTGAAAGTGCGGGTTTAGCTGTAAAAGTAATATTGAAATTAGTTCTCCACATATTAAATACTTTATAAAGTGCTTTTGAACTGATTGCATTGCAAATAATTACTCCCGCACCTTCCAGAGGAATATGATAAATAGAAATTAATTCAATTCCATCAACTTGCTGATCAATCTTCCCTTCATTTAAATATCTACAAAATTCTTTTGTGGCAAATAACTGGTCTTCCCCAGTAGATATTGACCAATAAATAACAAATAATTGCATGAATTTTATCCAAATTTAGCGTCAAGGTATATTCCCTAACTAAAAGTTTTTATCTGAGGATAAAAAAGAAAATTAAAATGTGGGTCGCCTGAGATTCGAACTCAGGACCAGCCGGTTAAAAGCCGGATGCTCTACCGCTGAGCTAGCGACCCAAGTCGTATTGGATACATTAGAAATTATCCCTTTTTAAGGAACAAAAAACAACTGTATATCTTAAGTCGAACAATAGAAATAAGATTTATTAATATAAAAGACTCTTATTTCTAGTAAATTTTAAAGAGAAATTATAGATTTACTTAAATCTTTTCCTAATTAAAAATATTTTATGCAGATAAGATTTAATAAAAATTCTTTTTTTTGATAATTTAAAATCATAAAAATAAAGATCAACTTATTTATTAGTTTTTTTTTATTACTAGAGCTAAATTTAATTCATAGCGTGAATTAATTTTATTGAAAAATATAGAAGTAACAGTTGTTGGTGCAGGACTTGCCGGTACAGAAGCTGCATGGCAAATAGCCAATTCAGGTATACCCGTAAATCTATACGAGATGCGTCCTTCTGTAACAACTCCTGCTCATAGCACTGAGGAGTTCGGAGAACTTGTATGCAGTAATAGCTTTGGCGCTATTAGTTCAGACAGAGCAGCAGGATTATTAAGTTCTGAATTACGCATTTTTAATTCATTAATCATAAATACTGCAGATAAATTTTCAGTACCCGCTGGTGGCGCATTAGCTGTCGACAGATCAAAATTTAGTTGCGAATTAACAAAAATAATTTCAGACCATCCTTTAATAAAGATACATAGAGAGGAAAAGCTTATTATCCCTGATATGAAAGAAATTACTGTTCTTGCTACAGGACCTTTAACTTCTGATAAATTAGCTAGGGATATAAGGAATTTTACTGGCATTGATTCTTGTCATTTTTATGATGCAGCAAGCCCAATCATTTATGGGGATAGCATTGATCATGATCTTATATTTAAGGCCAGCAGATATGACAAAGGAGATCCTGCATATTTTAACTGCCCAATGAATAAAATAAAATATTTAGAGTTTAGGGAAGAATTAATTAATGGAGTTCAAGCAAAAGTAAAAGATTTTGATAAAGAATCAGCAAATTTCTTTGAAGGATGCCTTCCCATTGAAGAATTAGCGCGAAGAGGAGAAGAAACCATGAGATATGGTCCACTCAAGTCAATTGGATTATGGGATCCTAAGTGGGGTGATTTAAATGATAAAGAAAATAGATTAAATAAGAGACCTTACGCAATAGTCCAATTGCGTAAAGAAGATCTCGAGGGGAAATTGTTAAATATGGTTGGCTTCCAAACGAATCTGAGGTGGTCTGAACAAAAAAGAATATTCAGATTAATTCCTGGATTAGAAAATGCAGAATTTGTACGTTTTGGGGTTATGCATAGAAATACTTTTCTTGAATCCCCAAAATTACTTTTGCCAACACTTCAGTTCTTATCAAGAAGAAATCTGTTTGCAGCTGGTCAGATAACAGGAACTGAAGGATATGTTGCTGCTGCTGCAGGTGGCTTACTAGCTGGACTGAACGCTTCACTACTTGCTAGAAATTTATCTCCAATTGTATTTCCTAATGAAACTATGACTGGTTCACTCTTAAATTTTATTAGTAATAAAAATGCTTTATTGTCTTCTCAGAAAAAAAATAAATTCCAACCAATGCCTCCCTCTTTTGGATTAGTCCCAGAATTAGATGAGAGAATCAAGGAAAAGAGACTAAGATATATTGCTTATAAAGATAGATCTTTAAAGAAATTAAAAGAATTCAAAAATAAAGTAGATTCCATATTTATAAAATCATGCATTAGTGTTTAATAGTTATTTAGAATAAATAAAAATTTTAAATGAAAACTAATAATCAACATTTAGATGTAATCGTAATAGGATCAGGAATTGGAGGACTTGTTACAGCATCTCAATTAGCCTCAAAGGGAGCAAAAGTTTTGGTTCTTGAAAAGTACGCTATACCGGGAGGTAGTGGGGGCTCTTTTAGGAGAAAAGGATATACATTTGACGTAGGTGCCTCAATGATTTTTGGTTTCGGTGAGAAAGGTTATACAAATTTACTTACAAGAGCACTTAAGGATGTGAAGGAAAAGTGTGAAACTATACCTGATCCAGTACAATTGGAATATCACCTTCCTAATGACCTAGAAATATCCGTAGATAGAGACTACAATCATTTTGTTGAGAAATTATCTTGTCGATTTCCGTCAGAAAGAGAAGGAATAAAAAAATTTTACAATACTTGTCAAAAGGTTTTTCACTGTTTAGATTCAATGCCACTTTTATCCATTGAAGATCCAGAATACCTCTTTAAAGTTTTTTTTAAGGCACCCTTAGCATGCTTGGGGTTAGCTAGATGGTTACCATTTAATGCTGGCGATGTTGCTCAAAAATATATCAAAGATCCTGAACTTTTAAAATTTATTGACATCGAATGTTTCTGCTGGTCAGTAATGCCAGCACTTAAAACACCAATGATAAATGCAGGAATGGTCTTTACTGATAGACATGTGGGTGGTATAAATTACCCAAAAGGAGGAGTAGGAAAAATAGCTGAAAAATTAGTTAAAGGACTAGAGAATTTTGGAAGTGAAATCAGATATAGAGCAAACGTAACAGAAATTTTAGTAGAGAGGAATAAAGCAATTGGTGTCAAATTATCAAATGGTGAAAAAATTTATGCAAAGAAGATTGTATCTAATTCAACAAGATGGGATACATTTGGATTAGATGAAGGGATAAATGGATTAGTTAATAAAGAGTTTACCCCAAAGAGCGAATACAAATGGTCGCGAACATACAAAGCATCTCCTTCTTTTGTTTCTTTGCATTTGGGCATAGATAAAGATATTTTAAATGATCATTTTAATTGTCATCATATAATTGTTGATAATTGGGAAGAACTAGAGGAAGAAAAAGGTGTTATCTTTATCTCTATCCCTACTTTGCTAGATTCTTCTTTAGCTCCCCATGGTAAACATATTATTCATGCATTTACTCCATCATCTTTTGAAGAATGGGAAAACCTATCAAAAAAAGATTATCTCGCCAAAAAAGAAGAGTATTATAACTACATTATAGAAAAAATATCAAAAATAATCCCAAATATAAGGTCATCTATCGATCATAAAGAGATTGGAACCCCAAAAACTCATAAAAAATTTCTTGGAAGATATAAAGGGAGTTATGGACCTATCCCAAACAAAAAATTATTGGGGCTTTTACCAATGCCCTTCAATACAACAAGAATAAGAAATCTTTATTGCGTGGGGGATTCATGCTTCCCTGGCCAGGGTCTTAATGCTGTAGCATTTAGTGGTTTTGCATGTGCTCATAAAATAGGTTCCAAATTAAAAATTAATAATAAAGAATTACCTAAATAATCAAATCAATTTTTTAAAAATTAAAATTTAATCAATTTAAAATATATTTATTAATAAAACAAATTTGTTTATTTAAAGGTTATCTAGACTAAATCTATAACCTTGTTGCCTTACTGTTGTTATCCCTCCCCCTTCACCTAAACCAGCCTGTTCAAGCTTTCTTCTTAAAGTTAAGACTTGAGTATCAACTGATCTTGGGCCTCCGCTAAAAGGAGGCCAAGCCATTCTTAGAAGCTCCTGCCTGCTTCGAACCATCCCTGGGGGCATAAGTAGCGCACATAGGAGAGCGAACTCTCTTGGGCTTAATTCAACAGGTTTTTCGCTCAGGGTAACTTGTCTTAAGAGTAAATGAACTTCAAGAGGGCCCACAGAAACCTTTTCTTGTAAGCCTATACGACCTCTTTTTAACAAGGTCCTGCACCTTGCCGCTAATTCCTCCAATCCAAATGGTTTTCTAAGTACATCGTCAGCTCCTTCATCTAATAAATTTACTAAAGCCTCAACACCAGTTCTAGCTGTTAAAACAATGACAGAGCAGCCAAGTTGGTGAGCTAATCTCATTGCAGAATTATGTTCAAGGATTTCAGCACTTACTAAAAGATCTGGAGACTGTTCTCTACATAAATCGATTGCTTCTGTTGCAGAGCCAACTGCAGCAGCTAAATGTCCGTCTTGACGCAGTCTCTGCACAAGAACAGTCCTTAAGGTGGGGTGAGGTTCAACAACTAATACTCTCGAAGGGGTTTGAGAGGTTGAAGGCAATTGTGAATTACCAGGAGTTGAAGCTAAGATTTGCTCAGTTGACTGCATTCTTAATTAGTGTTTGACCAGGCAATTTGTGTTTATCCTTAATAAGGTATAACAAATGCAAATTAAAAATCAGAATTCGTTGGCTTATGACATCATTTGAAAATCCACAAACTATTAGGCACTTTCAATCAATTTGCGACAATTGCCAAGATCTAATTTATCAATCTCATACTATCTCAGAGTTGAAATTATTTAGTGATGGATATCTCCAAGCATTAAGAAATTGCAATAGTTTAGGGGCAAAAGATCAAGAAAAATTAGAGAAAAGAATTGAGAGATGGATCCTAGATCCTTCAAACTTCATGAGGCCAAATGACCAAGAAAAAAGGCCGTTTTTACATTAAAAAATTAATTTCTAATATTAATTTTTATTAACTTAAAAAAATCTAATACTAGGTTATGTCTTAAGACGCTAATTCAATTTCAATTTTTTCTTTTAATTCTCCAGAATTGTACATTTCAATTAAAATGTCAGAACCTCCCAAAAATTCCCCCTTTAAATAAACTTGAGGAATTGTAGGCCAATTTGAAAATTCCTTAATTCCCTCTCTTATTTCAAAATCGCTTAAGACATCAAAAGTAGAAAAATCAATGCCTAAAGAATTTAATATTTGAACTACATTGTTTGAAAACCCGCATTGAGGCATTAACTTTGTACCTTTCATAAAAACCATTAATGGACTTGAATCAATTAATTTCTGGATTTTTTCTCTGGTTTGGTTTTGCATAAATCATTTCCTAGTTTGTGTTTTCAAAGCTAAAGCGTGGATAGCTTCTGAAGCTAGTTCACTCTTCAAAGCAGCATATACTAACTGATGCTGTTTTATTAATGATAATCCATTAAATTCAGAAGAGATAACCGTTACCTGTAAGTGATCGTTTCCGTTAAAACAATCAACTATAACTTCAGAATTTGGAATTTTTTTAGTAATTAAATTAATAACTTCTTTTTTGGTGAGCATATTTTTATTTTAAAAACCTTTAAATGGAGTTTCGACAAAACCTAATTCCATTAAATCATTATAAGCTTTTTCCCCTTCATTACTTGTCGGGGACATAATCCTTATAATCTCAATTAATAAAGGAACTGCTACTTCCGGTTGTTTTTTTCTTTTAAATAAGGAGGCAAGCCTGGAATTTGAGTCGGCCCAGATTTTTAGTGATTTCCTCCCTTTTTCATCCATCTCCCTTGGAATTCTTGCATCTAAACCTCTGAAAGAACCGCTTAAATCTCTATAAAAACCAGAGAGTTGTTTTGCAAGATTACGAGCTTTATCGTAAGATTCTTTTGCTTTTTCAAAATCCCCGCTATTTATAAATAAATCTCCTTGATCAAGAAATTTTTGAACATTAACTATAGATAACTGGTCATTTTTATTTAGAAGTATTTTATATTCATTTGGATCAGCATCATTTGGGTAAACAGTATTTGATGCAGAAAACAAACCAAATGCTAATAAAAATATTGGGACGAATTTAGAAAATCTCATATCAGTTAATTAACAGAATTATTTTAACTGATGATGTAATCCTCTACCTACAAGAATAAGAGCCTTTTTTTCTGCATCTTCAATTCTCACTCTAAGTTGATCATTGAAATTATCAATTTTGGATAACGAAAAGTCATCAATTCTTATGGGTTTCCCAATACAAAGTGCAACTTCGCCCCTGAATTTAGGATTGATTTTACTATAAGCAATACCAATAGGAACAATATTTACACATGCACCTTTTCTATTCGCAATAGAAGCTAGCCTAAAAAGACCTTGTTTAAAAGGTATTATTTTCCGTTTTTTATTGATTTTTCCTTCTGGAAAAATCACTAATTGATTTTGAGAAAGAATCAATTCAACTGCATATCTCAAAGACAAAAGAGACGGGGCCTCTTGTTTAATAGAAAAGCATCCTAACCTTTTTAAAAACCAACCTTGTATTCCTTTCATTTCAGGATTTGTAACCATAAATCTGCAATCTTTATTTGTGATTCGTCTTCCAAGTGCAAATGTTAAAACAAGTCCATCCCACCTTGATCTATGAGTGGGAGCTAAAACTACGGAACCTTCCATAGAAGTTAAGATTTCTTGTCCTTTGATATGTTTTTTACTAAAAAAAATATTCATAACAACATCTTGAGTCACCCACATTGCCAATAATGCAAGAAGTGGCTGTACTCCATATGTAATATTGCTTTCTTTATTAATCAAAAGAAAATTTAAATCTGTATTATTAATAAAATTAAACCCTAATAGTTTTTTATCGGCTAGCATTGGGCAGTTAAATCATCGTCTAATCTAAGAATTTTATTTCTATGGCAACACTAGGAGTAAACATTGATCACATCGCGAACGTAAGGCAAGCTAGAAAAACAATTGAGCCTGACCCTGTACAATTCGCATTCCTCGCTGAATTGGGAGGAGCTGACTCAATAACAGTTCACTTAAGAGAAGACAGAAGACATATTCAAGATAGAGATTTATTTCTCTTAAAAGAAACAATCAAGACGCAACTTAATTTAGAAATGGCAGCGACATCAGAGATGTTATCTATTGCAAAAAAAATTAAGCCAAAATATGTAACCCTAGTTCCAGAAAAAAGAGAAGAAATAACGACCGAAGGGGGATTAAATATCCAAGTAAATAAAGATTTTTACTCTAAATTCGTTGAGGATTTAAAAAAATCTGACATTTGTGTAAGTGCATTTATTGATCCAATTAATTCCCAAATAAGTTGTTCAAAAGATATTGGCTGCGAATTTATTGAATTACACACAGGGACTTATGCCGATCTGAGAGGGAATGATCAAAATAAAGAACTTCAAAGATTAACTGAATCCTCTTATTTTGCCTCAGATTTGGGTCTTATTGTTAATGCCGGTCATGGATTAAATTATCAAAATGTTCTCAAAATTGCTTCAATAGATAATATTAATGAGCTTAATATAGGACATAGTATTGTTTCTAGAGCTCTTGCAATAGGTCTTGAAAGATCTGTCCGAGAGATGAAGAACCTTATTTCAAACTAATTAAAAAAATGGCCAATTATTACTTTGTTGCTGCTAGTGAGAAATTCTTAACTATTGAAGAACCTTTAGAAGAAATTTTAAAAGAGAGAAGAAGAAACTACAAGGAAAATAATAAGGAAATTGATTTCTGGCTTTTAATAAAACCAACTTTTTTAAAGGCAATACAATTTGCTGAAATATCTAAAAAAATCCCAAATCCGCAAGCAGCTGTAATTTCTACTGATAAAAAATTTATTTTATTTTTGAAACTTAGACTTGAATTCGTTGCTTTTGGTAATTTTGAAGCGCCTAATCCTGAAATTACCGATGCTCTAGCTGTTGAACAATAGTTACTTTAAAGAATTGCTTAATTTATACAAAACAAACAAAATTGAAATAATTACGGATGTCATAGCAAACGAATTATTGATAAATCCACCGTCCATCACTGAAGAAGTGCATATTGCAGTAAATAATTATTATCTCAGAAAATGGATGAGAGATCAGATAACTTTAAAAAATCAGATTAGTGCATTGTATGAGTTCGAAACTATTACAAACCATAGTGCGAATATATTAAAGAAATTTTTTCCTAAAGAAAGTTTTACCCAGTGGGACTTTGAATCAATAAAGTGGCGTATTATAAATAATTTTGATGAACTTAACACTTTTAAAGAGTCTAAGCCACTTACAAAGTGGATAAATCAATTTAAGCAAAATAGCAATACTTTAAATAAGGATATTTATATTTTATGCAGCAAAATCGCAAAGATATTTACTGACTATCTTTTACATAGGCCTGAACTAATAAAAAGTTGGCATGAAAATGATTTAGGTAATAAAAGTTTATTTACAGGTTTAAATGAAGATCAATATTGGCAACCTATTTTATATAAGTTGATAGAAAAAAATATAGAAGAGCAACCAACAAGTTTAATGATGATTGAGTTTATTAACAATAATTTAATTGGAAATAATATAGTTAAATATCTACCAAATCAATTTTATATTGTTTCTATAAATAATCTCTCTAAATTACAAGTTAATTTTTATATAAAACTTGCAGAATATATAGATATAAATATGTATTTATTATCTCCAGGCAATGATTTATGGAATAGGATTAATACTGAAGAAGGAATTGTAAATTTTACAGAAAACATAAATTATGAAAAGGAAGATAAAGAAACTATAGAAAAAATATTTGGAAGTTTTGGAGCAAGATTTCAAAACCTAATTGACGTAAATATTTCCGAAAATGATATACAATTAAACTCTTATTTTCCATATGTTGATCCAACAGTTTCAAAAAATAATGAAAAGAAAGTTACATTACTAAAACAAGTACAAAAACAAATTATTGAGAATAATTATAAAAACAAAATTTTAATAAAAGGAAAAGATGAATCACTGGTTTTACAAGCGTCTTCAAATTACTTAGATCAGCTTAAATTTATAAAAAATAAAATCCAAGAAATAATTGATTCAGATAAGGATATTTCTTTTAATGATATTGCAATAGTTTCCCCGCAGATAGAAAAAATTAAACCATATCTAAAATATGTATTCAATTCTGACTTTAAAATACCTTACTTTGCCCTTTTTGAAGACTACAGAGAAATTTCAGGTATATATAATTTTCTTTTTGAGATTATTGATATTTCAAAAAAACGGATTTCATTTGATGAAATCAATTCATTACTCAGTAATCGAACTGCTCAAGATATTTTCAATTTTGATGACAAAGAAAAAGAAGAAATACTTCTAATTATTAAAGACTCTGGCTTCCATTGGGGACTTGATTCCTTAGAAAGGTATGGAGAGTTTGAAAACACATTAGAATGGACAATTCAGAGAATTACATTAGGTTTGTTGTATGATGAAGATTTTTTTATAAAAGAAAAAAATCTTAAATCATATATTCCAAAGAATTCAAGTTTAGATTTAGACAAATGGGTTTGCTTACTATCTAAGATTAAGGAATATATAAACTTATTTAGAAGTAAAAATAGTTTTTTAAATTGGTTGATGATCATAAGGAAGATTCTTAATGATTTTCAAAATAAAAACTATCTTTTTATTGATGAAATAAAAAACATTACTGAAATACTAAATAAATATTCAAAATTAGTTAATACCAACACAAATTTAGATATAAATGTTTTACAAGAGATATTAAATTTATGCTTTTCTAATAGAAAGAGAAATCCTGATAAAAGGAGAAATGAAATTTTAATAAGTGATATGGAAAAAGTAAGGTTAATTCCTCATAAAATAATCTTTCTAATGGATATGAATGAAAATTTTTATCCTAGAAAAGTTACTAAGGAAAATATAAATCTACTTAATAAATTTTTTAGACTTGGTGACCCCTCAGTTAGAGATAAAGACTTATATATGTTTTTAGAATTATTAATTTCATGTAGAGAAAAACTTATTATTACTTGGTCTGAAATTGATGATAAAAAACAAAACCTAGAAATTTCTATGCCTATTAGAAAATTCAATAAGATTTTAGATAAGGATTTCAACTATGAAGATATAAGAAAATTAAATAATACTTCTGAATTAAATAATACTTCTGAATTAAATAATACTTCTGAATTAAAAAATTTATTAAATCCAGAATCTATTAAAATCAATATTTATAATCTAGAAAATATAAATGAACTAAATTTGGAAGAAAAAATATTTGAAGATAAAAATTATAGATTAACTGAATTAAAGAATTGGTTTATATCTCCACAATTATATTGGTTAAATAAAAAAAATATTTTTCCAAGAAATTTCTTTTCTCATAATTCTGATGATGAGATAATAAGTAATTTTGAGAAATTCAAATTATTTAATAATATATTCAAAGAAAATAGTATAGATGATCCAAAAATAATTGAAAAACTTAATCAAATAAATATCAAAGAAAAAATAATATCTAATGGAATAATTGCACCAAATAATAGTATGGATTTTAAAGAGGGCGAATTAATTGAATTAAATAAAAGCCTAATTGAAAAGCTAAAGCCTTTAAAAAAAATCGAAAAAATATATATAAAAAAAGGATCTAACAAAGAAGAATATTTTTTATCTGAAAATAAAATAGTTGAAATAATTCACTCAAATCTGAATTTAGCTAAAAGATCCGAGATATGGATAAGATTATTATTTATTTCTTCAATAAATAACAAGATAACAAAAGCTTTAATTATTTATAGAAAAAATAATGAGTATAAAACAGAAATTTTATCTTTAAAAGGAAATATCAAATCATCTCTATTACTAGGTCAATATATATTGATATATAAAAATTGTTCAGATAATTTTTTACCTATACCCCCTGAGAGTAGTTATCAATATATAAAGGCAAAAATCAATAATAAGGATCCTGAAAAATCATTTTCTGATTCATGGTTAGGCATTAGTAAATATATAAAAGGGGAAAGAGAAAAACCTGAGATGGAGATATGTTTTGGTTATGATGTAAAACCTTCTTTATTCTTAAATTACAAAAATTTTGATTCTTTAGCTATGAAGATTTATAGTCCCCTTATTAAAGCTAATGAAAAATAAATTTAAGTTCAATATATCAGTCAAAAATTTTGATTTCTCCATATACGATATTGTATTAGTTATGTTGCAAGCATTATTAATATTCTTGCATTTTATTGAAATAAACTTAATTAGTTATAAATTACTTTATGTGGAAAATGGATTTTTCATTTATCTAAGTAAGATTTTATTAATATCTGGAATTATTCTTTTATTAATCTCTATAAAAGATTTAAAAAATAGTTTATCTCCCTTTCCAAAACCAAAAAACAATAAAGGATTTGTATCAAGTGGTATCTACAGGATAATAAAGCATCCAATGTATTATTCAATAATTATTATATCAATAGGATTATTTTTTAAAAATCTTTCATTATATAATTTATCTTTATCACTTACATTAGGTTTAGTATTATTTCTTAAAATTAGACAGGAGGAAAAATATTTAATAAATATATTTCCAGATTACTTGGCATACAAAAATAATCTTAAATTCTAAATTACTTTAATAATGGATATAAATAAAATAAAAATAGATAATAATTTCAAACTAATTGAAGCAAGTGCAGGTACGGGTAAAAGTTTTACATTAGCACACCTATTGATAAGGGGTGCAATAGAGAACAGACTAAATCCTGAGGACTTTTTATTACTTAGTTTTACTAAAAATACATGCAATGAATTAAGGACAAAAATAATTGAAAGATTAGAAACATTAAAAGAATTTATTATCCATAAGAACTTTAATAAAATTGATAATACATTAATTTATTGGTATAACAATTACAATGAAAAGAAGAGAAAAGACAATGAGATATTAGATATTTTAGATGATTTTTATAACAATATATATAAACTTAATATCACAACATTTCATGGATTCTGCAATAAGATTTCTGAAGATTATTGTATTGAAATTTCTTCTACTCAAGGAACTAAAATTGAAAATGATATAGATGAATTATACCAACATGTAATTGATGAAATATGGATTGAAGAATATTGGAATCTTGAAACTGATATTATTAAATCTATAGATAATAAAAAAATTAGTACGAAATATAGTAAAAAAAATATCACAAGAATTAATAAAAGTTTTTTATTTAATCTTTTAAAGGATATTGACCAAGAAAATATATGTAATATAAAATTCGAAGAGAAATACAAAGATATAAATACAAGTATATATCTAAAACAATACCTTCAAAAAAATTGGGAAGAGTTCTACATTTTATGGGAAGAATATGGAGAATCTTTATTTAATTCATTAAAGGAGTTGGGAAAACTAATTGCAAATAAAGGATATAAAAGTAGGATCTATTCACCAAATCCCAAAAATAAATTAAAGGAAATAAATGATTGGATAAATTACATAAATGAAGAAATTCAATCAGGAAAATTTGACATCATGATAAAAAATATCACAAGTGAAGATTTACTTTCAAGATATTTTTATAATAAAAATTACTATAAAGAAATACAAAATTATAATATTGATATAGATTTATCTCTCTTCGATGATTTGCAAGAAAAAATTTATAAGATTAAAGATGGATTTTATAATGAACTAATTAGGATATTAATTAATAAAGCTTCTTTAAGATTAGAAATATTAAAAGACAATAATTCTATTATTAATTTTAATGATTTAGTTAAAAGAATTGAAAATCATATACTAAATAAATCAAACAATAGTGAAAGTATTATTTACTTAAAAGAGAAGTATAAATTTATTTTGATAGATGAATTTCAAGATACAGACCAAATACAATGGAATATAATTTCGGTACTTTTTAAAGATTATAAACACTTTCTGCTTTGTGTTGGAGATCCCAAACAAGC
>Ga0160422_10001915_pt1 | contig 12997 bp, 3 predicted proteins | sample Fk160mmetaG_FD_108192 | JGI IMG/M metagenome (GOLD analysis project Ga0160422, IMG submission 108192) | Marine microbial communities from the Central Pacific Ocean - Fk160115 60m metaG | ecosystem: Environmental > Aquatic > Marine > Oceanic > Photic zone | place: The Central Pacific Ocean...
AAACAATCCAAACAATTCATCATCATCAGAAAGTATCTTTACCATTTCAGAAGACACTACTTGTTCTGGGTCAACAAACTTAAACTCGGATACAATTCTTTGCGGAGCAACAGTGGTACTCGACGCAGGGAAGCCATGTCCCTTGGCAGTGTGTAAATAGCCAGCGATTTGTCCAGCCCAGCCAAAGTTGTTTCTTGTGGCAGCAGAACCAGAACTTAAATCAGTTACAAAGAAATTACCGCTTGAATCTGAACCTGTAATGTTGTTAAAATACAAGTTCATCGCAAGAGTATTAAAGTTGTAAGAGTTTTGATTGTTTGTCAGAGAATCAAGGGCATTAATGTTTCTGTATGAGCCTGAGATACCATGGTTTTCTCTATCTAATGCGTGCTGCTTCAGGGTATATGAATCAACAAACTTTGTCCAATACTTGCAAGAATTGACAAGTATGTCAGATTTTTGTATACTAGATCCAGTTAAGTTTGTGTTTTGTGCTCCAACATATACTCTTTTTGCAGCACGAAGCATTGATTGACCAACAGCCTTGCTAACCGAAGATGAAACTTCAAATTGATTATCAATAGAGCCTAGTTTGTTGTTGTAGCCTCTAAAGATAACATCATAGGTGTAGTCATCAGAACCACTAACAACGTCCGTGAACGGGAAATTTGATGGTCTTAACGCTACAGAAAAGTTCCAATTCTCATTGTTATATACATTTTGAAATAAACTTGATGTTAAAGCCTCAAATGGGTGAGGATTAAAAGAAGATGTTAATTTAAAGTGAACATTTTTTGAGCCGGGTTCGTCTCGAATGGCGTATACCTGAAAGTTTGCAACGTCTTGGGCGCCTGTGAGCGACGTAGTGCCGCCGGCATACCCGGTGGCGTCGCTGCTAGTAAAAGCAGTTTGGACACCAAACAACGACACATCTGTAAAATCTCTACCAACCGGGTCATTGACTCTTAAGAATTTAGGAAACATGACGCTTGTTTCTACAGTAAAGCCATATTTGTCCTCATATCCCTCAGTTCCAGAACCTGAAATAAAACCAACAGAGTCTGAAAATGCCGGATCAGCGGACTGGAATACAACTGCTTGAGTTGAGTTTACTTGGTTAAAGTTTAATTGTCTTCTTCTTTTTTGAGTCTGTAATAAGTTGTTTTGTAATTCATATGTTTGGTTGTTGGCATATGCGTTTAGATAAATCAGATTATCATCTATATTAAAGCATCTCAGTATATTTCTTATTGCTCTCTCAGTACCTTTGGCTTTGTAAATGGAAGCAATATTGTTATAAAGATTTTGGTATATTAAGTTTTTAGTTTCTTGTAAGTCTTGCTCAAAAATCGTTGTGTCTGTTCTATTGGCAAACTTTTCAGTTACCGTGGAGTCAATAAAAATTTGCGGAGTCATTAAACCAAGCGAGGCTGGTAAATGCTCTGCAAACGGTAATGGCGTATGCGAGGAACTTGGATAATTTAAGTGTTTAAACTTTGGGAGCGCAGATATCTGCAAATGCAATTTATCAAAATAGGCACCAATAATGTGAGAGAGTTTTTCTAAATCACTATTGTCATCTTGTGAAGTCTCTTCTAATACCCACGATGGTATCAGATTTACAAACTGACCTGTGTTCTGACCATCGTGAAAAGTACCAAGGTTTAATAATTCAGTTCTAAGTGCAGAAACATCAGAGTGTGTAGAATAAATTATAGGATCAAGATATTCAGATGCGGCTGCAGAAGCAGAAACGATAGCGGAGCCTGTATTACGTGCTGTACTGGTGTAGCCTTTCCAAGTTCCGTTACATACACGGCCACCATAGTCCAAGACAACACTATCAATTGAACTAGTCTGAGTTATACCTTCATTAAATTTATAGTAAACACCAAGTGTGGTATTGGCAATATCTGTATTAACACCGCCTCTTACTTGGGTAAACCAATTTTTTCCAATCTCTTTAGCCGTTCTTCTAACTTTCCAGAACCTAAATTCATCCAATGAGCCACTGAGTTTACCAGCGCCGATATATGCAGATGGTAATACGCCAGCAATGGCTGAACCCGATGGTGCTGTTAAGAGACCTCCAATTCGGCCTCTCATGTCTCTAGAGTTCAGTTCGTTGATTGTAACTGAAGAGATGGTTTCAGTATCATCTAATTCTCCATCAACATACAACTCAATTTGAAAGTCAGAGCCTGTGTTTGATAAGGTGAATGCATAATGTTTCCAATCTTCAAGAGAGTTTAATGTTACGTTCGTACCAACAACTTTCTGAAAAATAACCCCTTCACCGGAGCCGGACTGTACTGTAACCATCCAAGGGCTATTAGATGCAGTTGCGTTTAACTCGATTGTGATACGACCGTAGTCGTCACTTGAACTAACAGCGTTGTTCCAGACATCAAGTATAACTTGCTTTTCTGATAAAGAAGTATCTAGTGAGCCAGTTTTAGCCCAAAATTCAACGGTTACACCGGTGTCAAAATTTGACTTAAGGTTAGAAGTTCTAGTCCCTTTGCCGTAGTCAGATGGCAAGCCGTTATTAGTATAAATGTTTTCGTCATAAACATTGTTATATTGAAACTTACTGTTACTGGGATCTGGTGTCAGATTTTTTAAATCACCAGTTTGTGATATAGCATTGGGTCCACCTTTGAATGTGATGTATTCCTTACTTGCTGGGATACCATAGTTATCATTAGTTTTTGTTCCTGTACCCCATTCAGTGGACGACAAGACAACATATCCGTTAGTCCGAGGATACCTCTCATTGAAAATATACTTTTCTATATCTAAAGATTTGTTAAAGAAACTGTTTATCTCGGCATCAGATCCATCATAAGGATAAAAGTCTAATATTCTTTGTATCGCGCTTTCATAATACAAATAAGCGGAACCGTACTTAGAGAATGTTTGAGGATCAGAATAATCTACTTGAGGTACAAACGTTTTTTGTTTTTCCCTTAAGGCTTTAAGATTGTCAATTGATTCTATTTCTGAGGTTGCTGTTTTCTCTGTATTGTCTGGAAGATAGTTTCTTTCAAATAAATCTTTAGTACTCATAATCTAACACTCTAAACTTAAAAATTTTGTTTTGTTCGTTCCAAGAATTAATTTCTTCGTCATAAAAAGCAAACTTAAACCCATATTCATAACCGGGCTCTAAATTACTCATATCTAATTCAAAGTAATTTCCTGACACATCGTAGGACAAGCCAGTGGCAAAATCAGAACCGGTATTATAAGGTATAACTTCGAGAGCATCAAACGTTCTGAAGACTCTATAAGATGCGCTCATTATTGGAGAGTGTTCAGGGGTTTCTTTTGCTTTTGTGTAAATTGTTGGAGACCAAAATTTGTTCCTAATGAATAAGTTGAATCGTGCATTTTCATTTTTAGCATATTCATTTTGTAGGTTTGTAATATTGATAAAGTACACAGGCTTGCGAGATGCAGTATTGCCTAACAATGATTTTGGTTTAATTGAACTTGTTAAAAATTCAGTTGTGGAAGCGTGCTCATCAGCATCAGAGCCGCTATGCCACACGTCGTAAAGTGTTGATATGGGAGTGGCCGCAGAGGTAATTGCTATTGAGCAACTGTAGATACCTGTCGATACAAAGCCACCTGTTATGCTGGTTGTTCCATCATAGAGAACAAGCCTTGAGCCTGATGGCTCTGAGTCGTCTGATGATCCGCTATAAAGACTTACCATGATTGAACCAGTCGTTCCGATTGCTGGTATATTGGTTAGTCTGCCTCTAACATAGTTGTAGATGTAGAGAGTATTTAAGTTGTCGTCGGCTGTGGCTAGCGAACTACTATAGAAGAATTCGCCTCGATCGTCTCTTTTGATGTCGTTCCAGCGTGCTTCAATAACAGGTCGTTTAAAAAAGTATTGTGAACTGCGAGCAAAAAAGCGCTTGGTGTAATACGAATCAGTAGCACCGCCGGTGTTGTGAATAATACTGCCAGTATTTAAACCAGACGAACTAGAAAAATACGCCTCAAAAGATGAAGATAATCTGATACCGACACCATAGTTGCCTAAATTACCAGCAATCCAGTCTTCTACAAGGCTAGTAATATCAATTTCTATGTCTTCTAATCCTGTTTCAAAGGATTGAGTATATTGCGGAGGCTCAGTAGCCTGATCCCACTGACCAGAGGAGGTTAAGTAATCTCCACCAACTGTATCCCATGTTTGAGTTTTGGAAGCGTACAGCCAGTTTGAGCCAATGTTTCCTCTTGTTAAGTCTTTATAGCCTTCAAGATCTAAGCCTTCTCCTTCTTGCCACGAACGAGATATTGCCTGTACGGTAGCGGAAAAATCTCTCGGCACAGTATTGGAAGTTTCGGCATTATAAATTTTTAAGTAGAAACTTACAGAGCCAGACTCAGGAATAGAGCCTTGAGTTCTATGTGTGCTGATTGTGTTGACTGGGAATTGTACCAAGATTCTTGACAGTTCTTGTGAACCACTGCTCTCTCTGCCATAAATCGAATACATCTCCAAAACATCTGCTTGGCCCGTGTTGGCGCCAGTGCCTCTAGTTTTGAGATTTAGTTGAAACGCATTAACTATTGTATTATCGGCATTAGCCACGTACTTCTTAATAGGCATTATTTAATTTTTCCTGTGATATCCACCTCTGGGAACTTTAACTCTAATATCGCGTTATTGGGAACCACGAGATATGAGCCATCGCTAGACATATTATCATCAAAATCTAATGAAGCAGTCGAGTATTGTCCTCCGCTATTAGAAAATACTTTAACCTTAAGTACATCTAATACGCCAACAACATCTTTCAAGACTTTGTAAATATCACTTATGTACAACGGCTCTCCGATAAAAAATGGTTGGTCAAAATGTTCCCTCAACGCTTCAACACAATTATCTAAAACAGTAAACTTATCAGATGAATTTTGAGGCCTTACCACAAACTCAACACCAAAATTTAATATAAATGGGTCTAATATATCAACAGTGTCATTAATCATTCTATATTGATTAATCCAAGTTTTTAAGTTGTTTTTAATAGTTGAGTTGGTTTGCGTTAACTTTCCTGCTGTGTCTTCAGATACTACATACAGATTTAGGTTTCTTTTTTGTGAGTCTGGGTCTTTTTGAACCGATACTCTTTTAACCGAACCAAATTTAGCCGGCATTCTATAACTCAAGTTTTCATAATCTGCTTGCGTTACAGCACGGTTTTGTGTCGGGAAGGTATCATAAATCCTTTGTTTGATCTCATTCGTAGAAGGCAATGAGACATCACCAGAAATTACTTCCTCGTTTGAAACTTCCAAGGAGGAGCGAACAGACGCGACTTTAGCACCATTCAATATTTGCTGATCAGCAAACTCAAACAAGCCAGAATTAACGGAATTAAGTGAGCCAATTGCTACATTTGAGTTAATTCCGTTTGTGGTCCTAAATGTTACAGTGAGTGTCGTGTTGGTCGGCACTATACCGAAACTTTCATTTTCTGACAATCTGCTTGGGTCAAAGGTTGGCAAATTGACATAGTTTTTGCCAAACACATTTACTGCTACGTTTTGTGGATTTGCCACTACGTCACTAGAATTAAACTTTCCACTTCCAAATTGTAATGTTACTTCATTCCTGTTAAACTGAGTTACAAATTTTCTGGATACAAGCAGTGGCTTAATTATGGATGGCACATTGTCAAGTTTAAAATTGGGATTTGATACCTCTTTAAAAACCATATCCTGAGCGAGATAATCTACTTCAAAATATTCATTGCCCTCTAAATCAACAACAGAGATAATTTCTGACACGTTTTCAGTTCTTAACGATATTCTCTTAAATTTTTCGTAAGCACCGACATCAATTTGTTCTTGACCAAACTGGCCTGATACAACTGATCCATATGCTTTTACCGCATAGAATGTTGGAGCGCCCGTGACTGAATCATTTCGCGCAGCAACAAATATGTTTTTTGGATTTGCAAAATCTACATTTTCTGTTAAAACAAAACTAAGACCATTCGATGAACCAAATGATGTTCCCCTTTTTAAGATTGGTAAGTAATCTTCATCAGGGCCAATACCAGTTGTACTTGCGGGAACAATTACAAACAACGCAACTTGACCGTAAGTTGATGGACGGCCCTCAAATTTAAAACCGAGAGCGCGGCCGTGTCGAACAACATTCGAGTATTGAAATGCTGTGTCTAGAAAGGATTCATTTACATTATAATCTAAATAAAAGGATAATTGATCTCCAACATATGCAACAGCATCTACCATCAAAGAACCAAAGGACGCTTCACTAAAATCTTGGAATGAATCAGGATAAAATCTTTCTGCTATTTGCAAGAGGTCTTCTTGGATAGATGAAAACTCTCTGTGTGTGTAATCAATCGGTAAAAGGTCTTTTTGTTTCTTGGACATTCTAAATCCTCATTTTAAATAGTGAATTCAAGCAAATCTGCAGTGTTTAAGTTTGGTATTGAGTAAGCAATTTTTACTAGTAAAGCGTTTTCGTTATCAGGGATTCTATCAAAAATTATTTCTTGAATGTTAATTACAGGCATGTAAATCGATGACTGGTCTAATATAGTGTTCTCCATTTTACTAAAAGTGCTGTCTGTAAAATTTTCAAAAAGAAAACTTGGCAGGCCCACGCCAAAATCTGGCTCCATCACTCTTTCGCCTTTGTTAGTCAACAAAAGCATTTTAAAATTTTGCTTTATCATAGCCTTAAAACTTTTTATCATTTCAAAACCATCAGCACTGTCTTTTGCTAGCGGCAGTTTGACTGACAATGACGACATGTTTTATCCCTCTACTATAAGTATGCTAATCTTCTTTTTTGCAGAGTTGACCCTCTGCATTAAATGGGCTAGTTCTTAATCTATTGCGTTTCCACCATGGCAAGAAGTTGGCGCCCGGTGTTAATCTAAATCTTTCTTTTAGACCTTTGGTGAAAATGTCTGCCGCGCCGGGCCCGTCTTCTCCAGCAGGATCAAATTTCCTTCTCCTGTAGTATGGTCTAAATATTCTTTTTGCAACTCTGACAGTGTTTCTTAAGAGTTCTTGATCCCATTCATCCCATTTAATGAAGAACGGACTAGCAAAGAATCCATTTCTATCATCTTCAGACGCCCAACCTTCGGTATAGTCTACATTAATTTCTTGTTCTCCTGTCACAGGATCAGGTAAACCAATTATCAGGCGGCCGCCGGGTTTGTCTTCTAGATCTGTGGGAAACAGAAAGCCATGACTTCTACCAGATTTTACGGTAAATTCTCCAATTGACGGCATGAATGCCATGTCACAATAAATCGCATAATTTGAAAGTGATTTATTGATACCGGCAATATAATCGACTGTCAATCTAAATTTAGGCTCATCTCTCAGGTTATTAATTAAACAAAGCAGTAATTTACTATTTGGCTCAATCCCTGTAAATTGACTAATTGGTAAATCTAACGCATCAATAGTTGTAGTAACAATCTCTTTTGCTTCATCATTAATCACAACACCAAATTCAAGAGCATATTGCACTCCCATATTGCCACGAAGACCTAAGACATTTCCTTCGCCGGGTCGTTTAACTAATTTCAAAGTGCCCGGAAATGCGTCGTGCAAGTTAGTATTGCCGGTGTCGGCGGATTTAATTATAGTTTCTGCTTCACCATTTGTGTAAGATGAGCCGTTGATTAATATCTTCTTTCTAACGTAGAAACTTTTTGTTTTATCAATTGATTCACGTACATCTCCAAGTTCAAAAAAGTCTTCTCCTTTTTCAACACCAACAATTAGGTTTTTTGCAAATGGCGTCAGAGCATCATGTAACGATCCAACATGTTCTGGACCCACCATGTATATGGGGCTATTGTCTTCTGTAAGATGGACATGGTATTCTCCAACGTATGGTGTTCCATCGGGTAATGCGAATACGCCACCGGGAGTGTAGTGGTTACTTCCACTTTGTGGTAGCGAATCAACAGCACGTTCAACAAATTTCCCATCTAATGTCAATGAATTGCCGCCAACGAATTCAGACATAAAAAAGAAATCAGTGTTATTGTGCTTGGGAGAAAATCCAACTTTTCTTAACTTATCTTCGAATCTAAGTCCCATAGCCTCCAATTGTTCAACAACCATTTCTTGCAAAATTAATTTACAATCTTCGTCTACTTCTTGAACTGTTTCAAGGTTTTTGCTTTCACGATAACTTTTAAGTGTTTCAAATAAGCCGGCATCGCCTGCAGCCTTAGCATTCTTAAGTTCATCTCCATAAGGGTAATTGTAAGATTCTTGCAAATCATTTAACCTATTGAGTGCATCTTGTACATGTAAAGGAACATCTTCGGGCTTAAGTGTATTATCTAACTCGTCATCAACCCTGCGTGCGTATGTTTGGACTGCCTGCTCTAAGAAAGCATACCAAAACTCATTATCCTTAAAGGGACTTAAGAAGTTATTACCGGCGCCTCTGAGTGATTCTTCCATTCTTTCAACAATATATGCTGCGTATATCTTACTATAACTCTCTGGAAATCTCGGAGCAAACGTTGAAAACACTGGAAGTGCCTTAACAAAGTGGGTTGCTGCGAATATTCTTGTTAGTGCCATTATTAGTCCTTGAATGCCAGCGCGTGATGGACGGCTTAATATTCTGTTGAATGGAACTTCGAGTATACAGTCTGGATCATCTTTAAGTCTTTTATCTTCTGGTATTCGAGGGTATGACATATCAATCATTGCGTCAATATCATCAAAGCCCACTAAATTGGTGCTCCTTGGTTTACAAGGCGTGTAATCAGGAAACATTAACTCAGTCATACCAAGCCACCCAGAAGAGGTTACAGGTGCTATATAGAGCGGTGGATTCATATAACTACCACCATGTTGGGAAGGGTTTAGGTAAAATACCCTGTTGGGGCCCGGTCTAAGGCCTTCGTCAACATTATATTGATATCTGCTAATTCCTAGAATTCCATCTTCGTTGGTAACTGATCGAGGTATAGGTAATTTATTGCCATCTGAATCGTAATCTTCAACAAATAACTGGTCGTAAGTGCCTCCGTAGCCTACACTTCCTTGTGGGTTAGCACCTTTTGGAATTAAATAATCCAAATCTGTTGGAGATAAATCATCCAAGGCAGCACCAAACAACCAGCCTTTTTCATTGTTACCAACTTCATTTCGTATGGCGTTGTAAACCTCATTTTGTAAATTGTTGTAAAATGCTACTGTACTGTCACGAGCAGTAACTTCTGTTCCTATTAAATCTCCGAGAGCAAGAACTTGAGGTGGAACTTCATTAAGTTGCTGAGTAGAGGTGTAAAGTTGTGGATAATCGGAAAAATCTATGTTTTTTAATCCATCGTCAATTGCAAGAAATTCAAACCTTCTATATCTGAGTTTTGAATCTTTTTTATCTCTATTTCGATCCCGGTCTTCTGAACTTTTTTCTAAACTTTTTACTAATTGTGTGTTTGCACCTTGGTTAATAATATCGGTTAAAACCACTCTAACATTGTCTGATGGTCTATTGGCTACAGTTCCAGTGTCTTCATCTTTGTGAATGTCAGAGTAAAAGGCAGATAAATTAAATCCATAGGCAAATCCTGAATCGTTTGAGTTGTCTCCAGAACGATATCCTTTGTTGTTGTCCCTAAATTTAAGTTTTATATCAGGAGTATCTTTTCTTTCAAGCCTAGAAAACAACACCCTATCCTCTTCAAAGTTAACTTTTTGTTTTACATTGTATCCAAAATCTGGTGTTTCTGTAAGTTCTACATTTTGACCAAATAAGCCAGTGTAACCCAAATCTTTAAACGACATGGAAAATGTCTTCTTATCTCGCAAGTCATTTGTTGCTCTAAATATTACTGATTTTTTCAAATCTTGTGCAACGTCAAACTTTTCACCGCTAAATTGATACTTTAAATAACCTGCTACGTATTTCGGATAGGCGCCTCGTTGACGAGAATTTATAGATACATCTGGAAACGACTCAGGGTCGGTAAAGGGGTTAGGGCTTTGCGGGATGTAGTAATCAACAAAAGTATCTTTAGAAAATGTCTTTCTTTGGTGTACTGTATATGGATTTCCTTGGGTATCCGAAAGAACCATGTTAATAAAACCCCAATCGTCTTTACCCGCTAATAACCCACCGTTACCAAGCATATCTTTAGTAAATGCAACTTGAATTTTTTCCATATCACCTTTTAGCGCTAGAGTTGTGACAGTTTGTAATTCTTTTGGCTCAATTGGCAGCAGGCCATTTTCGCAGTTGGGATCAGAAAACAGCGGCGGGAGAGCAGACTCAAGCATTGGACCAATACCCTGATTTAAAACATTACCTAAATCGCCCAAGTCTTCTAATAATTGATCTCTCAACGCTTCATTTTGAGCCTCACACTGACCGGGAGACATCCTACCCTCTAGAATATCACAGCGCTGTTCATTAAATGCCTTTAATAATTCAGGACTAGCACATAACGATGGGTTGGCTGGTAAATCAAGTTCATCACCTGATAATTCTAACGCTTGTTTAATTTCGTCTTTTGTTTGAGCAGGTATTACGTTTCCAACATTTCTAAAGAATCTAGTGAATGCCTCTGTATTTGGGAATGCATCTCTGTATTCTGGATAGTCGTATTCAACTAAATTATCCATGATATCTAAGGCAGTTTGGTTTGGCCCATCAATCAGTGCAGTAAGAGCCTCTTGTCGGTTCATTGAATTCATGGCATCTGCAAAAAAGTTCTTTGCTGTTTCTGGATCAGCCAGTGCTGCACCACCAATACCAAATTGCTCTAATAAGTCAAGTGCAGTTTGTTCCACTTGTTGCTCTGAGACGTTGGGGCCACATATTGTGTCCCTTATCACACTTGATAATTTTTCTTTACCTGACAATAAGTCTGGTAGAGATGCTGCTATATCACCAACAGCCTCCAATGCTTTACAAATTGCATCACCTATAGTTTCACATATTCTAACCAATATTGTTGTTATAACACGTATTACAAGGCGTATTACTTCCTGCTTAATAACTTCAAACAATTGTTTTAATATATCTGACAAAGCGGGCAAATAGGAAAACGGATTTTCAAATCTAGGGAGCACGATTTCTTGAGTGTTTCTGCAGTATGGTAGTTCCACACTCTTGATAAAGTCCATAACACCGGGGTTAAATACTGGTGGGCGTGGGCAATCCATAACAGCAATAATAGTTGAGATAATCTGTGCGCCGGGGAATTTGTTTAGTTGGTCAACTAAAGCAAACAAATTGTCTTGGTAAACCTCAATTAAAGCAGCAGTGTACGCCTGCATTACAATATTAGGGTTTGGCTGATTTGCACCTGCAGGGCTTGTAACTTGTTTTGCGAGAGTTCTTCTTTCAAAAATGTCAACATCATCTCGGAAAGTAGCCGATTTTGTAGGCACAGAATTACCATAGTTGTCTTGTCTTAAATTTCTTTTTTGCCTGTCCACAAACTTTTCGTTTTGCCATGGCTTGGTTAATTTAAATTTACCAATAAATGGTGCATTGTTAGTATTTTGTCTTTGAGAAATCGCATCAGATTCCGATTGGCCCGGTGATTCGGGTGGGAAAATATCCCCTGTCTCTATCTTCTTTTTCACCAATGCATCAAGTTCTGCTTGCTTTTCAGGTGGCAAACCAACAAATAAGACACCGAAGTCTTCAACTTGCATAGATTGTAAAGCAGAGCGCACTACTGATGCCAGAGCATCTTCTAGCGTTAAGCCCTTGAATAAACACTGTATGGCTTCTAGCAATAGGTCCATCAAACCGCAGACTTTCAGCCTGCCGAATCCTTCTTGCCACATCTGATCAAGCATCTGTATAGGTGAGCCACCGCCGCGCATGGTAAGCATTTTTACGCAATAGGCAGCAAATATAGAATCTTTCTCTTCAACTTCTTTGAATGCTTGAATTTGGGCCATGGCCAAAATATTGTCGTCTATGTCACCAGTTGGTTTATCAAACGTATTACCCGAACCATACTTATCTTCAATTACTTGTGAGATTTCTTCTCTGCAGAGATTCTTATGAAATGCGTATGCAATTGCATCACTTAAACTGAAAACCTCATCAAATATATCTTGACCAAGTTGTTTGAAATCATTTTCCAGAGCATCTGCGATGCATGTACTAATTTTTCTTTCTCTAAGTTCATCATCGATTTCTGGGGTGGTTGCAAATACTTTAGGATATGTGTGTTCTGTTACAAATTCTAGCCATGGTTTTGGTTTGCGCGCAGAAAGATCTCTATCCATTTGATTCAGCCTAGTAAAATATGCTACGGCAGTTTTATCTCGCCATGCGCCAGTTTGACTTAACGATTCTAATTTTTTCTTATTATATGCTTTCTTGGGTCGGTTTCTTCCGCATGCTTCAGTAAAGACTCTCATACGCTTGAGGTTATATTCAGAATCAAACAAAAACTCAATATCTGTAACCTTTTCATTAAAGAAAGACAGGCGGCCGGTGCCGGGTAAATTATAGTCTCTTGTGTTTAACCACGAATCTAATTCTTGTACAATATTACCTATGGCTGAATTCTTAACAAAAATTCCAGAATCACCGTAGTCTTCCAAGTTAAAAATCCTCTTACTGTCTTCGAATTTTAGTTGACCTCCGTCGATCGCTTTATATACTTTATAGAAGCGCGAATGTAAATTTAAACCTTTTCTAATCCTTAGAGATTTAACAGCGATATCCTCGGCCGTATATTTAACTCTGATGTCTGAGGGTTCTATTTGTTCTTCCTCATCGACGCCGTCATCAGGATCAGCAGGAATACCAAATATATATTCAAAATCAACTCGGTACAGCAACTTTAGTCTAGATTTTGGAGCAGGCGGCAAGTCATATCCTGCAAATTCCATGGCGTTGGTAACTGTAGTTACAGTTTGTTGGTTATTGACTTTGTCTAATTCTGTTAGTATTTTACTTGCGGCTTCTTCGGCGTATTCTTTG
>Ga0160422_10001917_pt1 | contig 12993 bp, 10 predicted proteins | sample Fk160mmetaG_FD_108192 | JGI IMG/M metagenome (GOLD analysis project Ga0160422, IMG submission 108192) | Marine microbial communities from the Central Pacific Ocean - Fk160115 60m metaG | ecosystem: Environmental > Aquatic > Marine > Oceanic > Photic zone | place: The Central Pacific Ocean...
CATAACATCGGAATATTTATCTGAAATACTTTTTGTTTCAGAATTAGTATCGGTGGCAGAGTCTTGATTTGACTCAGGAGTGTTATCACTCATGAATTCAGTAATCACGTTATATGAACCAGAGAGTATCGGAAAATTTGACAGTTGACTACCTATTTGTTGTAGATAATTCCGAACCGAAACATTTGATTTAAGCCAAATCTCAATTCCACATTACCTTTTCAGGAATTTAGCAAAGAAACGGGGTTTACAAAAACTTCACATTTTGATCATCTTTTCATAATAAAAGTAAAAATTAATCTAACAAAAATTATTTATTAGCAATAAAGTATTTTTACTAAAAATATTAATCAAATCTAATATTTAAGAATTTTATGAAAAATATTTGATTAGCCTGTATTTAAAAATGCAATAGAATTATTTATATATTCATAATGCAAGTCTTGGAAAATTATAAAGTGAGAATTCTCAATAAGGATGAAATAGAGAGATATAAAAGACAAACTTTACTAAAGGACTTTGGAGAAGAAGGCCAAATTAAATTAAAAAAAAGTTCTGTAATTTTTATTGGAGCTGGGGGCCTTGGATCCTCAGCTATTATTTATATTGCTGCTGCAGGGATAGGGAAAATTGGAATTGCCGATAATGACACAGTTGAGATGTCAAACTTGCATAGACAAGTCATTCATAATACCTCTGAGGTAGGAAAATACAAAATAGATTCTGCTGAAAGAAGAATTAAAGAGCTTAACCCTCATTGCGAAGTAAAAACTTTTACTGAAAGAGTAAACAGTAAAAATGTAATTAAAATACTTAGTCAGTTTGATATTATTTGTGACTGCTCAGACAATTTTGGTACAAGATATCTTATTAATGATGCATGTGTAATTTTAAACAAACCATTAATATATGGATCGGTTCAAGGATTTGAGGGGCAAGTTAGTGTATTCAACCTTACTAAAAATAGTCCAAATTTTAGAGATTTATTACCAAAACCACCAAAACAAGATCTAATTCCTAGTTGTGCTGATTATGGCGTCATTGGAATATCTCCCGGGATAATTGGTATTTTGCAAGCTAATGAGATTATTAAAATAATAATCAAAAAAGGTAAAGTTTTAGATGGAAAAATTTTAATACTTAATCTCTTAGAAAATAATATGAAAAAATTAAATTTAAAAGTATCTAAAAAATCCAAAAAAATTCAAAACCTTAAATCAAATAGAAAAGATTATGAACCTGCAATATATTGCGGAAAAATCAAAAAAATTAGTCACATTGAATTTAAGAAGATATATCAAAAAAATTTAAATGAAATAATTATTTTTGATGTTAGAGAAAAAGACGAATTTCAACAATTCTCAATTAAAGGATCTATTTCTCTTCCTCTAAGTCTTATAAATCAAAAACAATCATTTAAATTTATTAAAAGGCAATCAGTAGGGAAAAAGATTTATATTTTATGTCAAAAAGGAATTCGCTCAGAAGCAGCTTCAAAGATATTGCTTGAAGAAAAAATTGATTCAGTTTCCATTGAAGGAGGCATTGATCAAATAGGAAATATCAATAATATTAGTTAATAATCAACTCCTCTTTTTAAATCGACTCCAACGTTTGCATAATGCTTATGACAAACCATTTCAGAATAAACATCAGCTAGTTGAAAATAAGATGGCTCATTTTTACATCTTCCAGTTAAGATAACTTCCGTTTCTGAAGGTTTTTTTAAAAGTGTTTGATGAATAGACTCAACTGGCAGCAATTCTAAATCTACAGTTGGATTTATTTCATCTAAGATTATTGTTTTATAAATGCCACTTAATATAGCTGCTTTAGCGATCTCCCATGCCCTTTCAGCTTCGACATAGTCTATAGGCTGTTGTTGACCTCTCCAGACTATTGCGTCTCTTCCTGACCTTAGATGATCAACTAAGTGAGGATAACTCTCTCTCAAGGCTTCTATAGCAGCATCTTCGGTATAACCTGATCCACCTTTCAACCATTGTAAAATTAAAACTCTATGACTCTTATCTTGAGAGATTCCTTTACCTATTGCCTGCAAAGCCTTGCCTAAAGCACTGGTAGACTTACCTTTACCCTCACCTGTATATACTTCAATTCCTCCAAAATTATATTTATCTTCGGAATCAATTTTGTCAGTTTTTGCACGTGGCCTCATTTCCGAGTGAAGCTGAGCAATTCTTATTAAAGGAGAGGGTGCTGCTCTACCTGTGACGATAATCTCTAATCCACTAGGACGAGATTCAATAGTCTTGACAACATCATCAATATTTAACATTCCTAGATCAAGAACAGGATTTAATTCATCTAAAACCAAGACTGAATATAGAGAGCTTGCTATAGCACCCTTAGCAATATTCCATCCCCTTTCAGCTTCATCTTTATCAAATTTTTTTACCTCTTTTTCATTGAAAAATTCTGATCTACCAGTTCTGACATGATCTATCAGATGAGGGAATCCTCTTTGCAATGCTTCAATAGCAGCATCCTCAGCATAATCTCTGCCAGGACCCTTAAGAAATCGCAGTAGCAAAACTCTTGTTTGTTTTTTTTCGCATATTCCTAGCCCAATCGTTCGGAGAACTACACCTAATGCTGCCTGACTTTTACCTTTGCCTTCACCGTCATAAATATGTAATTGTCCTCTAGACCTCTCTTGGCTACCTGCTGCAGTAACGATACCAATACCTGAGTTTTGACTTGAATTTGACAATAAAAATAAAAATATATTAATTAATCTAGGTTATAGTTAGTGTAGTGTTTAAAAATTTAATAATAAATTTAAAATGACAAATCTAAAACTTTCTTAGGCATGTTTAATCAGCTAGATTTTATTTCTGAGAAACAAATTCTTAAGCTTAATCATCTACGAAAGTTTCTCTGTAATCTTAAAAGTGTATGTATCGCTTATTCAGGCGGAGTAGATAGTACTTTAATGGCTACTATTGCATATGAGCAACTAGGCAAAAATGCACTTGCAATTACTGGTGTATCGCCTGCATTAGCAACTCAACTTCTTGATGAAGCTAGATCACAGGCAAAATGGATTGGCATTAAACATTTAGAAGTAAATACATTTGAACTAAAAGATAACTCTTATAGTAAAAACCCTAAAGATAGATGTTTTGCTTGCAAAAAAGAATTACACAAGCATACTACTTTTTTATCTAAAGAATTAAATTATGAGAACGTAGTTGATGGTGTTAATTTTGATGACTTAGGTGATTTCAGACCAGGAATCAAAGCGTCTAAAGAAGCAGGAGTTATATCTCCTTTAGCCAAATTTAAATTCTCCAAAAAAGATATTAGAGATATTTCAAAATCTCTTGGGTTGCCATGGTGGGACAAACCGGCTCAACCTTGTCTATCTTCAAGATTTCCATATGGTTTTGAAATTACATATTCACGATTAAAAATGATCGAAAGAGCTGAAGAATATATTAGAAAAATCGGCATCAATGATGTACGGGTAAGATGCCAAGGGACATCTGCAAGAATTGAAATTCCATGTGATCAAATTCAAGAGTTCTTAGAAACTTATAGAAGAGAAGAGTTAGTTGATTTTTTTCTTGAAATAGGATTTAAAAGTGTAAGTCTTGACTTAGAAGGTTTAATAAGTGGGAAACTGAATAGATAACTAATTAAGTTGGCTCTCTTATTTGATCCTCAATAAATGAAGGATAATCTCTAGAAATAGTTTTTAATACATGATTTGAAGCTTCTAAACATTCAATTAAAAATTGACTCGCTAAGTTAGGCTTCATATTTCTCCCACATGTGAAAATATCAATTGCAGAGTATTGGGATTCAGGCCAAGTATGAATTGATAAATGAGATTCGGCAAGAAGAGCTATAGCTGTCACACCAAATGGTTCAAATTTATTACTCACAATATTAAGAACTGAGGCATTAGCTAATTTTGCAGCACTATTAAGTTGACAACGAAGATATAACTCATCATTTAATTTTTCTTTATTACATCCATATAGCTCCAAAAGAAGATGAGTACCTTGGAAATCACAAAAGTCATCAACTTGAGGCTTGACCTTTATATTAAATTTTTGATCCTGTTTTGAAATATCCATTATTTAAATATATTTTAGAGAATAATAGATTAGCTAAATATTTATACTTTTTAAAATTTATAAATAAATTATTTGAGAATCTCCAACAAAACTTTTATGGAATTTATCTAAATGGGTTGCACTAATAAAACATTGACTATCTTCACCAACCGCATTCAATAATAAATTTTGTCTGACAACATCCAATTCAGCAAGCACATCATCCAAAATTAATATCGGATTAACATCTATAGTTTTTCTTAGCAAATCAAGTTCAGCCATTTTTAATGCCAAGGTTAATGTTCTTTGCTGACCAGAAGATCCAAATTTTCTGACAGAGGTATTATTGATATCAAATTCAATATCATCACGGTGAGGCCCTACTGAACATTTACCAGTCAATTCTTCTAAATTACGCTGAGCTACTAACTTCTGAGTAAATAAGTTAATTATTTGACTCTCATCATCATTCTCATCTAAGGATTTTAATGTAGAGAGAAATTTTATCCCAATATTTTCTTTAGATTTACTGAAGTGACTATGCCAAAATTCTACATAAGGTTGAAGTTTTCTTAAAGCCCTTTTTCTTCGTCTAAATATTCTTGTCCCAATAAGTGCAATTTGAGAATCATAGCTATCAATTAATGTTGATGATGAGTAACCTTTTGAGATATTTGAACGCCAATAATGACTCCTTTGCTTTAATAATTTATTATAACGCCCTAATAACTCAACATAAACAGGTTCAAGCTGAGCGACGACCTTATCAAGCCATGTTCGTCTATAATTTGGTTCACCTTTAACAATATTTATATCATTTGAAGTGAAGCAAACACTTCTAAGATGATTTTTAATAAGACTCTGTTTCTTTAAAAGACAATCATTTAAATAAACCTTTTTTGATCCTTGTCTATATATTTCAATCTTTATCTGATTATTAAAATCAAATACTGCTGAAATTATTGATTTCCCTTCCTCATAATTTATTAAATCTTTATCATTAACAGCCCTGAAAGATTTTAATTGACTTAAAAATTCCACTGCCTCAAGTAGGTTAGTCTTACCTACTCCATTAGAACCCAAGACAATTGATCTTTTTCCATCAAAATCAATAACAAAACTTTTGTGATTACGAAAATTTTTAATTTTTAAGTGATTTACGAAAATTTTTTTTTATTTATTCTATATTGTTTAAATTAGCTATTTTATTTACATTTAGATTATCCTTATATAAAAATTGAAAAATTTGGGCATGTAGCTCAGTTGGATAGAGCATCAGATTCCGGTTCTGAGAGTCGGGGGTTCAAGTCCCTCCATGCTCGTAATATTTATAGTCTAAGACCCATGACCCTTATTCCATTCGGATCTAATACAAAACCAGTTTCTTTTAAAATATCGAATGAAGACTGAGGAGCTTGAACAGAAATGCTACAACCGGGCATTTCTCTATTAATTTTTTCTAGAGTAGATCTCAATAAAATCGAATAAAAAAGTTTTTGATTCTTACCAGGTTGTGCGCATAAATTCCATAAATTAGCATTTAAACCCTTATCTGAAGTAACTCTAACGAATCCAAATACTTGCCTTTTAGATTTATTACATATGGCAAAAAAGAAGTTACTATTTTTTATCGCTTGATTTAGTTTTTCATTTGAAAAGAAGTCACTACCGCAACTAATAAGCAAATTATTAATTAATCTCGCAGAAGGGATTTCTGTGGAATTTAAAAAAAATCCATCAGGTAAATTTAACTTTTTCTTCGAAAAATATTGCAATTTTTATCCTGTATTTCTCATACCAGCAGCTATTCCATTAATAGTTAATAATGCACCTCGCAGCAGCTCACTTCTACTATAAGTTCTTGAAGAATCAGTTCTTTCATTTAAAAATTCACTAATGGGTGGTTGTCTTTTTTGATCTCTTAATCTTTTTAATAATGAAACCTGCAAAAATCCTAAAGGAATAATAGTTTTATTCCTTAGTTCAACAGAAGCTCTGAGATCTTTATCGGTTTCCAAAAGTTGATTTTTACCTGTTATTTTAAGAATTAAATTTTTTGTGAGAGCATATTCTTTTGAAATAATCTCAAAAATCGAATTAAAAGATTTACGATTTTCTTTGCTACCAAGGGTATCTACATAATATTTAGCAACTTCTAGATCAACTTTTGACAAAGTCATTTCTACTTTTGATATGAGCATCCTAAAAAATGGCCATCTTTGATGCAACATTCTCAATAATTCAATTTGCTTTGGATCTAAACTTAATTCTTCAGATAAGGCAGTTCCTACTCCAAACCAACTTGGTAATAAAAATCTACTTTGAGTCCATCCAAAAACCCATGGGATTGCTCTTAAGCTTGATAAGTCTTTTTTGCCTCTTTTCCTTCTCGCAGGCCTACTAGATATTTGTAATTTACTTATTTCTTCTATAGGAGTAACTTCTTGAAAAAATGTTAATAATGCTGGATTCTCATGAACTAATGCACGATAGTGGGCTCTTGAAGAATCAGCCAATCTACTCATAAGTTGGTTCCATTCAGGCGTTGCATCTAATGAGTTGTTTACTAAACTATTTTGTATTACTGCTGTTGTTACAGTCTCTAAATTATAAAGTGCTAATTCTGGCAAACTATATTTAGAGGCAAGTACCTCACCTTGTTCAGTTATCTTAATTCTCCCTAAAAGTGTTCCACTAGGTTGTGCCAATATAGCTTGATAAGCTGGACCACCTCCCCTGCCAACAGACCCTCCTCTACCGTGGAATAATCTTAATAGTATTCCATTTTGACTTGATAAATTTTGTAGTGCAATTTGCGCCCTGTGAATTTCCCAGTTACTAGATAAAAAGCCAGAATCCTTATTACTATCTGAGTAGCCAAGCATTAGTTCTTGTAGTGGCTTACTATTATCTCCTACTTTTGGAAGATATGATCTATAAAATTCTAAATTAAATAATTCATCCATTACCGTTGGAGCTCTTTTCAAATCCTCAACTGTTTCAAAGAGAGGTACCACAAGAAGATTAGAATTATTTGACCCTTGATCTATAAGACCCATCTCTTTTGCTAAAAGTAAAACTTCCAATAAATCAGAAGCACTATGGCTCATTGATATAACATATGAGTGACAAATCCTACTCCCAAATTCTTCTTGAAGCCTTTTAACCATTTTAAATACTGCAAATGTCTCTTCTGTCCCCTGTGACCAACTTTCATTATTTGGGATGAGTGGTCTTTTTGTTTTTAATTCATCAATTAGCCAAGCAGTTTTTTCCTTCTCAGACATATTTTCATACGAAGTAGGCAGAGCTAAATAGTTAGTTAATTCTTCTAAAGCATCACTATGCCGTGTACTTTCCTGACGAATATCTAAGCTTGCTAAAGAAAAACCAAAAATATGGACTTGTGTTAGCAGAATATTTAATGGCTCACAACTTAAATCTGTAGTAATCAAACTATTCTTAATTAATTCAAGGTCATTTGTAAATTCATCGACAGATCTATAAAAAGGCTCATCATTAAACTCGACGTCTTTTGAGCCAGATTCACTCTCTAAAGAAACTTTCCAACCCGTTTGAGCAAGCAAATTATTTCTCTCTTGCGTTAATCTTAATTTTTCCAGCATATAACTTAATTTTAATCGGTAGGGTTCAGATCTATACCTCGTCGCCCTCGCTTCATATATCTCAGGGAACTTTACACGATCGGTTTCTAAAGATTCTAAAAGAGAGGGACTCACTTGACTCCATTGCATTGAAACACTTAATTGATCTCTTAGATTTGATATTGCTGTGATATATCTTTCTAACATTAATTGCCTTTGATAACAGGCAGTTCTCCAAGTGATTTCTGGAGTAACTGAAGGATTACCATCTCTATCTGAACCAACCCAAGAGCCAAATGTACAAAAAGACTCTGAAGGAAACTGTACATCAGGATAATTATCAATTAATGCTGATGAAATTCTTCTTCTCAGTTGTGGCATTGCATTAAAAAGTATTTGCTGAAAATAATGCAAAGCATAATCTACTTCATCTAAGACAGACGGTTTAAATTGATGTAATTCATCTGTTCTCCACCAAAGACGTATTTCCTCTTTTAATTGGAGTTTTAATGAATTAATTTCTTCATTGGTTAAATATTGCTCTGATTGAATTTGTTGAAGTAAATTTGCGACCCTTCTTTGTTTATGCCTAATAGTATGCCTCACAATTTCAGTAGGATGAGCAGTAAATACTAATCTAATATCCATCTCTTGAAGCAAATTCTCTAATCTTCCTGGTGGAACATTAAGCCTTCTCAATCTATTAAATAATTCTCTAAATGTCACTGGAGCATTTTGTCGCGCCAATGGTGGTGCAAAGGGGTCAAGATTATCTTCTGAATATTCTGTATTTTGATTTGTAAAACTCTGAATATAACGATCTTCCTCTACTCTTTGCTCTAATATATTTACCAATTGAAAGTATAAAGAGAAGGCTCTGGCTGCTGAAATAGATTCAGCTAAATCCATTGCATTAATAATTTCAGCAATTTCATTTTTTAACATTCTCTGATTATTGATATTTAAATTATCTATATGACTTAAGTGTTTCAACTTTATTAAACGATTAGCATGTTCAACGGGACATTCTGCCCTTAAAACAGATTCCCACAACTCTTCTATCAATAAGCTATTCGCATTAGATGGATCAACATCTTTTACTATGTCTATTTTTTTGTTTGTTGTTTTTTTTAAAGACTCCATATATTTAATATTTTACACTTAAAAAATGATCTAATCATATTTTTTTATTTATTTAAACCATAAATTTTCCTCTTCTTCATTTTTAATCATATTATTTATTGCTGATCGCATAATATCTTCTACAGAAAAACCTTTATTATATTTATCAATCCACTTAATTGATTCATTACCTTCTTCTAAAACTTTTTGAATAGGTACTAAAAGATGATCCATTTTTAACATCTTCGAAGAACTTGATAATTCGTCTAACAAGCTTTTAATCCAATCTTTACAAATTATTCTCTCCCCACTCCTCCAATGAATTAATTCTGCTTCTAGGCTATTTGTAGAAACTTTTAATTCATTTTGATCGCAAATTTCTCTCAATTCATCTGTAGAAAATTTACTAGATATTAGAGGATCTAAATTCTCTAAGTTCTCAAATAATGAAATAACCCTCAATTCCAAAAAAGCAGTAATTGCTAAAAGCAAATCGATATTGGAAATGAAATCACATATTCTTAACTCTAATCGATCTAAACCATAAGGTCTTTTGGGTCCGTTAGGTCTAACAGATGACCAGAAGTGCCTCACGTTCTGCATAGTCCCATTATTGATATTATCTTCTATCCAATTTATATAGTGTGTATGATCTAAAAAAAAGGGTATCTCAACAGGTGTTTTTGGGAACTGAAGCCACCTTTGCGAATGATTTCCAGTGAATTTTCCATTTAAAAAAGGCGAACTCGCACTTAAGGCTAAGTATAGAGATGCTTCACATCTAATCAGACGAATCGCTGCGAATAGTTTTTCTAATTCCTCAATTCCTAAATTTATATGGACACTGGATGTAGCTATTGATAAACCATAATTTGATTCAATAAACTCATGATAACTATTTGATTCATCAGATCTTTGAAATTTATTTTGATGAGGGAAGCAAAGAGTAGAAGACGGGATAATAGTTAAATTTAAAGCTTCTAACCATTTACGCAAATCCTTTCTAGGCTTCAATAAAGAATCATATAAAATTCTATAATCCTTACTAGGATTTGTAATATACTCAACATTCCTATTATCAGGCTCATTAACAAAATTCGAAAATAATTTTTCAATTTGGCTAGAAACTCCTACATGAGATTGACAAGTACCAGTAAAAAGCTCAATCTCAAAACCTTTATTTAATCTATTTTTATGCATTAAATCAATCTAAAGCTGATATTGCTATTAAAATACCTTTTGCTTTATTTACTGTTTCATTATATTCATTAATTGGAGAAGAATCAGCAACAACTCCCGCTCCAGCCTGCACAAAAACATCAAGATTTCCATTCTTTTTTTTGGTTGCGACCATTGATCTTATAGTGATTGCAGTATTCAAAGATCCATTAATATCTACAGAGCCATAAATACCTGCATACGGACCCCTTGCTTCTTTTTCAAAAGATTTGATTAATTGCATCGCTCTTACTTTTGGGGCACCAGTAACTGTACCTGCAGGAAAGGATGCTTTAAGTAAATCCCAAACATCTTTATCATTTTCTAATATACCTTGTACTTCACTTACTATATGCATAACATGAGAATATTTTTCTATTGTCATTAAATTTGTTAATTGAATACTACCAATCTGACAAACCCTACCAAGATCATTCCTACCCAAATCAACTAGCATTACATGCTCAGATATTTCCTTAGGATCATTTAATAAGTCATTCTCAAACAAAGAATCTTCTATTGCATCATTACCTCTCGGTCTTGTTCCAGCGATAGGTCTGAGACTTGCAACTATTTGTTTATTTTTTCTTTCAGCTTTAACCATAACTTCAGGACTAGAACCAATCAAAAACCATGATCCAAAATCAAAATAAGCCATATAAGGAGAGGGATTTATCATTCTTAGACTCCTATAAAGGTCAAAAGGCTTACTTTTTACTTCGGTCTTAAATTTCTGACTAATAACTATTTGAAAGATATCTCCTTTTTTTATAAATTCTTTTGCTTGTGAAACGGCACTCTCGAATTCATTTTGAGTCCAATTACTTGAAATATCTAAATTTAAATCTTTTTTATGATGCCACTTTAAGATATCAACATTTTTCAGAGGAATTTTCATCAAATTTTTTATTGAGTGAATTTTCTGAATTGATTTCTCATAAATATCATCAATAGAGAATCCTTGAAACTGTTTTAAATCAGCATAAATTAAAGCTGTAAGACATCGTTTCATTTGATCAAAAACAATAATTTGGTCAAAGAACATCCATGATCCATGGGGTATCTCATTTTTTTTGATCTCATGTATTGGAACCGAAGGTTCTATGAAATTGATTAATTCATAACTCCATGATCCATATAATTGACCCACGAATGGAAATTCATCTAAACCATGAGATTTATATTCCTGAGTCCAATACCTTAATGAGTCAAAAACATCCCCTTTTCTAATATCTTGTTCACCATCCCTAAAAGTACGAATAGTCTCTTCCCCAAAACATACTGCTTCCCATAATGGATTATTCGCTACTATGCTCCATCTCCCGATATTTTCTCCACCTTCAACAGATTCAAGAAACACTCCATGGGTATTCTCCTTTGACAATTTAAGCCAAGTTGTTAAAGGTGTCTCGAGATCTGCAGGCCAAGATTCAAAAACAGGTATAAAATTTTTACCATCTTTGAAAGCCTGAATAAAGTTTTGTTTTTTTGAACTGGCCATACTATCAATGTCAGACCAAATTATAAATATAAATAACTTTTATATCAAGATTGCACTTTTTAATCAAATGTATTTTTAGTTGTAAACTTTAATCCTGCAGGATTTGGATTTTCACCTATTCTCCTGGGGTTGTGGCCAACTTGTTCTCTACCTTCATTAACTTTTTCAGGGAAAACTCCATCTTTAGGATGTAAAAATTCTATATCTCCTCCAGGAAATATTCTATATATTTTAAAATTTTCTATCCTTGGTTTAAATGCTCTTAATTGAGTGCCTAAAGCTAAACATTGCTCTTTTCTAGCGAAATACATCTTATTATCTCCTTCATGCATTATTGCAGCACCACCAGTGGGAAGTTCAAAAGGTTGTTCTTTTGAACTGTTCCAACAAATTGCATATTTTTCTTCTTTTTCTGCAGAATTTAATAGTCCTCCAGTACTACCAATATGCTTAGGGAATTGACCTATTAAAGTTTCACTCATTAATTTACTGGAATATATACATATAAAAACTAACATTTATATTAAAGATAATTGAGTTGAATATTAAAGTTTCTACATTATTTAATAAAAATAGTAATTTGATTAATTCAAATCAGAAATAGGGAAAAAAACAGTGAGACCAGAATCTTTCCTTTTAGTTACCCTCCCTCCCAAACTTGCTAGTAATTTCTGAGTAGCAGATTGGCTTAATTGTAAACTCCCTGTTTGTGGATTCCAATTTAAAACTGGTCCAATATCGGAGCCATCTAATTTATTATTATTTTTCCTTTCATTGTGCTTTGACTGCACTATTAACTGTAATTTTAATTTCTGACCCGCAGGTCTTAATTCTAAAGTTAAAATACTTCCCTCTTTTAACCCCCTTGTATTTTTATCAATTAATCCACTAAGCATTAATTCTAATTTTTCTGAATTACTTAAAACATCTGGTAATTCATCTGGAATATCAAGTTTTAATATTATGCCTCTTCTTTGTAGTTGATTAATCCAATTAGGAGATAATTTATTCAGAATTCCACCTAAATTAATGCTAGCTAATTGCTGAGATGTAGAAGAATTACTATTAACTAGTTCAGCAGCATTGAAAATTAAACCAAATCTATCAATCTGTTCAGTGCATTCATTATCTATCTCTATTAAACGACTTCTGATAGTGTTATCCATCGTATATTTTCTTAAAGTTGAAGTTATCAAAGTTTTTATTGTTGCTAAAGGCGTTCTAACTTCATGAGATATGGCCTCCAACAACTTTGCTTCTGAAATTTGTAATGTTTTCGTACTTTGTTCTTTCAGTGATGTCTTAAATTTTATACTAGGAATTAATTTTGCTAATTTAATAGACAAACTTGGCCAAAAATTATTTGCGAATTGATTATTAATAGTAAATTCTCCAAAACTTTTAAGTTGATTTTGAAATTTCTTAGATTCCTCTAAGCTATCTTGCTTTAATTTCATATCAA
>Ga0160422_10001918_pt1 | contig 12992 bp, 11 predicted proteins | sample Fk160mmetaG_FD_108192 | JGI IMG/M metagenome (GOLD analysis project Ga0160422, IMG submission 108192) | Marine microbial communities from the Central Pacific Ocean - Fk160115 60m metaG | ecosystem: Environmental > Aquatic > Marine > Oceanic > Photic zone | place: The Central Pacific Ocean...
CCCGGCAGCGATCCAATGACACTGTCTCGGTTGAGACCCGGCACAAGACCGATGACTGGTCTTGTTTGAGACGAGCGAGTCGACTCCGCTGGTTGATCGGCGACGGAAAGATTGCGCATGGCCATCGGATTGGATGCCGCCAGTGAATACCGCCAACGGCGAACCGGCGTGCGCGATCAGGTTGATCACGGGATCTCAATCGATGCATCTGAGACCCGATAAAGGTCTCATAATGCGTCCTGACTGAGACCAGCAATCCATGAAAAAAGCCCTGATGCAGGGCTGGAAACCGGATGAACCGAAGCTCTGTTCAGGTGCTGGTCTGCATGCCCTGGATGAGGTAGTCAAAGTAAGGTCCGGCGATTTTCTGTTGCTCCTCGGAGAGGAGCACCAGGGAGGCCTCACGCATGCAGCGCATGGCGTCCACCATTCCCGGCATCGGAACACCCAGGCTGTTGTACATCTCGCGGGCGCCGATCAGACCGATCTGCTCGATCATCTGGGTGCTGCCGGCAAGCACGCCATAGGTGACCAGCCTCAGATACCAGCTGTAGTCACGGAGGCACTGGGCCCGTTGCTTCTGACCGTAGGCGTTCCCACCGGGAGCAACGTATTCAGGGCGAAGACCGAAGAGCTGCCGGGCGGATTCATCAACAATCTTTTTCTCGCTGTCCGTGAGGATCCGCACCACTGAGAGGCGCACAGCTCCCTGGCTGAGGTACTCGACCATGGAGCGGAGCTCACCGCTGCTGGGATAACGCAGATCGTCATCCGCCTGGAGGATCAGATCCCTTACAACGCTCATGGCGGCTGGCATGCTGAGAAGAGTTTAAAGGGCCTGAACCTCCGTCATGGGTTGGAGCTGAGGGGTGTTACGCCATTGCAATGACAGTGATCAATGAAACTCCGCATCCAGGGCTGACCATCGCAGTCGTGGGGGAGGATCTCGATCAGCAGGGACGTGGTCTGGCCCGATGGAACGGATGGGTGATCACCGTGCCGGAACTGCTCCCTGGAGAGGAAGCGAGAGTTCAGGTTCAGCAGCGTCAACGACGCATGTGGCTGGCGCGGCGACTTGAAACGATTGCCCGCTCACCCCATGCCCGCCGACCACCGTGCATCCTCGCCCGGGACTGTGGTGGCTGTTCGTTGCAGCACCTGTCCATCGATGCCCAGAACGGGTGGAAACAGGAGCGATTGCACCACACGCTCAGCCGCATCGGAACGCTGACGCCGGATGTGAATGCTCTGGTGAGCCCCGCTGAGGAATCCCTGGGGTACCGCAACCGCGCACTGATTCCGATCCGGCGTGAGGATCACAAACTGCGCCTCGGTTATTACCGGCGCGGCAGCCATCGGATCGTCAATCTCAACCACTGTCCCGTGCTTGACCCCCGACTGGATGGCTTGATTGCTCCGATCAAACGGGATCTTGAGGCAACCGGCTGGCCCATGGATGCGGATTTTCGAGGTCGACCCGGCCTGCGTCATCTCGGGCTGCGCATCGGCGTCCGAACCGGTGAGGTGCTGATCACCCTGGTGTCTGCCACTGAAGCCCTGCCCGGAGCGGAGACACTCAGTCAACAGTGGATGGAGCGATGGCCGCAGTTGAAAGGGGTGACCCTCAACCTGCAGCCAAAACGCAACAACACGGTGCTTGGGGAACGCACCCTCTGTCTGCGGGGGGAGAACGCTATTGAGGAGCGTTTCTGTGACCTCTCCCTTGAACTGGGCACCACCACCTTCTTTCAGGTGAACACACCAAGGGCGGAACAGGTGGTGGTCATGATCAGGGACTGGCTGACCCGATCAGCCGCCAACCGGCGTGTCATTGATGCGTACTGCGGGATCGGCACCATCGCCCTGCCTCTCGCTGCGGCAGGTCATCGGGTCACTGGCCTGGAAATCAATTCCGCCTCCGTGCGTCATGCTGAGCGCAACGCACTGCGCAACGGACTGCGCAACACACATTTCCTGGATGGGGATGTGGCCCGACACCTGCGCGATCTCCTGCCTCAGCACGATGCCCTTGTCGTGGATCCACCCCGCAAGGGCCTTGATCCCGCCGTGCTGAAGATGATCCTGACCCATCCACCCAGGTCTCTGGCGTACCTCAGTTGCGACCCCGCCACACTCGCCAGGGACCTGAAACAGCTGGTGAGCAGCGATGGCCCCTATCGAATTGAGCGGGTGCAGCCGATGGATTTCTTCCCTCAGACCTCCCATCTGGAATGTCTGGTGTTGATGTCCAGAATCAGCTGCGCAATTCCGCCTCAAACTGCTTGACCAGTGCCTTGCGCACCTTGTCGTGCACGGGTTGAACCTGCTCATCGGTGAGGGTGCTCTCCTTGCCGCGGTAACGAAGACGAAATGCCTGACTGCACTGATTCTCGGTGAGCTGGCCCCCCTCGAAACGGTCGATCAGCTCAACGGATTCGAGAAGCGGTTTGCCTGCTTTGCGAATCGCCTGCAACAGATCACCCGCCGGGAGGTTGCGCGGCACCACCACGGCCAGATCGCGTTCGGAGGATGGCAGCGTCGAATACGGCTTGAACTGCGGAACCCATCGATTGCCGCGGGTTGCGGCTTCCAGCAGTCTGGAGAGTTCGAGATCGAAGAGATAGGTCTCGGCAGGCAACTCGTGGCTTTCGCACAGTGCAGGGTGCAGCTGTCCGAAGCATCCGAGCGGACGTCCTTCGACAACGACGGTTGCCGCTCGACCGGGGTGCAGCCGTCCATCGTCGCTGAGGCGACGATCCTGCCCTTCAACACCCAGGGACTCCAACACCGACGCCAGCAGCCCTCTGGCCTCGTGATAGGCGGGAGGCTGAGGCTTGCCACTCGTCTGCCAGCGGGAGAGGCGTCGTTCACCGCAGATCACACCGGTCAGACGGGCGTCCTGCTCGATCGCTGAACCATCAGGCCTGAAGACATGGCCAATCTCAAACACCCAGCAGCCTGATTGCGATGCCTGAAGATTGCGTCGACAGACCTCAAGATGCTCCTGCCAGAGAGAGGTGCGCAGATGACTGGTCTCGCTCAGCAGCGGATTGCTGATCGCAATGCGGTCTGGATCTGCGGCATCAGCGGCTGTCAGTGAGAGCGTTGTGATCTCCTGCAGGCCGACAGCGCAGAAGCGCTGGCGGAGTCGACGCTCAGCCTGCTGCGCCAACGTCAGCTGCCCAGGGCGCAGGGGGTGGGGGAGATGAGACTGGAAGCGGTCGAAGCCCACCAGGCGCGCCACTTCCTCGATCAGATCCACCTCTCGCAGCAGGTCCATGCGCCTGGAGGGAGGTGCCGTGACCTGCCATCCATCGTCTTCGCAGCACAGTTCACAGCCGAGGGCCTTCAGGCAGGTTTCAATCTGCGCATCCCGCAAGGGTTCAGGCACCGGATTGTGCTCGTCGGGAGCAAGCGGTCCGAGCAGTCTGTGCAGAGCGCTTCGACGCAGCCTGATCTGGGGATCGGGACCCTGGTCTGCAGCGCATTGCCAGGTGTCACCGATCTCAGCGCCGAGCATCGACTGGAACAGGTCCAGGGCCCGTCCTGCCGCAATCAGCGTGATCTCCCTCGGCAGGCCTTTCTCGTAACGGCTGCTGGCGTCGGTTCGCTGGCCGGTCGCGCGGCTGCCGTTGCGAACGGATGCAGGGCTGAACAGCGCTGATTCCAGCCAGATGCGGCTGGTCTTGTCGGTCACCCCACTCTCCGCACTGCCCATCACTCCGGCAACGGCAACCACCCGATCCCTGCAGGTCACCACCTGAACACGCGAATCCAGGGTGATTTCGCGACCATCCAGGCCTGTGAAGCGTTCCTGCTCCCGTGCCTGACGCAGGCCGAACTCCGATGGCGTGATCCCCTGGCCGCAAAGCCGTTCGAGCGCATCGGCATCGAACGCATGCAGGGGCTGACCCTGCTCCAGCATCACCAGATTGGTGATGTCCACAACAGCGTTCACCGGGTTCACACCAGCGCGCTGGAGGCGTTGCCTCAGCCATTCAGGGGACGTCCTGGCCCCATCGATGCCACGCACATCGGTGAGGGCATACACCCCTCCACGCTTCATCGCCGTCTCTGACCCAGCGTCGGGTGAGAGCTGATGAATGCCGGCGGGTGCTGATGCCGATGGCAGTTGCAGGCTGGCTCCGGTGAGAGCGGCCACCTCCCGGGCGATGCCGATCATGGAGAGGCCATCGGGTCGATTGGCCGTGATCGCAAGCTCAATCACGGTGTCGTCGAGTCCAAGCAGCGGAGCGACGGGTACTCCGGGTGCAGGTGGGCTGTCCAGAAGATCCTCCAGGATGGCGATTCCATCCACATCGCTGGGCTGACCGAGTTCCGAGAGGGAGCAGATCATCCCCTGGCTGCTGACGCCCCGAAGATCTCCGGCCTTGATCGTGAGATTCACAGCGGGAAGAACCGCTCCGACCATGGCGACGGGCACGTGGATGCCGGCCCGCACGTTCTTTGCACCGCAGACGATCTGCAGGGGCTCCTGAGCGCCCACGTTCACCTTGCAGACGCTGAGCTTGTCGGCGTTCGGGTGTTTGTCTCGCTCCAGCACCTCGCCGACGACAACACCCTGGGCAAGCCGCGAGAGGTCATCCATCTCCTCAACTTCAAAGCCCGCCATGGACAACCGTTCACCCAGCTCTGCAGCGGGCTCGTTCACCTGCACCAGATCCTGAAGCCAGGAGAGAGAAACCCGCATGGGGAGCTAGAACTCGGCGCGTGATCCTACGAACTACCCCATGGAAGCGACGGACGGGTCGGGGTGAGGTTGACCTGTAAAGTGGGCCATTGTCCTTTCGCTACGCAACTGCGGCGCTACGTCCTTTATGGCCAAGAACAAGGGCGTCCGGATCGTTGTCACCATCGAGTGCACCGAATGCCGGTCCGTTCCCGCTTCCGAAAAGCGTTCCCCCGGCGTGTCCCGCTACACGACGGAGAAAAATCGCCGGAACACCACAGAAAGGCTGGAACTGATGAAGTTCTGCCCGCAGCTCAACAAGATGACTCTCCACAAAGAGATCAAGTGAGCCTGCAGCTCATTCAGTTTTCCAATCGTTTCTGATTCATGTCCAGCTCCTTCTTCAAGAAGCGTCTTTCTCCAATCAAGCCAGGCGATCCCATCGATTACAAGGATGTGGATCTGCTGAAGAAATTCATCACTGAACGCGGAAAGATCCTTCCCCGTCGTTTAACCGGCCTGACGGCGAAACAGCAGCGTGATCTCACCAATGCTGTGAAGCGCGCCCGCATCGTTGCTCTGCTTCCTTTCGTGAACCCCGAGGGATGATTTCTGGCTGCCACTGATTGCAAACCGGGTGATCTTGTCGGCATCAGCGACCCAAAATCGATCCAGCTGGCTGTTGTTCTCGCTGTTCAAGGCAGTAAGCGACGGCTCAGCGTTGGTTTCAGGGCGAAAGAACAGGTTCTGCCTGCCCGGCAGGTTGATCTCATCCACCCCCTTCCGAGTGACGTTGATCCGTCCACCCGGCTGGGGGAGTTTCCATGGAATGTCAGCGCTGAGTCCCTCGCCGAGGCGAGTCCCAACAGTCGCGACTGGGGCGAAGCATGGGTCCTGATACTGGAATCAGCCGAGACGATTGATCTCGCGGAATTCGCTGCGCTTGCCTGCGGAACCGATACACCCATCCACAAAGCCTCCTGCTGGCTCGCTCTGCATGGAGACCAGGACTTGTTCAGGTGGAAACAGGGATTGATTCAGGCCAGGCCTGCCAGCGAGGTCCGACTGCGTCGGAACGAGCGACGCAGTCAGACCAAGCGTGAACTGCAGAGCAGACGATGGATCGATTCGCTGAAAGCCCGTCAGCCACTCTCACTGTCGGAACTGGACACCCGGCACCAGTCCTGGATCCGCTCCCTTCAGGAGCTGGTGTCTGATGGGGACGATGTGCTGCATCTGGATCGCGAACTCGTTCAGTCACTGAAGGCGGCTCGCGTTGATCCAACCGCCACTGAGATTCGGCAGCTGCTGATTCAACTTGGACAGTGGGATCCGCATCGGCTGGTCTCGATGGGTGGAACCACGTGGAGCAGCGGTTTCAGCGACGCGTTGCTCGCTGAGGCGCACCAAGCGCTGCTCAGGTCTGATCAGCCGAATCCCGGTGATGAGACTCGCATTGATCTCACTGCCCAGCCGTGTCTGACGATCGACGATGCCGAGACGTGCGAGATCGACGATGCCGTGGCGCTGGAACGGCGCAGTGATGGCTCACAACGGCTCTGGATTCACATCGCCGACCCGGGTCGGCTGATTGAGGAAGGCTCTCCACTTGATCTCGAGGCCAGGCGTCGTGGCAGCAGTCTCTACCTCGCAAGGGGCACCCTGCCGATGTTTCCAACGGAACTCTCATCCGGGCCCTTCAGCCTCCGTGCAGGCGAACGCAACGCCGCCTGGAGCACATGGGTTGAACTGGATGGCTCCGGAGAGATTGCTGACTACGGAATTCTGCGCAGCTGGGTCACTCCCCGTTATCGCCTCACCTACGAGGATGCGGATGAACTGATTGATTTCGCTCCACCTGAAGAGGCGGATCTGTCCGAACTGCACAGGCTTCTTGAGCGTCGTCGTCAGTGGAGAGTGGGGCAGGGTGCTCTCCTCATGGATCTGCCTGAAGGGCGGGTGCGTTGTCTGGAGGGTGAACCGTGGCTGCAAATCACGGAGCCCGGAGCGTCACGCACGCTGGTGGCGGAGGCGATGATTCTCGCCGGGGCTGTCGCCGCCCGTTTCGGCGTTGATCATGGGGTGGCGTTGCCGTATCGCAGTCAGCTTCCGGCTGAGCTCCCCAGCCCAGCCCAGCTTGATGCGTTGCCCGATGGCGCAGTGCGCCATGCAGCCATCAAACGCTGCCTGAGCCGTGGCCTGATGGGAACTCAGGCCTCCCCTCATTTCAGTCTTGGTCTTCAGGCGTACGCCCAGGCCACCTCACCCATCCGACGCTACGGCGATCTTGTCGTGCAACGTCAGATCGCCGCGGTGATCAGCGGCATTTCCCCCCTTGGCGAGGAACCACTGCAGGAGCTTCTGGAGTTGTTCGACGGGGCGGTGCGTGAGGGGATTGCCATCTCGCGCGAAGATCAGCGCCACTGGCAGCAGGTGTGGTTCGAACGGCATCAGCAGGAACGCTGGTCTGTTGATTTCCTGCGCTGGCTGCGACCGCAGGAAAGACTCGGATTGGTTCGCATTGATGCTCTGGCGATGGATCTTGCCGCTGAGTGCCCTTCCGGCTGCGAGCCCGGTGACCGGTTGATGTTGCAGGTCCAACAGGTGGATTCCCAGCGCGATCAGCTCAGGCTTGGGGCCTGCCACATCTGATCACAGCACCGCCGTGACCCGTCTCCACGGTCCCCAGGGATTGTGCTCAGCGCGCAGGGTCACGCTGGTGGGCCCGGTCAGGTCCTGCAGCAGGGCATTCACGGCGGGTTCCAGCGTGATCAACGGTGATCTCTCACCGTTGCGGGCATCGAAGTGGAATCCACCCTGACGGTCAGGGTGGATGACGCCGGACACCTCGTCACCGGACGCCGATGTCTGCGGACTGGCCCGGGACAGCTCCCTCTGTTCAAGTGCCGATGTCTGCCGATTCCTCCACTGACTGTGATGCCATGGCGTGTCCCAGAGAGGAACGACCGCAGAGGGAGCGATGGGATCACTGATCAGCTGTTGCTGCAGGAGGCGAACCGGCAACTCAGAGGGATGCATCCCAGACGAAACCGACAAGCCAGCAGCTGCACCTGCAGCCTGACCAATGTTGAGAATCAGGGGCTGCAGCCGGGTGGCTCCATTCGCCATATGGCTTGTGCTGAAGGCCTTGTCGGCCGTCAGAAGATTGTCGATGTCAGAGCTGATCAGGGCTCCATAGGGAATGGTGAAGGGTGTTCCCGTCCAGCGGCCGCCCCAACGGCAACTCTTGGGAGCCAATGGCCAATCCTCGCCGGGGTAGTGATGGTCGTTGGCATAGTTGCCGACGGCGATCGATTGCAGCTCGCCTGTTTCATCCCTGGGAAGGGGGGCCATTGATGCTCCATCCGATTCCGGGAGGAGGTGCTGCTCGATGACGGTGCTGCGACCCACCATGCGTCGGCCTTCGCGCCAGTAGGGCATCGCCGCAAGCCATGGGGTGGGACTGCCGGACTGGGCGGGAAACGCATCTCCCAGATCCAGCCAACCGTCACTCGCGTCGCGGAGTGCCTCGGCAAAGCGGAGACTGTGGGACTGCATGTCAGCGAAGAGTTCGGCTTCCTGCTGCCCACCGTTGTCGAAGCCCCGCAACAGCTCCCGATGCCAGTCGTTGCCATGCAGAGGCCAGTTGATCATCACCAGCCCGCCCGGCAGTCGTCCGTAGGTGATCGTCCTTTCCAGACCGAAGGCTTCGCATGCGCGTTGGAAAGGGGGGGGCAACTGCGGGCTGACGGTTGAATCAGGAGCAACGCCTGCATCCCGAGGCAGACGATCACCCTGAAGCTGACCCATGACGACCCAGGTCGGTGACTGCACCGGCTGGTCTCGGAAGAACTGCTCGGATTCAAGACGTGCCCTGACTGGAGCACTGGGTTCATTCCACAGCTCCCTGGCCTCCCAGCCGAAGCGATACGGCGCTTCGGCCAGTGGCAACAGGTCACCACGGTCGCTCCCATCGATCACCACGCGGCAGCCAATCCGTCGCTGTTCGCCATCGATCTCAACGCGAAGAGCGTTCAACACGCCACCATCGCGTTCAACCCCCAGCAGCCGGCAGCCTGACCACCAGATCAGGTGCGATTCGGCCCGAACCCAGTCCTGAAGAATCGCTTCTGCGGTTGAGGGGCGATAGCCGAAACAGCTCACCCAGTTGTGGTCAAGACCGTCGGCCTCCCGATGGTCCAACTCGCGCAGAAAGGCACCCCAGAGCCCTGTCTGCCAGGGCGTCAGTTCATTCCCATCGGGACAGCACACTCCCGCAGCACTCACCATGCCTCCAAGCCACGCACCTGGCGTCAGCAACAGGGTGGACGCACCACAGCGGGCCGACTGAATCGATGCAGCGGCGGCGCCGGTTCCTCCCCCCCAGACCACCACATCAGCCGTGTCCACCAGGCTGGTCATCCGGCCTGCCCCGCACCCTCGACACCACCCTGCCTTTCAGATTGCTGTGATTGACGTTCGGGCGTGGATGTCTGACGTGAAACGGTCCCAGGTTCTGGACGGAGCATGGGATCTGGGTGCTGAAGAGAGGGTCGTTAAGATCCTGCCCCAGAGCCAGGGGCCACAGGAGAGCGCCGAAGCGATGACCTACAGCCTCACAACGCCGCTCTATTACGTCAATGCCAAGCCTCATCTCGGCAGCACCTACACAACGATCGCCTGCGATGCGCTGGCCCGGTTTCAACGCCTGGAGGGTGACCCTGTGGTGTTCATCACCGGTGTGGATGAGCATGGCCAGAAGATTCAGCGCACCGCTGAGACTCAACAGATCAGTCCTCAGGAGCACTGCGATCTGATCGCCAAGACCTACAAGGATCTCTGGTCTGAGTGGGACATCAGCAACGATCGCTTTGTGCGCACCACCAGCGAGCGTCACCTTCCCCTGGTGGAGGAGTTCTTCCGCCGCTGTGAAGCCTCCGGACACATCCGGACCGGTCATCAGGATGGCTGGTACTGCGTTGAGTGCGAGGAATTCAAGGACGAGCCTGCCGATGCCCAGTCACCCATCTGCCCCACCCACAGAAAGCCCCTGGAGTGGCGCGATGAGGAGAATCTCTTTTTCTGCCTGTCCAAGTTCCAGGAGCAGATCGAGCATCTGATCGCCCAGCCTGGATTCATCGCCCCTGAAAGCCGTCGCAAGGAGGTCGAGAACTTCGTTGCAGGCGGACTTCGCGACTTTTCGATCTCAAGGGTGAACGTGTCCTGGGGGCTGCCTGTGCCTGGTCACCCCGGCCACACCTTCTACGTCTGGTTCGACGCCCTTCTGGGATACCTCACCGCCCTCCTTGATGACGGAGGTTCAGTGGATCTGGACCGTTTGACCTCCGCGGGCTGGCCCGCACACGTGCACGTGATCGGCAAGGACATTCTGAGGTTCCATGCCGTCTACTGGCCGGCGATGCTGATGTCGGCCGGTCTGCCCATGCCACGGCAGGTGTTCGGGCATGGATTCCTCACCCGGGAGGGGCAGAAGATGGGGAAATCACTTGGCAACGTTCTCGATCCTGAGGTGCTTCTGGAACGCTGCGGCCGCGATGCGGTGCGCTGGTACCTGCTCCGTGACATTCAGTTCGGGGAGGACGGTGACTTCCAGCAGCAGCGATTCGTCGACTTGGTGAACAACGATCTCGCCAACACGATCGGCAATCTGTTGAACCGCACCTCCTCCATGTCCAGAAAATGGTTTGACAATGCGCTGCCCCTGGCGGTTGACAGCGTTCGCTCCGACCATGCGCTTCGAACCAAGGCTGAAACCACCATCGAGCTGGTGCGTGACGCGATGACACAGCTTTCGTTCAACAAGGCAGCGGAGGCAGTGCTGCAGCTGGCAATCGACACCAATGGATTTCTGAATGAACAGGCTCCGTGGAGTCGCATGAAACAGGCGGGCAACGAGGTGCAGGTCGGTGAGGATCTCTACGCCGTTCTCGAATGCGCGCGCATCGTCGGCACGCTTCTGCAGCCTCTTGTTCCCGATCTCAGTGAACGCATCCTTCAACAGCTGAACCTTGATCCGGTTCGAACGTCCTGGAAGGATCAGCTGATCTGGGGCAGGCTTGAGCCCGGATCCCCACTGCCCAAGCCCGAACCGGTGATGCAACGCCTCGAACTCGAGTCTCCGCTGTGACAGCGTTCGTTCAAGTGAGCCGATCGCTGAGACGATCGCTTCCCATTGGCCTCGCTCTGTTGGCGGGGTGCACGGGAGCCGGACCGGATCCCACAGCGCAGGCGCCGCCCTTTGTCTTTCGGGCACTCAAGCTCGAGCAGAAGAACAAGGAGGGTCTGATGGACTGGAGCCTCAACAGTCCCGAAGCGCGGTACGAGCTCAGCCGGCGACTTGTTCGCGCACGACAGCCCGTTGGTGTGCTCTTCCGCAACGGCAAACCCTCCTTCCGGGTCCGGTCCAGGCTGGCGCTGGTGGTGAATGACGGCGAACAGATCCTGCTCGAAGGTGACGTCCGGCTGCAGCAGCTGAACGGATCCAAGCTGCTCATTCAGGGCGACCGGCTTCGCTGGCGTCCTGAGCAGGGGTTGTTGGTCATCGAACAGCGACCACGGGCCAAGGACCGTGACGCAACGATCAGCGCCAGCCAGGCACTGCTGCAACAACGAACCAATGACCTCACCCTCAAGGGCGTTGTTCAGTTGGAGCGATGGCGACAGGACGCGGAATCAACCCGGCCGGACACAACCTTGAGAACGGGTCTTGCCGAGTGGAATCTCGACACAGGCCTGCTCGCAGCCCGCGGCCCCGTGCTGGGTCAACGGCTTGATGAGGAGGGCACGGTCCTGGAACAGCTGCAGGGCAGCGCTCTAGAGGGCAACACCCGCGTCGGTGATCTCACGGTGATCGCCCCGGTGACCGTTCAGATCCCACGGCAGCAAGGAACGCTCAAGGCTCAGGACACCACCTGGAATTTCCGCAACCAGACCGTGCGCAGTGATCAACCCTTCGAGGCGGACCTGGATCAATCAACCATCGATGGATCCGGTTTTCATGTTGATCTGGACAACACCACCGTCGACATCACCGGCGACTGCCGGATTGAACAACCCGGCGAGCAACTGGAGTCGAAGCGCTGCGTCTGGAACTGGACCACGGAGGAGGTGTTGGCCGAGGGTGATGTGCAGCTGCGCCGTGACGCCAATGATCAGCTGACAAGGGCAGACAGGCTTGAGGGTCAGGTGGGTGAGAAGGGTCAGATCACATTCACCGCCCCCGGAGGCAGGGTTGAATCCCAGCTCAGATTTTCATCGGATGGTCCGGATCAGGATCTCAATCGTCAACAACCGGCTGCTCCAATTGCCTTCTGAGGCGCTCAGCCCATCCACCCAACCAGCGCTCATCCGAACGCGTGAAGCATCGCTCCGACCATCCGCCCAGAACGACCCACCCCCGCTGACCCAGCGGTTGCACCATGACGGCCGGCAGGCCCGGCAGAACCGCATCGAATTCCTGGCGTCCGGGGTAGAGCGCGGTTTTGACGAGGGAGATCAGCATCTGACGCTGGGTGCTGCGCCGGCAGATGTCTCCTGGGCTGAAGTCACGATCGGTGATCAGTCCGCGTCTCAGCAGGACGGTGTCGTCCCAGCTCACCAGAATCGACGCCGCTGAAGTGGCTGTCAGAAACTGCAGGCTTCCCCAGGCGAGCTCCGTTCTCACCGTCTCGGAGAGCCCATCAGCGATCACCAGGCCCTGATCCCCCTGCAGATCAACGGCCTCCGGATTGCGGGGCACCGCTCGTGTCCACAGCACCGAGACCAGCATGAGCCCGACACCAGCCATGCCGGCAAGCACTTCGGCCCGCTGCAGCGATGGTGGAAACGCGTCTGCAGAGACGGCATTGAACACCGCCAGTCCGAGCACCAGCAGGCCGGAGATCAGGCAGAGGCGTGCAGAGCCTGGCATCGTCTGGATGTTGTGCGGTCAGAACGGTTCACTCTTGCTCAAAATGGGGCATGACCGATCAGCCGGCATGACTGACGCTGAAGCCTTTGCCTCCATCGCCCTCGCTGCCGTTGCCTGCGACGGCACCCTGGGACGAGAGGAAGCCCATGCTCTGAGGCGTTCGCTGGAGTACCGCACCCCCTACAAGGACCGCACGGAACAGCAGATGGGAGAGCTGTTTGATCGTCTGCTGCTCACGCTTCGTGAGCGGGGAGTTGATCAGCTGGTGACCGATGCGCTGCCGGTGCTGACGCCAGTTCAGCAGGAGACCGCGCTGGCGGTGGCCGTTCAACTCACCCATGCCGACAGAGACGTGACGCCTGCAGAGAAAGA
>Ga0160422_10001921_pt1 | contig 12983 bp, 8 predicted proteins | sample Fk160mmetaG_FD_108192 | JGI IMG/M metagenome (GOLD analysis project Ga0160422, IMG submission 108192) | Marine microbial communities from the Central Pacific Ocean - Fk160115 60m metaG | ecosystem: Environmental > Aquatic > Marine > Oceanic > Photic zone | place: The Central Pacific Ocean...
CATGGGGCGCCACCCGTACCAGGTGTTGGTGACCGGCTCTCCATAGGGTTCCCGAAGGAAGGCCTCGACCCCGCTGCGGAGAAGGTTGAGCCGTTTGGGGTTGATGGAATCGTCGTAGCCGCTGAACTCCATGGTCGATCCCAGCCGGTAGCCTTCGTCGAAAGGAGTTACCGCCACCCGGGTCTCCGGGAAGATCAGGGGAAGGTCCGGGCAGGTTTCCGGACGCTGCATGGTCATGGAATAACCCTTTCCCGGCTCGATGGGGGCGCGCCAGCCTACGATTCCGGAAAGCTTGGGGGTCAAGGCCCCGGTGGCGAGGACGAGGTGGCTGGCGGCAACGTCGCCTTCACTGGTCTTGGCGACCAGCCCGCTTTCCGTCTCCCTCATCCCGGTAAAGGACCGGTTTTCGAGGATTTCGACGCCTTTGTTCAGAAGCACCCGATTGAGTTCGCTCATGAGCAGGTCGGAACGGAGGTGGGCGTCCTCGAGGTAGTGCCAGCCGCCGGCAAGTCCATCCTTGAGGGCGGGTTCCACGTCCTTTAGGTCCTTGCCCTCGATCCGGGTTGCGGTTTCCCCGAATTTATCGGTCAGCATGTCGTTGGTCTCTGAGAACGACTCGAAGGCTTGCCGGCCCGCGTAGACATAGAGGAGTCCCTTGTCCGTCCATTCGCAATCGATCCCCTCACGGGCAAGCATTTCGCGATAAAGCTTCATCGAGGAACGCAGAAGAGGGTAGAGGGCGCGGGCACCCGTCATCATATCCTTCTTGTTGCAGCGCAGGGCGAAGCGAAGGAACCATTGGGCCAGCCTCCAGTCGGGACGCAACTTGACCGAAAAGGGCGAGTTCGGCCTGAGCATTCCCTTGAAGGTCGCCCAGACGGCTCCCGGTTCGGTAAGGGGAAGCACGTGACTGGGGCAGACGTATCCGCAGTTGTGCAGGGAACACTGGGACCCGAACTCCGCTTGATCCATGACGACCACGCGCTCGCCGGCCTCAGCGAGGTAGTAGGCGCAGGCCGCCCCGATGATCCCGCCCCCCACGACGAGGATGGGCTGGTCCGGTTCGCTCATGCGGGGATTCCGTTGCGGAAGGGGTCGTTCGGTCCGAAACAGAGCGTTCCTTCACCGGTGATGTGGGCGGAACCGCGGATGGTGGGGATGATCTTTCCCTCATCGACCTTGGCGCTGGCCTCGAAGACGCTCCCGATGACGCTTTCCTGACGCCAGGTTTCTCCGGGGGCGAGCTTGCCGTCGGCGATGAGGCAGGCGATCTTGGCGCTGGTCCCGGTTCCGCAGGGGGAGCGATCGTAGGCCCCGCCCGGACAAAGAACGAAGTTCCTCGAGTCGGCTTGGGATGAGGAGGGCGGGCCGAAAAGCTCGACGTGATCGATCTTGGCCCCGTTATCGCCGGTAATCCCGGCTCCTTCAAGGCTATGCCGGATCCGCTTGCAGAATGCAGTCAGTTGATCGAGGTTGGAGGGGGCGATTTCCAGTCCATGCTCCTCCACCAGGAAAAACCAGTTTCCACCCCATGCCACTTGACCGGTCACCGGCCCGTGGTTCTCGACTTCCACGGTGACGTCCTTGGCGAGCCGGTAGCTCGGGACGTTTTCCACGCTTACCCATCCGTCTCTCTCCAGTTCGAGGGCAACCGTGCCGACGGGGGTGTCGATCAGCCTCCGTCCCGGCTCGATCCGTCCCAGATGGGCGAGGGTGACGGCCAGTCCGATGGCTCCGTGTCCGCACATCCCGAGCATGCCGACGTTGTTGAAGAAGATGATGCCCGCGGCGCAGTCGGGTTCATGGGGTTCCACGAGCAAGCCCCCGACCAGTTCCTCGGAACCCCTGGGCTCCAGAATGACGGCCCGCCGGAAGTCGTCGAACCGTTCACGGAAGGTTTCCATCCGCGCGGCCAGGCTTCCCGGACCGAGATCGGGGGCACCCGAGGTGATGATGCGGGTCGGCTCGCCTCCGGTGTGGGAATCGACGAAGCCTACGCCGGGTACGTTCTGAAGAGGCATGGACATGGGTAAGGGAACTCATGATCCCAATTTATCGCCGGATCAAGCCCTTACTTGCTCCCGGGATGACGCAAGAAGGGAGGGTTCTTCCCTCAAATTGCGAAATTCGATCCTTTTCCTGACTGACCGACCTCGAGAAAGCGCCCGGGAAACTGGTCGTAGAGAGGACGGATCCAGTCGACCAGACCGGAGAGGAACTCCTTGTCGGTCGCATCGAAGGCCCCGATCTCGGTCGAGTCGAGGTCGAAGACCGCCAGGACCGTTCCCATATTGCCGATAATGGGGAGGACCATCTCGGACTTCGTTTCCGGAGAGCAGGCGATATGGCTTTCCACTTTGGAAACGTCGCTGATCATGAGGATGGACTTTTCACGTACGCAGGCTCCGCAGACGCCCCGGTCCACGTCGATGGTCAAGCAACCATGCCCTCCCTGGTAAGGCCCGACCTTGAGGGTTCTCTCGTCCACGCGACGATAGAACCCTACCCAGTTCCAGTGCTCGAAGGCATGGTATAGCTCGCAGGAAATGGTGGACATGGCGGTGATGAGATCCTTCTCATCCTTGATCATTTCCACGATCGGGGGGATGATCCTTCCGTACGTTTCCTCTTTTTTCTTCTCATTCATTATTTTCGAGAGCCAAGCCGAGGTTCTGGGAGATAATTTTGAGAATGGGGCCATGGATGGGCTTGCGGTCGAAGAAGAAAGGGTCGGCTCCGTGGCCTGCCGGCTTGTTCATGTCGATCAAGCCCTTGACGAAGGCATACATGTCGTTGGTGACGATGCCGTGTCCGTCCATGACCTTCCTCGCAATGGCGTTGTATTCGATCTCCGAGCCTTTGGCGAAGACGTTGGTGCTGGAATGCCTGATGGGTGTGGTGCTGGCCCAAACGAGCTTGGCTTTGGTTGCCTTGAGGCGGCTGACGAGCGCGGAGAGGTTCTTTTCGTATTGGCCGGGCGGGGTAGTAAGGATGCCGCCGGCATGCCTGGGCATTACCCGGAAGGCTTTCACGCGGGGGACGCGGTAAATCAAGTCGCCAAGCCCGCAGTTGAAATGAATGACGTCCCATTGACCTTCGCCGAGCTGGCGATCCAGTAGCTCCAGCGCCGTGGTGGAGTTCCATATCTCTCCAGGTTCCAGTCGAGGATAATGGATCTCCACTTTGCCCTTGAGCTCCTTCTTCAGTTCCGAGGCGGACTGCTGGTAGATTTGGTCACCGAGGATAAGCACGCGCGGCAGGGACGTCTCGGATGCCGCGAGATTTCCGCCCGAAACAAAGGCCAGCAGAAAGGCAATAGCGCCCGGGTTTCGCATCCTTAGGCGAGTGCCTCGGACATGATGCCCGTGCTGTCGGCGAAGGATTTCACAGGCACGTCCACGGCATTGAGCATGGAAACGAAGAGGTTGGCCAACGGTACCTTCCTGGTACCCTCGAAGGAGTGCAGGCGTCCGTGCTTGAGCCCGAGCTTATTGCCTCCGGCAAGGTGGATGGGATAGTTCTTGGTGCTGTGGGAGGCATGCGGATGAGCCGAACCCCAGAGCACCACGGTACGGTCGAGCATGTTGCCGTCGGCCTCGGGCGTATCCTTGAGGCGTTGCAGGAAGTAGGCGTGTTGCTCGGCCCGCCAACGATCCCATTGACCCGAAAAGTCGGCGGGACGCTTGTGGGCGATGTCGTGGGTGGCTCCCTTGTAACCGAGAACGTAGTTGGCGTAGTTCCACAGCTCGCTGTTGGACGAATTCTCGCTTTCCAGCATGAGCGATGCGAAGCGGGTGGAATCAGTCTGGAAACCCAGATAAACAAGGTCGTACATACAGCGGATGTATTCCTGCGGATCCTTGTGCGAGGCATCGAGGTTGAGTCCCTTGAGGTCCACTTCGGGCAAAGGTTCGTGCGTCCACTTGCTGGTGCGTTCGACGCGTTGCTCCATGGCCCGAATGGAATCCAGATACTCCTCCATTTTCTCCTGGTCCTCACGACCGAGGCGATTATTCAGGCTTCGGCTTTGATCCATCAATAGATCGAGGATGCTGGCTTCGCGCCTGAGTCCCGAGCGAACCTGTTCGACGCCCTTGCCGGCATAGGGATTGAAGAGCAGGTTGAAGATCTTCTGAGGCTTGCTCATGGACGGAATGGGGCGCCCAGGGCCCCGGTGGGAAAGGGTTTTACTCCTCCCGTAGGACCCCGTGCCACCCTCCGTGCCCAGAACCAAAGATGCGAAACGGGTCTTGTGTCCATGAACGTTGGCGGCGACTTGATCGATGGAAATAGCGTTGGTCTTCTGCGTGCCGACCATGTCCGCTCCGGTCGCAAAGACGTCGCCCGAACTATGCCCACCCAAAGCCCAACCGCCGGCATGGTCCAATCCGCGAAAATAACTGACGTACTCCTTGAGCGGCGCGAATGGCTTGGCCGATTGGTTGAAGGTCAGCGGACCCGCATCGCGGCAGGGCCACCAGCTCCAATCGTGATGCGGCGCATTCGGATTGGGTATGCCGGCCTGGCCATTGGGCATGTACGCTCCGTAGGAAAAATAGCTAACCAGCATACGCTTGGGAAGCTTCTTGTCGGGAGCCGCCCAACCCATGGCATTGAGGAAAGGCAGGGCCAAAGCTATGCCTCCGCCCTTCAGCATGTCGCGTCGGTTCAAATGCCAGCTTTTCGGTTTCATGGTTTGTTTGAATGCAAGTGCGCCGTTCCCTTGAAGAGAGAACTCTTGCATATGGTGACGATCATGTCGAGCAGACGGTGATCGTTATCTTCGGATTGCCGAAGCAGTTCCGCAACCACAAAGCGGTCGCGTGTGGTCAATTGACGACCGAGGCCGTAGCTAAGCAGGCGACGCAAGAGGTTCTTGGCCAAGTCGTCTTTCCGATTAAGCAAAAGGTATGCCTTCAACTCGCTCATGCCATTGACCTCCGGGCCATTGGGAACGCGGGCGACCGCTTCCACTTTTTCGGTATTGATGGTTTTGAGGTAAGCAGAATATCCGGCAAGATCGGCGTGAGTTTTTAGGTTGAATCCGCTGACCCGCTCACCCTCCTTAGGCACAAGCGGTTGGTACTTGCCGATGGCGTTGTATCGCTCGAAGGGAATGCCCCAGGGATCGAGCCGGGAATGGCAATCCTTGCAGCTCTCCTTTTGACGATGCTTGGCGAGAAGGTCTTTGATGGTGAGAGCCTTTTCGGCGGATTCGCCGGCGGTATCGGATAGGGCAGGCACGTCGGCGGGCGGATCGGCGACGTCGTCGCCGAGGATGGCTTCGCGCAACCAAACCGCCCGGTAGATGGGATGGGGCGCCGAACCCGTTCCGTTGCCAATAAGCATCGATCCATGCGTAAGCAGTCCGCCCAACCGATATTCGGGCTTTAAGGTCACGGCCCGGAAGTGGTTTCCCTCGACACCGGGCACGCCGTAGTGAGCGGCCAAGGGCTGGTTGAGCCAGGCAAAGTCCGATTCGATCAAGTGAGTCACGCCGGCATTCCGACGGATTAGCTCGGACACGAAACCAGCTGTTTCCTCCAGCATGTGGTCGCGAATGGTAGGCCGGTAGGGCTGTTCCGTCCCTCTACGCTCACCAGCGGATACGTAATAAAGAAAACGCGGAAAGAGCTGCTGATTGATCGGTACGGTCTTCATCTTGGCCAAGCTTAGCCACTGCATGGTGAAATTGCGCGCGAAATCCTTCGCTCGTGCATCGGCCAGCAGGCGGCGCGTTTGTTGCTCCAGCACCTTCGGTTCTTTCAGGCTATCCTCCCCCGCCAGCTTCAATAATTCCGCGTCCGGCATCGATCCCCATAGGAAATAGGACAGCCGGGAGGCCAACTCGTAAGGCCTTGCCGTTACCTCGCCGTCAGCCACAGTGTGGTAGAGAAACTGAGGCGAGATCAGCACCATTGCCAGCGTTTCCCGCATGGCCGCTTCCATCGTTCTTAACTCGGGCAGAACGAGCCGATAGATTTGGGCAAATCGGTCCACCTCCTCATCCGAGGCGGGCCGACGAAAGGCCCGCGAGGCAAAGCGCCGAATGACTTCCCGGGCGTAGGCTTCGGGATTCTCCTTACGCAAGGGCGATTCGAAAAGGATGCGCGCGTGATGCTGAGGTGGCCAGACGTCGGCGATGGGGGCCTCGAACTCAATCCAGTTGATGACCACGCGCGGCATAGTGAGGTTGCGGTTGCCATCGTTAAGCGTGCCGTCATCGTACAACACCTGCGGGGTAATGACCCGGGTGTCCGGCTGTTGCTTGCCGCGAATGACCCGGCCGCGGGTGAACGGAAAGTTCTCAATTCGCCCGCGAAACTCATATACCTTCGGCTCGTCGATGCCGTTCACCACGTTTGCGTCACCTACCGGTTCAACGCGCTGGGTGGAGCTGTTAACCTGAATGGTCTGGCCCATAACCAGATTCAGCGGCGCTCCCTTGACGCCGGGCGGCAGGATCGCCGAAGCCCGTACGCGGATGACGAACTCACCCGTATGCGGAAAGCTCTTCAGCCCCATCCCATGAGCCGGCGAGTGACGACGGTTGCCCCACACGCCGACTTCGTCATTGCCGATTCCGCGATACAGTCCGTTCGGTTTCCATTCGCGCCGGATCTTGTGCACCTCCGGCTTGACGGGGTCGACGATGACGCTTGCCATCACCTTGCGGGCATTTTCCAAGTAGCGGTCCACCTGCTCCGGACCCAGCAACATAAACTCGGCGGTGTTGTTGAAATGGTACGGTTTCTCGGGGTCCTTGGGCAGGTTGTCCGACAGGTTCAGCCTGAAGCCGATCAAGTCGCGAACGGTATTCTCGTACTCAAAGTTGGTCAAGCGCCTGGCCAGCGGCGCGCGATGAGCTTTTGGAGACTGGCCGACGGCCTTGCGCAAACCTGCCTCAATCCATTGCGTAACCTGCAGGACTTCGGCTTCCGTCGGCCGCTCCTTCTCTTCCTCCGGCGGCATTTCGCCAGCTTGCAGGAGGTCCAGGATCAGTTCCCACCGCTCCAAGTCCCGACCTTCGCTCAAGCTATCGACCAGGTCATGGAGGGTTACCTTGCCTTTGCTCTTTTCCGGACCATGGCATTTCACGCATCGCGCCTTGAAAAAAGGAGCCACAACCGAATCGAATCCGGGTTGCCTTCGTTCGCCGGCCAATGCTGATGGAAGCCCCATCAGCCCCAGGAGCAAACAAACCAAGGGGTACGAAAGTCGGCGACCCATGCGGGACCATGGGTGCAAACGCGGGTTCATCGGGCCAGTTCGGCCATCTTGACGGCAATGTCCCCGAGGCTCTTGGGCCACTGCTCGAAGGTGACTTTACGGGCCGAGGGAAGGTCTGGCTCGGCGATGCCCTCGACGAGCGATCCGGAAGGCTGGGCGTAGTAAAAAGGGACTTTCTTTTGGCCGTAGGTTGCAGGAAGGCTTTTGGCATAGGCTTCCAGCTCGGCCGCATATTCCTTGGGGTTTTCTCCGACGTTGCTCTCCGACGGCACCCAGACGACGCCCGATACCGCCATCGGGGTGAGCGGGCTTACGTTCCAGTTGTAGGCATAGGTGGGGATGACGTCGGAGGGGACGGCATCGTTTTTGCCCGGTTCTGGAAAGGCAGGCGCCTGCAAGGGGAAAAGAGAGCCGTCGCGACCCTCCCCGGCTCCCTTGACGATGTCATGGACGAAGGCCCTGACCTCGCCGAGGTGTCTCTCGGCCGCTTTCCGAGCAACCTTGGAATTGGGGTACTGCAGGAACAACTCATCGAGGCGCCCCCGAAAAGCCGGGTTCTTCAGGTCCTTTACCCCCTGAAAGGAGGTCCAGGAAAGAGGCGAGGCCAATTGTCTGCCCCGGCCACCCCGGCCCGCCGACATGGTCATGAAGCCTTGCGGGACGCCCGCCCTGTTCAAGGCTTTGGCGAATTCATAGGCGAACATGGTGACCCCCGTGCTTTCCCTCGAAAAGTCGGCGGCTGACCAATAGGTGCGGTACTTGCCTCCACCGGTCTCGAAACGGCGCTTGCGGGGGGTCGGGAAGGAACTTGAGGCGGTACGCCTGCGGAATTCCCTGACCAGAGGCATGGTCTCGGGTGGGGAGACCTCCTTGTTCCGCCTGTCGTAGGGCCACTCGGTGGTCAGCAAAGTGCTTCCAGTCAGGTACCAGACGTCGCCGACCAGGATATCCCTCACGGTCCGGTTGAAGCCGTGACTGGACTTCACTTCAAGGGTGATCGGCTTGGCCGAGGCCTTGCGGGCGGGGAAGGTCACCGACCATTGCTCCAATTCGTTGGGGGAAACCTTTTGCGGCTTTCCATCCAAGGTAACCGTGACTTCGACTCCCTTGTTGGCATGCCCCCAGACCCGGATCGGTTGGTTGCGCTGAAGAATCACCCCGTCCCGGTAGTACTCCGCAACCTGAAGAATAGGATAATTCGGATCGGTCCACTGGGCGTACTTCGCCTTGAGGGCAGCAGCCTTCTCAAGATCGTCCTCCTCGAAGACGAACTTGCCTTCGACTACGGCAAAGGGGGTCGCAGGCAGTCCGGCCTTGTTGTAGAGGTTGGAATTCTCCGGGACGGCGCTGTAGGCGTACTGTACACCGACCGGAGCCTCCACCCTTTCGGAAGCGACCACCACGACGTCCCCTGCGATCCTGGCCTCTGCGGCATGCCATTTTCCGTCTTTGCCGCATAGCCGGAAATGATTCAGTTTGGCTCCCGGCGTGGGCTTGGCGGGTTCGACGAACTTGCCGGGTTCCTTGCGATCCTTGGCCATGCCCTTGCTTCCGATCATCAGTCCGCCAAAGAGGCTTTCCTTCTCAAAGGAGACGGTCACCTTGCGGCCACTCACCTTGTACCCGCTGTAAATCGGACCGGTGTAGGCAACCTTCTTGCCGTACTGCTTGGCCAGCGCCCAACGGGCCATGCGCATCCCGGGATGCAGTTTGTTGTAATAGTGAATGCCTTTCGGGTTGGCGGAATTGATGTCGGATTGCACCACCATGCCGACGTTCTTCCGGTTCTCGACGAAGAACTTGTGCTGAACCTGGCGGACGTCGGCAAAGCCTACGTTGTCGGGATCGGGCGAGCCGTAGGGTTGCATTTGCGTGAAATAAAAGGGCATCCCGGGCATGCTCCAGGCATCCCTCCATCCCTTGACCAGCGCTTCCATACGGGCCGCGTAGATGCGTCCGTCCCCGCTGTTGCTGGTTCCCTGGCACCAGATTGCGCCGCGAATGGCATAGGGAATGACGGGGGCAATCTTGCCGTTGAAGAACTGGGAAGGGCCACGCCACATGCCGGCGATTCCGGGAAGCTTGGGCCGTTGGGGCACCTTGCCGCCGGCCTCGGCGGCATGGCCGGCCTCGTCCTGCCACGCTTTCAGGTCGGCGTAGTACTTCATGAAGGCATTCAGCCCCTGCTTGGTCAGCGGATCGGCATCGTGAATCAGGTCCTTGTCGACCTTGAGTCTGGGATGAGCCTCGATTGCCTGGCGTTGGGTGAAGGCCTCGACGCGGGTGTTGCTGTGGGCGCTCAGCAGGATGCCGATCGGCACGTTCAATTCCTTGTAGAGCTCGTGGGCGAAGGCAAGGGAGAGGGCGGAAAACCCGCCCGCAGCGGAGGCCCTTTTCCAGCCCTCCTCGGAAGTGGCCCGTTTTTGAGGGTAGAGGGCGGACGTCGTGTCGACGTTGATTTCCCTGATCGGGACGTCGTCCTCGGAGGAAGCAAGCTGCCTGGCCAAGTCGCTGCACATGCTCTTGCCGGCCAACCAAACCATGTTGGACTGCCCCGAGGAAAACCAGACCTCCCCGACCAAGGCGTCCTTGAGGGAAATCGATCCCCCCTTGTCGTTTGTTATAACCATCTCTCGCCCTTCCCGCGAGGCCTTGAGGGAGTCGAGCCGGATCATCCAGTCTCCGTTAGCGTCCGTAACCGCAGACTTGCTTTGTCCGGCAAAGCTAACCGTGACCCGAGTACCCGGCTTGCTCCAACCCCATACGGGCACTTTGGAATCCCGTTGGAGAATCATGTTGTCCGTGAAGGGGACCGCCAGCTCGAGTTGCCGGTCATCGGCATTCAGGATGGTTAGGGTGAAGAGGGCTGTGAAAAGGGAGAAAATGGATGGTTTCATAGGATTTGCAACTGCTCCGACCAGAGGCTGGCTGCCAAGGATAACGGATAAAGCTACCATAGAAGCAGCAGGCCTGATCGCGACAAAACTTTATCGCTTATTTGCGTATTTTTGAAGCCTTATTACGACCTGAACCGCATACCCGGGAAAACTTTCCTAAGCGTGCTGCTTTTCGATGCCGAGGAAGAGGTCTCGGCCCTTGGCCAGGCTGGCGATCTTGCGGTCGGCCACGGAGCGCTTGAGCATCCAGAAACCGCAGTCGGGATGGATGAACTTGACCCGTCCATCCCCAAGGGCGGTTTCCGCTTCCTCGATGGCCTTGGCGATTTCTTCGGGGGTTTCCACTTGGTTGACCTTGATGTCGACGACGCCAAGCCCGATCCCGGTCTCGGGCCGGATTTCCTTGAGGGCCTCGAGGTCGTCCTTGGGCCGATGGGCCAACTCGAGGACGAGGTGGTCGGCATGGAGGGCGTTGAGAAATTCAAGCAGGGGTTTCCATTTTCCGGCCTGGATGGTTTGTCCCCCGTAGTTGCCGAAGCAAAAGTGGACCGCCCCGGGGCCATCGAAGGCGTCAAGGACCCGGTTGATGGCCTCGGCGGCAACCGGACCATGCTCGGGGCTGCCCGGGATGTTGGCCTCGTCCACCTGGAGGTGAGAACAAGGGAGATCCTTGACTTGCTCGGTCAGCAGGTCGGCGATGGCGAGGGTCAGGGCATCGAAGTCACCGTAATGATCATCGAGAAGCGTACGGGCCAGCATGTATGGGCTGGTCACGGTGAACTTGAAGGGTCCTCCCGAGACCTCCGAGGCCCGCCGGCAGTCCTCAACCAGGTTGAGCCCACCTCCATGCAGGGGCTCGCGCACGACGGCGGCGGGCTTGGACCGGAAGCCCATCTCCTGCTTGGCCCGGAAGGCCTCGGCGTCGGCCCGCCCAATGACCGGGTCGCATCCTCCCATGGGGCGGACGAAGTACTCGATCATGCCGTTGGTGTCGGGGTGATTGACGTCGAAGCGGTAGAGCTCACCATCCGTGGGGAGGTCGATTCCAGCCTGTCTTTGAGTATCGAAGATGACCCGGGTGGCATCGATTACGGCCTGCTCGGAGGGCAGGGCGCTGAGCCAGTCGGGCACGGGATAGGAACCCACCGTGGTGGTGAGGATTCTCGGTTTAGCAGGGGAGATCATGAATGCAGGCTAAAGAAAGAGGCGTTGCGCTTACAACCCAGAATCAATGTCCCGACCCGGGCTTGCCCTCCTTTCTGAGAAACTTAATCGGCCCCGCGTGTTTCGGCACGACTATGGCGAAGTAACTGCCGACCCCCTGCCTTTGATTGAGAAACCGGGTTTCGCCGAGGTCGGGATCGGTGATATGAACGAACAAGGCGTCCTTTTGAGCGACGACGGACTCGATCTTGGGCGCGACGTACATACTGTCCGCCCGGATGACGACCAGCATCATATACTCATTGAAGTCGATGGGAGGCTTCTTGAGCAAGGGATCCTTGCTGGGAGGGGCGGGGTTGGTCTTTGAAATTCGGTGCTTGGGCAACTTGCTCAGGAAGGCTTCGTATTGGGTTTGGGTCTTGATGATGATCTCGGTCTTACCCTGAACCCTGCGGTTAAGGTTAGATGCGTATATTCGTCCCTCGTAGGAGGCGTTCGCGGATATCTTTGCCCCATCCTTCTTCTTGGGGTGCCCGGGTATCCATGTGAAGCGGCCCCAGTTCCTTCCAGGTGGGACGATGGGCAATGCCTTGTCCCCAGTGGCGGACTCGACCATGACCATGGGTCCGCCTCTTTCGGGATCGGGGAACGCCCGGGAGACGAATCCGTCGGGGGACCAAGTGGGGTCGTCCCCGCGTCCGGCCCTGCGGCGGTTTTTGCCATCACTCCCGACCACCCAGACGTGAAAGGTGCCGGCTATCATTTGGTCCCGCTTGGGGTTGGGGATTCCGGTGAACTTGCTCATGTGAATCATCTCGACGCCTTCCCAATGGGCGATCCATTTCCCATCCGGCGACCATGAGGGAACCTTTTGCTCGAACGGGGCCTTGATCTCATCGTGGTAGTCCTTATCCGGCTTGGAAACGAGCTTGGCCCCGCTTCCATCAAGGGCGCTTACCCAGACCCTCATCTCGCCGCTCCTGTTGGAAACGAACGCGATGCGGTCCCCTTGCGGAGAAACTACGGGCATGGCATTGCTGTGCTTCAATTGCTCCTGATCGGAAAAGAGGCGCCGGCTTTTTCCCGTTTGCAGGTGGATGGCGTGGATCTGGGCATTGCGGGCCGGATCCTGCTTGGGCTGGGGATTTACCTTCATCCAGACCACTTGTTCCGAGTCCGGGAACCAGGAAGGGATCAGGTTCATGCCATCCTTGGTCAGGGTGCGAACGTTCTGGCCGTCGGAGTCCGAGACGCGGATGGCCAAGGAATGGCCCACCTGTTCCACGTAGGCCAACTTGCTGCCGTCGGGCGAGACGCTGGGCATGCGGCATCCGCTTTTGGAAAAAGTCAGCTGCCTGCTTCCCGAACCGTCCTCCTTCATGCGATAAAGTTGCAGGACGCCTTGATCATCGGTATGGCTGACGATCAGTTCCCGCAAGGTCCCCCCGCCGGTTGCAGTCAAGGCGGACAGCCCGAGAAGCAGAGTGGTTGCGAGGCTGAAAAATGGATTCATTGCAAAAACGATGAAATCGTGGAGCGGGACGCCTGTCGGAACAACCACAAAGTCCCACTTCAAAGGATTCAATTACCTTGATCGATTTTAATGAGTTTTCCGATCATCCGGTCGCAAACCGCATGCGAGTCGTCTCTGCGGGAATTGGTTGCCACGAGAAAGGACCGGTCAATCTCAGG
>Ga0160422_10001924_pt1 | contig 12971 bp, 12 predicted proteins | sample Fk160mmetaG_FD_108192 | JGI IMG/M metagenome (GOLD analysis project Ga0160422, IMG submission 108192) | Marine microbial communities from the Central Pacific Ocean - Fk160115 60m metaG | ecosystem: Environmental > Aquatic > Marine > Oceanic > Photic zone | place: The Central Pacific Ocean...
ATAGATGCTGCGGTCCGTAGCGTGCTCAGGATCGACTCCGAGGCCACTGGTGGCGTTAGCCTGCGGATCGAGATCAATCAGAAGGGTGCGTTGGCCGCGGCGGGCCAGGGCCGAGGACAGGTTGACGGCGGTCGTAGTTTTTCCAACTCCACCTTTTTGGTTTGCGATAGCAACAACCTTCATTGGTTCGATTGAGCGGCGCGAGTCGCGGTAGGCAGACGTCTCACGGCCACAGGAAAAGAGATGACAAATGCGGCGGTCGATGGGAACTGGAAAATCATGGACTCAGCGGTTTGAGCGGGCTGGTTTTCGAGGGCTGAAGTGATGAGACGGGGAAATAATCGGGAATAAAGCCCATGGGTAAGAAACAATCTATAACTTCACACAATATATGTAATGCGGACTCGAAAGATCCGAAGTCCTGTGCCCACTACGCCCCGGCCGTTCTTGCCATTTCGTTGTCGAGGACCCGCTGAAACTTGAGCCCCACGATCGGCACGCCCTGCTTACTGAGGACTGGGTAGTCTACCGTAATGAGGCTACCGGAACCGGCGCATCAGGAATCCTGCCGGTCCTGGCCTGGCTCTACGCCATCATCCCGCTTTTCTTGAGGATCTTCCTCCGGAGCCGAGACATCCTGAAGCCGAGCCTTCCAGATGACCTCGCCCCCGAGATTGATCACCGCTCGCTCGTAGGTCTGGTCGAGAGAGACGCGAGCGAATCCTCCTTTAAATGGTTCAGCGCGGCTATATCGGGCTGCAATGGTGAGTTCCCCCATCCGCGAGATGTATCCGAAGTTCTGCGTGGTGAGCTCGCGCACTACGGCCAGACCGTCAAAAAATCCTCGGTCTACATAATACTCGTCCGGGATATCCGCGATGAATTCTCCGGTCGACCGCTGGAGGATACCGTAACGTGGTTTGCCCGCGATCTTTTTGCTTCGTCGCGCGACGATGGCGTCGCTTTCTGAATTTTCATATTTACGTTCGATCTGCCATTCACCTCCCTTCTCCATCAACCACTCCCCATCGCGATTCATGAGACGTCCATCAACCAGAGCGGCCCCGTTAATGAATTTTCCAACCCGGCGAAACGGACCCTCGGCAACTACCTTGGCATCGGTATCAATGATCGCCCACTGGGAAGATTCGATATCCACGGCAACACCTGCACGTCCTTCTGAAAAGTCGTTGACCACGAGGTCCTCGAACGCGTGCAGGAGATTTCCCTGATAGTCTATGAGGGTCCATGTGCCGTTCCCCTGACGCTGCCCTTTGGCTCCCGGAAGGTCTCCGGGTTCCAGGTTTACCCACGCGCGTTCACTGTTGAATGGGCGTCCGGCCGAATACCGGGTGCGGATAAATGGCTTTCCGTCCTTCCTCAGATACTGCACATAGGCTTCGTCTCCGGTTCCGTATCGAGCGAGAAAGATGGGGGCATCAGATCCAGCCACCAGTTCGGGAGGGCCCGACTTTGAAACCCCGAACAATGCCATTCCCTCTGAGTCCAGAAGGCCGAGGTATGGTGCTTCCACAACCGCAAACTGCCAGAGTCCGCTGGCGTAACCATCCTCATGGATTTTGCGGATAGCTCTCCGGAAGGCTCTCTGACCACTTTTGTTGATGAAGTAGGTTTCATTGAGCTGAAGCCTCTCGTTCCAGTCGGTCACCGCAATGAGTGGTTTATCAGGTATGCTGACTGGTGAAAGTTTTGCTGCCGGATGCTCCCGGATATAACCCTGGTCAGCGGCACTCAGCCGACTGATGGCGACAGTTACCATCTTGCCGCTTTCCATGCGCAGGTTCACCATGGAGTCTCCATTCAATCCAAGAAATTCAGCCGTGATCTTACGTCCTTTGACATCGGTGAACTCCCGCTGCTCGGCGTGGAGTGGCGATATTCCTAGAACAAAGCCTGCAAGGCCCGCACAAGCGAAGATCATCAAAGAGCGATTCACAGTCCTATAGGACTCAAAGCAGGCGATGGTGGCAAGTCAATCCCCTCAGGGAGGTGATCAAGAAAGACCGTTTCCGCTTTTGTCATAGGCCTGCTGCTCGAGGGCCCCACGTGTTGATTCCGCTGCATTTATTACCCGCAGCCTAAAGGCTGTCCGGGGTCTGGAGGAGCTCGTTCAGTCGGTTGAGGAGCATTCCTGCACCTCCCCCGTCGACGACCCGGTGATCGAAGGTCAGTACGAGGTCAGCCTCCGTAACGGGAGTAAAGGCGTTTTCCTGATCCGACCAGAACGGTTTTTTAGTACCCGCGCCCATGCCAAGGATGAGGGTTTCACTTGGTAGTGGAATGGGCGTTCCCCACATCAGGCCAAAGGTGCCGAAGTTTGTGACCGTGGCAATTCCTCCTCCGGTGTTCTCTTCGGGGACTCTGCGCTCCCTCGCCTTCCGGACGAGTTCCTGATATTCATCCATTAACTCTTCGACGGTCCGGCTGTCTACGTTGCGCAGGACTGGCACCAGGACTCCGTCCTCAACCTGAACAGCGACCCCGATGTCGAGAGCTCTAGGATGAACGATTTGTTCCCCGATGAGATAGCCAGCCGTCGCAGGCTCCTCGGCGAGGGCTTTGCCAAAGGCTCTAAGGAGAAAAATGGTAAGAGGAGGTTTGGGGTCGAGACTTCGTCGGTAGCTTAGAAGATTGTCGAGAGCAACCGGCCGACCCACCGATGCAAGAGGCCTGGTCCAGCTCCTCCGCATCGAGTCAGCCACCGATAAGCGCATCGGGGAGGCCTGGCTGTGTGGCCAGCTATCAATATACTCCAGGAACTGCTCGAGGTCCTCAACGGTGACTCTTCCGCCGGCCCCACTGCCCACGATCGCGGAAATATCGGCAGCACGAAGACCAAGTTCGTCCATCCGTGCCTTCATCCGGGGTGAAAGGTAGTGTGCTCCCTTCATCCCGGCAGGGACTGCAAGGCCTCGAATGCTTGGTTCCACTGGTCGGGGTTCATGTGCTCCTCCTTCAGGAGTGGCGAAATGTGGCTTTGGCTTCTCGGCGTCGTCATGCGAGCTGGCCTCAGGCGGAGTCGCCTGATCGTTTCCCTGGACTCCTGTTCGCTCGGCTTCCTCTTCCGATACTTCGAGGAGGCCGAGCACCGTACCCACCGGGTAGCTTACCCCCTCCTCAACCAGCAGTTGTTTGACCGTGCCATTGCAGAGGGTTGTCACCCCCATCGTAGCCTTGTTTGTTTCAACCTCGATTACTTCCTGATCGGCAACCACCTGATCGCCAGCCGTGACATTTAATCGGATAATAGTAGCCTCGGCGATCGATTCACCGAGTTGCGGCATGAGAATGGGAACTTCCGGCATGAAGAAAGGCTGGTGATGCTAAAGTTGAAGAAGATTGCGAATTGCCGCTCCAATGGACTCGAGGGTGGGACGGTGCGCTTCCCAGAGATTGGGGTGGTAGGGCACAGGAGTGTCACGCGAGTTCAGTCGCTGGGGGGGTGCATCAAGAAGATGGAACCCGTCGTTGGTGACCCGGGAGACCACTTCGGAAGTAACCCCTCCCCAGGGAAAAGCTTCACCCACGGCAAGAAGGCGTCCCGTCCGGGCTACCGAGGCGATCACGGTATCAGTATCAAGCGGCTTGACGCTCCGAAGGTCAACCACCTCAATTTCCCATCCCTCCGAGGCAAGGAGGTCAGCAGCCCGGAGAGCCTCGTGGACCATTGCGCTATATGCCACCACGGTAGCATGCTTTCCCGCGCGGACGATGCGTGCCTGCCCGATTGGGAGCGGATCCTGATTGTCCGTTAGTTGTTCGGCCTTAAGCCACCTGTAAAGAAACTTGTGCTCGCAGTAGAGGACGGGATCATCAAGCGCCACAGCATCGATCAACATTGAATATGCATCTGCGACCGTTGCAGGAGTAAGGATGACCAGACCCGGATAATAAGCATAGACACTTTCCATCATCTGGCTGTGAAAGGGGCCAGAGCCCGGGGTGCCCCCGGAGGGAAGCCGGATCGTGATGGGAGCAGGCACACCGGTCCGGTAGAACTGTGTGGCCGCCTGGTTTACAATTTGGTTGAATCCCACGGAGGAGAAATCCGCGAACTGCATTTCAATGATCGGCCGCATGCCTTCGATGGAAGCGCCCACGGCTACCCCTATCATGGCGTCTTCGCTGATTGGGGAGTCAAGCACCCGATCTGGAAAGAGCTTCTTGAGGCCCTGGGTTGCCTTGAAGGCTCCACCGAAATCCCCAACATCCTGACCGTAGATAAAGACGCGATCGTCTGAAGCCAGAAGATCATGTTGCGCTTCTCTAATAGCATCTATGTAGGTGATTTCTCCCATTACGAAGTTTGAGAAAGTTGACTGGAGGAATAGACGGCCCAGTCATCGGCGAATGGATCGGGAGGTGCTTCCTGCTGCGCTTGCGCGACAGCGGCCTGGACCTCCTCTGCTGCTTCGCTTTTCCAGCCCAGGAGCTCCGCTTCGGTGATCACTTCCGAAGAGAGGAGTTGCTGTTCCGCAACCGACACGCAGTCACGTCCAAGTGGTGAATCCCGAAGGTGATCCGGAACGTATGAGGCATCATCATGCTCACCATGGCCACTGAGTCGAAGCACGTTGGCCACCACAAGTTGAGGACCCCCTCCCTCACGCGCGTCGCGCACTGCGCTTGAGATTATCCGCAGGGTTGCCATCAGGTCCGTACCATCCACCTCGTATCCCGGGACACCGTATCCGATGGCCCGATCGACGAGCGACTTGCAGGCGAACTGGCGGTCGTTCGGCGTGGAATAAGCGAACTGATTGTTTGTGAGTACGACCACGAGGGGAAGCCTTTCCACAGCCGCGGTATTCATGGCCTCATGAAAAGAACCCGTGGAGCTTGCCCCATCTCCAACGCTCGCCGCACCCACGACTCCTTTGAGGCAACCTTTGATCCTCCTTGCTAAGAGCATTCCGGTGACTACTGAGACCATGGCGCCAAGGTGGCTAATCATGGCGGGGAGTCCTTCGTTAGGGCGACCGCGATGGATATTGCCGTCACGTCCCCCGGATGGCCCCTTGACCGATCCAAGATAGGAGCGAGTGGCATCAAGCATGGGCTCTCCGAAGGCTGTCCGCCCCGCTTGATCCCGAATTAAGGGACCAAAGATATCGTGATCCCATTTCAGGCAGGAGCCAATTGAGGCACTTATAGCCTCTTGACCGGGGCCAATATAAACTCCCCCCACGATTTTACCCGCTTTGTAGAGGCTTGCTAGCTTGGATTCCAGAGTCCGGGCGGTTACCATTGCCCGGAAGGTGCGACGGAGCTGGTCTTTCCAGAGGTCTGCCCCATCGGCGGTTGTGGAATCCCGTTCAAACTCAGGCACGGCCTGATTTAAGGGGCGTTCAGAAGGATTCGCAACGTGTTTTACCCCCTAGAGCCGGACGGGAGGAGTTTCGCGTTGCATGCTACCGCAACTCAGCCCTAAAACGCCGCCCAATCATCATGGAAACGCCTACTCTGCTTGTTCTAGCCGCCGGCATGGGAAGCCGTTACGGAGGACTCAAGCAGATTGACCCCATGGGACCAGCGGATGAGACGATCCTGGATTATTCGATCTGGGATGCCATCGATGCAGGCTTCCGGAAGGTCGTTTTCGTGATTCGGGAAGAATTCGAGGATGCATTCCGGTTGGCACTGGGCGACCGCATTTCCGAGCATGTGGAGGTAGCCTACGCATTTCAGTGCATGCATGATCTGCCATCCGGGTTCGAGGTTCCGGCGGCCCGGCTGAAACCCTGGGGCACGGCCCATGCGGTGTTCTCGGCAAGGGAGCAGATCACGTCCCCGTTCGCGGTAATCAACGCAGATGATTTCTATGGTCGCGACGCCTACATGAAGGCCGCCGAATTCCTTTGTGCGCCCCCGGAAGTTACAGGAGAGGCCTCTGCCTGCTGTCTTGTTGCATATACACTCGGCAAAACCCTCTCAGATCATGGAGAGGTCAATCGCGGGATTACCTCGCAGACGGTTGATGAAGAACTCGAACTGGTGGAAGAAATTACTGGCATTGCGCGTAACGACTCCGGAAGAATCGAGGGTTTCGCCTCCGATGGAACTACGAGGGTGCTGAGTGAGAATGCTGCCGCTTCCATGAATTTCTGGGGGTTCTCTCCTCGACTTTTTGATCAGCTCGATGATCAACTCACCGCCTTTCTCGCGTCCGGCGTAGATCTTGATTCCGCCGAGTGGCATATCCCTACCTTGGTGGACCTGCTTGTGCGGCAGGGAAAGGCCTCATGCCGCGTACTTTCGTCGACGGGAAACTGGTTTGGAGTTACCCATCGAAAGGATAAGCCGTTGGTCATGAATGCAATTGCCCGCCTTGTGAGTGAAGGAGAGTACCCAAGTCCTCTCTGGGAGATTTCTCTTCCGCGGTGATGGAGGAAAGACAGGGAGATCGACACTACCGAAAAAAACCCGGGAGACGACTCCCGGGTTTTACTCTCCTAATTACCTCGAAAGCGACTCTACATATCGAGGACGGTTGGCGTGGTATTCGAGTTAATCGTCGTGCGATTCGCTGGCGGGGATTGCACTCCGTTAAAGACACCACGCTCAGCGGGTGATCCGAGGGAGGAAATCTCGTAAATCGTGACCTCCCTCCCCTTCCCTGCATCGACGGTCTTGCGCGCCAGCCTTGACCCAAGAAGTTGCTCCATCATCTGGAGCTCCATACGAACTGCGTTCGGATAGGCTTCGAAAATGGCAGACATGGGATGATGATACTCTTCGATCCTGAGGCCATCCTGGGCCTCGTAGGTGCACTTGCTGAAACACCCTTCGGAATCCCTCAATTCCGCAAGTTTGGTCGCTTTCTCAGCGAGGGACCTCCTACCCTTCATTAGTTCGGACCACCTCTGGCGCTGATCATCAAAGTGATGAAACAGCATTTTCTCTGGCGCAGACTCGCCATAGAGCAATTTAACTCCCTGAAGAAGATTAAGGGTCAGGGAGACTCCGGCCTGGGGAAACAGCTCCTCGCAAGCCTCGGTGAGCCGATAAAGTTTCTCGGGGCGCCCCACTTGGGTTCGCGGCACTCTCCAAGTCTTGAGGTATCCCTTCTTCTCCAGATTCACACAGTGCTGCTTGACACCCATGTAGCTCATCTGGAGCTGCTTTGCTAATTCCGAGACTGCCATCCCGTCGGATCTCTTCAATGCTTCGAGTATTTCGGCGTATGTGGGGCGTGCAATATCACGCAGTGCTTGTGAAAACATGTGTAAGACTTTATGCTGCTATAGTTAAGATATATAAAACGTAAAGATTGCCGTTTTTTTGTCAACCGGCTTTTGACAACGGTGGTATGTCCAGTAATTTAGGAGCTTCTGATGTCAGGCTTTGACTACGACACGGAGTTGTCTTTTTCATCCCCAGCCCCGGGTTACTGGGGTTCGCGGGACATATCTGTAGACGATTGGTCGAACTTCCGTTGGCAGATGAAGAACCGGGTTCAGAGCCTCGAGGAGACCGAGCGCCATCTCCAGCTGTCTCAGGAAGAGCGCGCCGGAATACTGTTAACCGGCACGAAATTGGCATCTGCCGTGACGCCCCACTTCTTCAATCTGATTGAGGCCGATAATCCTGATTGTCCGATTCGACGGCAGATTATCCCTCAGGTGGCAGAGACCTTCGACGACAAAACGGAGATGGCCGACCCATGCGGGGAGGATAGCCATATGCCGGTGCCGGGTCTGGTCCACCGTTACCCGGATCGTGTCCTTCTTCTCGTCATCGACCGCTGTGCATCGTATTGCCGCTACTGCACGCGGTCGAGAGTGGTCTCGGGTGTGGGCGAACAGCACTTGGAGACCAAGCTAGAGGCTGCCTTCGAATACCTGGAGAATACGCCCCAGGTTCGGGATGTCCTTCTTTCAGGGGGCGACCCTCTCCTGCTATCGGACAACCGGCTCAAGCGGATCCTTTCCCGGCTGAGAAGCATTGACCATATTCAGTTCGTGAGGATTGGGAGTCGTATTCCGATCTTCCTTCCCCAGCGTATCACGCCGGCTTTATGTGAAATTCTGAGGGAATTCCACCCCCTCTTCATTTCAGTTCATACCAATCATCCTCGCGAGTTGACGATTGAGGTAAGAGACGCGCTGGGCCGCCTTGCAGATGCCGGTATCCCACTCGGCAACCAGTCGGTCCTTCTGAAGGGAGTTAACGATAGCGTCGATATACAGCGTGCTCTTGTGCATAAGCTCCTGCGCTGCCGGGTGAAGCCGTATTATCTGTATCAGTGCGATCTCATCAAGGGCTCCGCCCACCTCCGGACCCCGATCAAAAAGGGTCTCGAGATCATCGAAGGACTTCGAGGTCACACCACCGGTTATGCGATACCTCAGTATGTCATCGATGCTCCCGGCGGTGGAGGAAAGATTCCCCTCAACCCCGACTACGTCCTCAATAGTGACGACAGCAAGACGCTCCTGCGTAATTACGAGGGTAAGGAATTCATGTATTCCGAGGCACAGGAACTCAGCAATCTGCTGACCTGAGCGCAGGGCAGACCGAGGCCGACTGCGTGCTGGCGCTTCTTCATTTCGGCTTTCCATACTATCTACAATTCCGTATCATCCCCGCTGATCGTTACCTGAGAATCCGTTCGTCGCCGTGAATGACTTCGCCAAGGCAAAAATACTGTTCGCACTCGCACTGGTCGCGGTGCTTTTTGCCATTCACTCGGTAATCCGGGATTTCGGGCATGAGGGCTTTTCCTTTTTTGGGGTCGTAGTGCAGTTCCGGCTTATTTATTTCATGATGCTCGGACTTCTGGGTCTTGTGATTTATTTCTACGCGGTGGACTTTATCAGCGATAATCCGCTCGGCCTTGCTCATCGGATCGGAAATCTGTTCTATGCCATCACCCTTCTTTTTCCTCCCGTTTTCGCCATTGTGGCTCTGTCCATCAAGGTTGCGGAAGGAGTGGTCTGGGTTTCCAGCTCGCCCTTGGCGGGTGAGATATCCAAGTTGGCAATGGTTTCAATCGCCAGTGGAGCGGGCCTCTTACTTGCCAAGATTGCTTCTGCGACTCTGAACCTGAGAGACCGTCAACATACGGTCGATCGACTGGCCTTTGAAGCCAAGGCACATCTTGAGCGGGCAGAGGAGTTGATGAAGGCCGGGCACTACGATCTGGTTGCACTGGAGGGATACCGGTGCGTCGAGAGCGTTCTGCAAAGAGCTCTTCTCAATGACAGCGTTCATGTCCCAGTTACCCGACCTAACCAACTCATTCCGATCGCAGCAAAGGCTGGGATTATTCCCGGGGAACTGGTCGGAATCTTCCACGAGCTTCGAATAGCTCGAAACCGGTCTGTGCATACAAGGGATGAGTTCTCAGAAAAAGATGCATCATGGTTTCTCGCGACGACCCGAAGAATGGTTGCCTCAGTTCGGGCAGCGCGGAAAGCTGACCAAGCGAGCGAATTTGCTGAAGTGGGGAGTGGTGAGCCCGTATCAACTGTTCGAGGACCTTCCGGGAGTGGCTCAGCGCAAGCCGAGGTAGCAAACGTAGACAGTATAGCCTGCGAGAAAGATAACGCCTTGGCTTCTTGTCAGGAGGCGATCCCGCCAGACGAAGGGAAAAAGAAGAAGGGTGAACGCCAGCATTACTCCGAGATCCCAGTTCCGTAGTTCGGGAGTCCGGCTCAGTGGGGAAACGCTCGCCGTGAGTCCAACTACGCACAGGATATTGAAAATACAGGATCCAACGGCATTCCCTATAATGATGTCCCCTTCTCTCCGCAATGCGGCGACGATTGAGGTGGCGAGCTCGGGGAGGGATGTACCAAACGCGACAATCGTCAAAGCGATGGTCGCCTCTGGAACCTCAAAGTGACGAGCGATGTTACTGCCTCCGAGGACCAATCGGTCTGCGCCAAAGACCAGGGCAATAATGCCGACCACAAGAAGACCGATGTTAGCAAGGGCTCCGCTCCTGTGAGGCTGAGAACTTTTCGCTTCCCCGTCCTGTGGGATTTCCAGATCACTCTTGGGGTTACTTGCCGCTCGGGCTTTTCTCAGGCTGAGAGCCGTATAAATGACCACCACAGCGAAGAGGCAAAGGCCTTCTGATCTATTGATTGATTCATCCAGAAGGAGCAGAATGAAAACGAGGGAAATCAGGAGAAGAAAAGGCATCTCCCTTCGAACCAACTGTTGGTGAACAGTCAGGGGACGAATCGCCGCCCCGACGCCCAGAATCAGGGCTATGTTGCAAATATTAGAGCCTACGACGTTTCCAATTGCGATGTCACCTTTCGGTGGATTCGTCAGGTTGGCTTTGAGGCTTACGAGTAGCTCTGGGGCACTCGTTCCGAACGCCACAACGGTAAGACCGACCACAAGTGGACTGATACCCATCAGAAGAGAAATGTCGCGGGCCCCCTTTACGAGCCATTCTCCCCCGAGGTAAAGGAGAGCTAAGCCTAGGATTAGCCAGCAGCTGTCCGTAAAAAGATCCACTTCAGAGCAGCCTGTAGGATGGCTCTCGAAACTCTACTCAAAAATCCCGAGTAAATTCCATTTTACTTGTCGGGTGGACACGTTAATTCCGTGCCATGACACCGCGCCGCATAGCAGTTCTTCCCGGAGACGGGATTGGTCCTGAGGTCATGAAGGAGGCTCTCAAGGTTCTTGAGGTGGTTTCCCGGAAACATGAAATCACGGTAGCCCATGAGGAATACCTTGTCGGAGGAGCCGCTCTGGATGCGACGAATAACAGGACTCCGCTGCCGCCGGAGACTCTTGAGGGATGCGAGGGCGCGGAGGCAATCCTATTTGGATCAGTGGGAGGGCCTCGGTGGGAGGATCTTCCGCCAGACATCCAACCTGAGCGTGGAGCGCTACTACCGCTGCGCAAGCATTTTGGGCTTTTTGCAAACCTGAGGCCGGGGGTCTGCCACCCCGCGCTGATTGATGCCTCGCCAGTAAAAAACAGGCTGATACCCGAGGGCTTCAATGTCCTGTGCGTACGCGAACTTACTGGAGGGATTTATTTTGGTGAGCCCAAGGAGCGACGCGAGGAAAACGGCGAGGAGGTAGCGGTTGATACGATGGTGTATCGGACAAGTGAAATTGAACGTATCGCGCGGGTAGCGTTTCAGGCAGCCATGACGAGAGACAAGCGCGTTTGCTCAGTTGACAAGGCAAACGTACTACAGAACTCCAGGTTGTGGCGTGATACTGTCATAAGGGTGGCAGGGGACTATCCGGAGGTTCAGTTGTCCCATCTCTATGTCGACAATGCCGCCATGCAGTTGATTCGTTACGCCCCCGACTACGATGTGATTGTAACGGGCAACCTCTTCGGGGATATCCTCTCTGATGAAATGGCCATGATATCGGGCTCTCTCGGGATGCTGCCCAGCGCCAGTCTAGGGTCTCCAGGCGAGGACGGTTTCAACTTCGGCCTATATGAACCGAGTGGAGGGTCGGCTCCCGATATCGCAGGTCAGGGAATCGCGAATCCAATCGCCCAGATCCTTTCGCTGGCGATGCTGCTTCGCTATTCTCTTGGAGAAAGCGGAGCTGCCGATAGCATTGATCAAGCGGTGGAAAGAGCAATTGGGGCGGGTTATCGGACCGGAGATATTTTCAGTGGAGCGGATTCCGAGCAGCAGGTCGGGACAAGCGAAATGGGGAACGCTATTGCTGACCGCCTGTAGACTGACCTTGTGGCGTGATCACCTGTCGGGTCGCAGGTAGAGTCTGACCCACCATCAGCTTTTGGGAGTGGCTTGGGGTTTTGGCATTCTGAGGTCTGGGTGTCGTAATTCCCCGGGGGCGCAGGTGGAAGTCATGGCAAATGAAGCGCTCTGTATTAGTTAAGAAATATAAAATATCTACTAGCCAGAAATAATGTATTTTGGTAGTCTCACCTAAGGCGCCCTGTCTTTTTTTACGTCACCCTAGAACAAACCATGGCTGCTGGAACAGAACACAGACAATACCTCCGAGTGAAGGAAACCCAGATGAGCCTGAGTGAAGAGCAATATGGCTCTCAGGCTGGTGAGGATTTTGAGGGTCAGCTTCGGGAGGCGCAGAAGCAGCTTGAAATGCTTCAGCACCAGAGAGAGCAGCTCGAACAGCAGAAATGCGAAATGGACGAGTTGAACCGTCGTAAAGAGGATTTTCTGAGTGGGCAGATCGAGATAACGGAGCGTCTTTCCACCTCTGTGACCTCGATCGACAGGGAACTCTTCGAATTGCGTCAGGAGCTGGAGGACTTGGAGCAGACACGACAGTCGTTCGCTGCCCACCTCACGCGCATTGAGAAAGTTGAGCCTGAGGGTTGGCAGAGAGATGCACTGGATGGTGAGTTAAACCGTGCTCTTGCGATGCTCGACCAAGCTGAAGAGGAATTTGAGAGCGCGGTCGCTCATTTTTCTGGTGGGCGTGCTGGGAGCGCCTTCGGGTCCTCCGCTTCCGGGCCTAGAACGCGATCTTCAGATGGTTTTCGAGCGAATCTGAAGGCAGGATTCGCCTACAATCTCCCCCTTCTCCTGCTGGGCATCACTGCCCTCCTTATCATGCTCTACAGGTAATGGGTTTTTTCCGTAAAAAAGAGCCCCCCCCAGGTTCATTTACCTCGCGAGAGGAAAAGCTTCTCGCTCGCATTAGCGAGCTTGAAGATTTCATTGAGGGAGCTCCAGAGCGAATCCGCATGGAGATGGAGAAAAAAATGTCAACGATGCCACCGCCCGATGACCTTGAGGACCGCCGAAGGGAGCATAAGTTTTACTCGCGTTTGAGTCGTGGTGAAATCCGCAACGAACACCGTTACCAGACTCGAAGTGCATTTGTTTTCCTGCTTCTGGTCATGGGAATCCTCGCCCTGTCCTTCTGGATCTATAGCGTTCTTCAGTCTGTTTAGGCTGGGACCCGGGTCAGATGTGGTGCTTTTGTCGGTCACCACTCTAAAAATTACCTTTAATCCGTGG
>Ga0160422_10001925_pt1 | contig 12971 bp, 13 predicted proteins | sample Fk160mmetaG_FD_108192 | JGI IMG/M metagenome (GOLD analysis project Ga0160422, IMG submission 108192) | Marine microbial communities from the Central Pacific Ocean - Fk160115 60m metaG | ecosystem: Environmental > Aquatic > Marine > Oceanic > Photic zone | place: The Central Pacific Ocean...
AAGACTTGGAAGATATTTTTCAACTGCTGTTGTAGCTTCATATTGAACAACACATTCTTTAGTTTCTTCTATATATTTAAACCCAACAACTTTTTCTGTACCTTTTGCATTTAAATCTCCTATTCTTGGATTATTTTTTTTTGGATCTGGACATGGTGGCTCTGTGTCTACTTTAGGGACTTCTGGTTCTTTCGTATCTGTTTCTGGTGGAGAGGTATTAGTTGGAGGTTTTTGTTCTTCTACAAGAAGAATTTTCTTTTTGTCATATTGCAATGGTACGTAATATGGCAAAGGACATACTAATTTATTCCCATTTGGATCATCTACAAATAACTGACTATTTTTTGTTCCATCATTTCTTAAAGTTACGCAAGGCATTGTTAATGCCGGTGGGAGAGTTTTAGTTATATGAGGTGTACTAGGTAATGATTGTTCTACAGGAATATTTATTATTGGTATGCGTGGTATTGCTGTATTAGGTATTTTATTAATCGTAGGCATCTCTTTTTTTCAATATCTCTACTTCAGAAAAACATTTAGGACAGGATAAGTTGGTCATTAGAGAAAACTCAGGATACGTTGACATAGACTCATCTATATCAATATCACCACCCCAAATTAATTCAGTTTTACAATGCCAACAATTCATTAAAACTTTGGAAGTTTAGTAGTTGGCAATGATGGGCCTGTCATTTTTGGAAGAGCATCATCAAGAGCTTTAGGCATCATGTCTCCAACGCTTCCAAGAACTTTATCCATCATTTTCTTTTGAAAATTTTCTGATGTTACATACTTGTATGTAAAGAATCCACCGCCTAAAATGCCTAGCACTAAAACAGCAGATAAGATTGAGAGATAATTACAAATTTTTTGAAACATGGTTAAATATGTGTCAGTAAGGGGGATAGCACCTATTTCTTTGATGGTGCTTTTGTTGATCGTTGGCCTGTCCCCTCTTTATTTAATAACTGGTTTTCTGATTCGTTCTTTTGCAGCAAAGACTCGCCAAACCGAATACCCCCCTGCAAAGCTTTAATATTATTTATTGATTCGTTTAAAACTTTTTCTGCTTGATCTTTAGTTTGTATCTGCCTATTCAATTCCTCCCTCCATTCTAAAATTTGTTTTTCTGTGATAGCTTTCATAATTTTTTGATTGTTTTAATTAAGTTTATACGTTTTTTTGATTTATTACTTTTTTTACTTTTCATTATGAAAGATGGATGACCTTTTGACAATCTAGGATCTTTTGAATAGGAATTTCTCATTACTTTATTTTTGCTAACAACGCTACAATACTATGTCCATTACCTGCATTAAAACCACTAATTCCGCTAACCATATTTAAATCTGTGGTTTGTGCGTGAAAAAGATGATGGCTTGCGTTTCTTTCATTAGTTCCGTTGTCTTGGTTGCTTAAGTCGCTTGTATAAGCAGGTTCACTTGAAGTGGCATTTCCTCTATCTATTTCTAATTTTCCAGCATTACTACACGTAACAACAGCAGCCCTAAAATTATGAGTAGTACCTGTTTGGGATATGTCTGAAGCTGTAATTGTTAGATCTCCAAAAGTATTAGGCGAAGTAAAGCCTGTATTTCTACGAATACGACCCAAAAATTGAATGTCAGTTATGTAATCTAAAACATATAAATTTATGGCATAGTTACCACCTTGAGATGAATCGTAATTATAAACTATAGTTGCAGTACCAGCAGACAAATCTGACTGTCCTTTGAAAAGTGCTGTTCCATTAAAAGCACTATTCCCTGCGGTTATTAAAGTTGTTGAGGCACCGTTGACGGTTAAACTTACATTTGGTGTAGTAGCTTGTGTAGGGTTGCCACCAGTACCGTAGAAACTATTTGCATTACTAACACTACTTATTTTACTGCTTAAATGTCTATAAGTCATAAAAACAAAAAAGTGTCTAAATCCTGCGCCTCCACTAGGTAATGCTGGTATAGTTAAACTTGTGTCTGTTAAACTGGATCTCGAAACACTATCTAAAGATATTTGAAACCTTGAATAACTTACAGATTCAGATGCCGTAAGTTGTGGATCTTGAGGTGCTTCATTTGAAGCTTTAGCTGCTGTGAGAAAAGTTGATGGGCCTGCAAGACTAAGAGAGGATACTTTCAATTTATTTAAAGACGCTTCTGTTGGCTAGGATTGTAAAAACATTATTACCAGTTTTTAAAATTGTATATGTATATACTTCAAAGTCACCATTAGCAGAGGCCGATGTTGGTTCATCATCATCTAACCATCTTTGAAAACTTGGTTGGCTTCCATCTATGGTTACATCTTGGTAATAACCAGACCCAGTTGATACAGCTATAACTGTAACAGTCATTATGTCACCAACAGCCATAATTGAGTTTATGTTTGAAGAAGTAGATGTGATATTAGGCGTAGCGTTTGCTGTTTCTCCAACACCAAAGAAAAAGACATTTCCATCATCAACATCTATATCTGGATCAGCACTAAGTTTGGCAAGAATAACTTCAGTTTTTTCTATTAACTGATTGCCTATTTTTACAGTTCCTACGTTTAAAGCCCCTGTTACAGTAACACCCGAAGTGTTTATTGCAAGTCTTGTTGTTCCTGCTGGTTTGATGTTTATAGTGTCGCCTCCAGCAAAATTTATATTAGTATTATCGTCAGCATCACCTTTAATCGTATCTAAAGAAATCTCCCCAACATTAGTAATATTATTATCGCCAAAAGAAACATTACCACTAAAAGTACCACCAGCAAGAGGCATTTTATTTGTAATTGCTGCATTACTTGAGGTTATATAACCAGCCCCATTAGTCAATTGGTTTGTATTAGTCACGTTAGTTGCACCGTCAGCTACGTTTAATATTGATCTAGCTTCTGTAGCTGTTAGGTATTGTGGATCGCCAGTACCGCTTGCTTCACGACCCAAAATTCTGTCTGTTGGCATATCTGCCATTTTTGCAGTACTTACGGCATTATTATCTATATCAGACGTACCAACAGAAGTTAGATATCCTGCACCGTTTGTTAGCTGATTATTATTAGTTACATTTGTCGCTGATGAGGCAATACCGTCTAATTTATTTTTCAACGCTGTTGTAAAGTTATTATCTGTCTGAGAAGCAACTGAAAAGTCTAAAGTACCATCTGCATCTTGATATGTAACTGTTATTCCTGACTCCGTATTACCTGTAACCATGTCTCCGACAATATCTTGCACTGATTCAACAGATCTTTGTGAGGTTATATATCCTGCACCATTCGTGAGTTGGTTGTTATTAGTAACATTGGTCGCACCAGTAGCTATTCCATCAAGTTTTGTTTTTAAAGCATTTGTAAAGTTGTTATCTGTTTGCGAAGATACTGAAAAGTCTAAGGTTCCATCTGCGTCTTGATAAGTGACAGTAATACCAGACTCCGTATTACCTGTAACCATATCTCCGACAATATCCTGTACTTGTTCGTTTGATAATTGAGTATTTGTATTAGTTGCTGAAAAATTTAATTTACCGTTTGAGTCGTTGTAGGTTACAGAGATATTTGACTCACTGTTACCTGATACCATTGCACCCACAATATCCTGTACTTGTTCTGTTGATAATTGTGTATTTGCGGTAACGTAGCCAGCACCATTAGTTAATTGATTATTATTTGTTGGTATAGTTGGGGTATTGTTGAAGTTGTTGTAGTCCAAATAATGTGAACCTTGCTGTCCATCTAACTTGTCTGCATCAAGCCCAGAACCACTTCCATCATTTCCTTCATGAAACACCTCGTTAGTACCAACATAAAAACCACTATTGCCAGATGTTTGATCAATAACTACAGCGAGAGAGTTCTGGTTTGAATCAAAATGAAAACTATTGTCACAACCATTGGAAGCTGAATCTTCATGGAAATATTCTAAAAACCCAATTTGGGTCTGACTTGATTGATCTGAAAAGGCAATAGAAGCTCCATTAGCATTGTCAGTGTTATATATATTTAGTAATACTCCAGAGCTAGTACTAAATTGACTGCTAACTACACCTGTAAAAGTACCTCCACTTTTTGGCATTTTATTTGTAATTGCTGCATTACTTGAAGTTATGTAATTTGCACCATTAGTAAGCTGATTATTATTTGTGACATTTGTAGCTGAAGATGCTATTCCGTCTAATTTATTTTTTAATGCTGTTGTGAAATTTTGATCAGTTTGTGATGATACAGAAAAATCTAAGGTGCCATCAGCATCTTGATATGTCACCGTAATTCCAGATTCAGTATTTCCAGTGACCATATTTCCAACAATATCTTGTACTGACTCAACTGATCTTTGTGAAGTTATATATCCTGCTCCATTGGTAAGTTGATTATTATTTGTTATATCTTTGTGTTCTACTACTGAACCACCATCTACTTTCGTAAATAAGTGACCATTATCAGTCCTGATAGCTATTTCTCCTACTTCTAGGTCATTAGCATCAGGATTACTTCCTGAGCCACGTTTTTGCTTAATGGTGTTAGCCATTTATTTTACCCCCAAAATTAACTGTAGGATCCTCCATCTAAAGTTACTCCATCTATTGTGCCTCCATCTATATTGACGTTGTTATTTGCTTGGGTGGCCATTGACCCTAGACCAAGACTTGATCTTGCTGTCGCACCAGTTTCAAGAACAAAATTCGATCCATTACCTACAATGAACCCTCCATCGGTAACCGCAAGACCAGCAACATCTGTTAGTTGAGCATCTAAAGGTTGTTTGTTATCTAATTGAGTTTGGATTGCAGAAGTAACACCGTCAACATAATTTAATTCTGTTGTGGTCAATGTCGCTCCGTCTAATATGCCAACTTCAGTTGAAGTAAGATCAGCAAGTGCTGTAGCTGTAGCACTAGCCATCGTTGCGAGTTCTGTTAACTCTGCGTCAAGTCCCTGTTTTGCGTCTAATTGAGTTTGTATAGAAGAAGTGACACCATCTACATAATTCAATTCTGTTGATGTAGCGGTAACGCCATCTAATATATTTAATTCATCAGTGGAAACTGTCGCACCGTCAAGAATTGCAACCTCTGTATTTGTAAGATCTGCTAATTTATCTGCTGTAGTCTGAGCCATAGTTGCAAGCTCAGTTAATTTGTCAGAGTGTGCCTCAACATCTGTACCGATTGCCAGACCTAAAGAAGTTCGGGCGGCTGCGGCAGTTGCACCACCTGTTCCACCATTTGATATACCTAAAGTTCCAGCGATAGCAGATTGACTTAAACTAAGACCTACACCATTGCCATTAAGAAGAATACCTCCATTTGTTATACCTTTAATAGCTATTACATTACCGACTTTCTGTAAGCCAGCACCAGCAGTAACATCTCCACTAGAACTAAATTGCGAATAAGCTAAAGAGTTAGTTCCAACAGCAGCACTTCCTTTATTACTTGTACAGACAAATCCCTTGTCTCCATTGTCTGTTCCTTGCTCAACAAAAGTGAACATACCAGCAGCATCATCACCAGCAGGCAAATCATCTGTTCTCGCCCATGTGCCAGCTTTACAAAGATAGAGACCATTTTGTGAGCCAGAAGTTTGGTCTTTTACCAAAACCCTTTCATCAGCAGAAACAGCAACACCATCAATAGTTTGTGTTCCAGATAAAGTAATATTTGCAGTTGTAGCAACTTTTACGCTTTCTTTTACGTCTAAACCTTCTGCAACAGAATCAACATATGATTTTGAAGCTGCATCAGTGTCGGCTGTAGGTGTTGCTAAGTTTGTTATTTTTTGACTGTTTAAATTAAAAGCTGCTGCTGGTGCAACTAAATCCCCAACATTAACATTCTGCACAGTTGCAGCGAAATCACTTATTTTGGAGGCAGTTATTGTTGGTATATCAGCAGCAGCTAAACTTCTAAACGTAGGTGCAGCAGCCGAACCAGAACTAGGGCCAGCAAAAACAGCATTAGCACTTCTTGTAGTAGTTGAACTTATAAAAGCTCCAGACCCTCCGATGGCCTCAATTGACGTAGCAGATCCACCATCACCACCTGTACCAATACCAATAAAGAGTTTTTTAGTACCTTCCGCAAAAGCTAATTCTGCATTTGCTAATGACGATGGTGCATCATTACCAGTTGAACGCTTAATTCTAATTGTGTTGGCCATAGTAAAGTAGCTCTAAAAATTTCCACCATCGACTAAGTTTTCGATAGTGCGTGTTTCATCTAGTTTCAGTGTATCAGAACTTCCGTCATAGTACATGATTGAATTATTTACTTTGTCTTGATGATTTAAATCTATAGGAAAAGCTGGCCCTTGAGGGCCAGTTGTAGACACTTCTATAACATTATTAGTAGAATCAACAACTTCAACCGTATTTTTTACAGTAGTAATATTAACTTCGGTCATGAAATCTCAGTATATCCTTCGCTTATTATTAGTTTACCTTCTAATAAATAAAATTCATCATTATTAGGTTGTTTATACTTAATATCATATTCTAACTCGTTTGGAATAAATGCTGCTGTTTGCTCAGGTGTTAGCTTAAATAAAACTTTTCCCTGAGATCTATTAACGTATGTAACAGAAAAATTACCATAACTCTCTGTTCTCTCTTTATTAAATACGCTTGCTGCAAAGGTATAACCAGTTATATTGACAGGAGAACCATTTGTTTTGAAAGTAATATCTATAGGAAAAGTAGCTCTCCTTTGTATTTCAAAATCTTTAGTAGCTGGTGCTGACATTTAGCTATTAGATGATAAATCCAGTATATCAGCTAAGTATTTATTTGAAAGCTTATTTAAGTGTAAGAAGTTTCATTAGGTTCTTCTATAGCGTCCTCCCAAAAAGTCCACGAGTCTTTTGAACTTTCATCGACAGGGACAAATTCTTTTTTAACAGTAAATGCTTGAATATCATTTGGACATTGTTTTTCTTTTAACTGCTCCAACGTTTCAGTCTCATTGTCTGGAACTAAAATAATTAAGTTGTCGTTTTCATTAGAATAAACAAATCTATAATCTGAATTAGCCATTACTACCAAGCAACACCCGTAGCTTGTACTGGATTATTTATTGCGTCAATTTCTGTTTTTATTATTTCTTCTATTTTATTTACTTTACGGGTTCCGAGCGTATCTTTAATCCACTTAATCATAGTTTCTTGATTAGGGGTTTTTGCACTTTCGTTATATGGTATAAATTCTGACGGTAATGAGTCAGGAGTTCCATCTTCTTTAACTGGCCTTGAAAAATACAATTCGCCTGTATAAATATATTTTTCTTCTGTACCGTCTAAGCCTCTAACACGATACACTACATTCGTGAAAAAACCATCAGAAAGATCTCTCTTGCAGTGATCTTTATTAATTTCCCATGTGTAAGTAATAGCCATAATTTTTTTTAACTATTTTAAGGATAGCTTATGTTAATTTAATTTTGTAACAGAAAAATAACCAAATTCAACTTCAAAATTTCCAAGACCTACTTCGTCATAACATAATTCTAAATAATCATTTGCATTAAGACTTAAAGGCATAGTTATAACATCTGAAAACCCGTCATCAACTCTTGAACGAGCATCTCTTGGAAACGCATTTATATTCACAGCATCACTACCGTTTTTTAAAATTTTAAACAACCTATCAGTACCTACTGTTTCAACATTTTCATGACCTGACAAACAAACAGAAATTAAATATGTCCCACTGCTAGGTACTGTAATTCGATCTTTGTCAGTATTAACAGTACAACCAACATTTGTTTGTTCAGTATTAAATTGTATAGGAGTAGATTCGTTAGTGCTTGTGACTACCGTATTTACAGGATCAATTAAAAGACAAGCTGGTTGTGCAGTTGCAGTAATAGATCCTGTAACCTCAATTCCATTTGCACTGGTTTTAAATTTAGGTGAGCCGTTAAAAAATAATTCTTGACGACCATTTAAAAAAGCTTTATAGGCACTATCTGTATCAGAACTATCTTGTGTTTGTAGCAAAAAACATTCTTGTCCAGCATTATTTGTTCTGGTTGTAAGAACTGTACGAGTATCAGTTAATGCAGCAAATTGGTTAACATCAATTTGATGTACTACAGCAAAATCATTGGCAGATCCTAATATTATTTTTGTTTCATCTTTGAAAACCAAAGCTCCTCTTCCACTTGTATTATCAGCATCAAACGTAATATCAAATAAACCGCTTGCATGAGTTCCGTTTAAAATAACATCATTATTGAAAGTACTAGCTTGATCTACAAAAATTCCACCAGTTAAATTCGCTAAATTAAAATAGTTCGCTACGTCATTATTATTACTTGCATCTTTATACATCAACTTGCCAGTATCTCCATTGGCAAACCATTGATGTTCAAAGGCTGCATTAGCTGGAGGAGTAGTACCAAAATTATTACTTGCTAACTGTTGAAGAGCATCTTGTATATCTAAACGAACTTCTTGACCTGTGTCGTTTAATATTACATAGTCATTATTATTTGACATTTTATTTTTTTATTTATTATACATTCTAATTTATCCGTAACCAATAGCAACAAAAGTAAAGTTACGAGCGACTCTTTGACTATTACTATCTAACACATTAATTGTAAAATTAGTATTAGTAATACTTGTAACCGATATAGTATCTCCTGTAGTCAAATTTAAAACTGTTACTTCTACATGAGGTTTTAAATTTGCTCCAATAGTTAAAGAAGCATCACCAGCAAAAAATGGTTTATCAAATGTAACTACTGTATCTTGGCTACTTGATGTAGTTAATGTTTGGATGCTAGTTTCTGTCCTTCTATTAATTTTTACATTGCACCCAAGTTGTTTTACTTTTATATTTTGATTTAAGTTTCTGCAAAACAACTCTAAAACAAACCTAAATCCTCGACCTCTAAATGTAGAGTTAGTAACCTCAACGAATGGGCAACCATCAAAATCGTTTATTACATAACTTGAACCACTAGGAGCATTATTTGTAGATTGTACTCTTAATTTTACTGAAATATCAAATGTCTCAGCACTAGGGAGTTGATCCCAACTTCTAAATGTATCTACATCTCCAACATGGTCATCCCAATTTACATTTGATATTCCCACCGCAGATATTACTTTCTCTAATTGAACTGTTGCAACTTGTTTTAAATCTAATATATCTTTAAATAAATATGCTGCCGATCCACTTGTTACTCCAGTGTTTGTCAATGTCAAGGCATCAAGTAACGAATTAAATTCGGTGTTAAAAAGAGGTAGTCCGGGAAAACCTTGAAATTTAGGGCTAGTTGTATGTTCTGCAATAGTTTGTACAATTGCAGTTGTTTGTTTCTTTATGTCATTATATTGAACATTTGATGCTGGAGTTGTATTAATAACTATTGACGTAGAGTTCAAGCTAGCTCTACCTCCATCATCAATAAATTTAAGCATATGCTCACCGGGAAGATTTTGGACAATAATTTCTGAGGAATTTCCCGGAAAAGATAATGTATCATTATCAAGGAAAAAACTTCCACTGCCATCAGTATTACTGTCATAGCAATAAGCAACAAATCCACCATGTAAAACATCAATCTCCGTAGATTTATCAAACTTAATTTTTATTAATTCATCACTAACAGTTTCAACAAAAAGATTTGAAACATTACTAGGAGCTTTTGTTTTACCTAGAAATGTTCTTTTTATTTGTACAGCCTCATTGCTTTGTTGCCCAAAAGCATTTATAGATTTTATTGAAAACTCATAATCACCTTGTGTAAAATTAAATATATCAAAATTAATTTCTGATGTTTTAATCCTTTTTGGACTTTTTTTAATATCACCAGTACCTACAGTAAATTCTAGTAAATATTCTTTAACTCCATTAACAGGTGTCCAAGAAACATTAATTACTGATGTAGCCCTATTGTCTTGAAGAATAATATTTTCAACAGCTTCTAAATTCGTAGGAGGTGATGGTAAATCTATAACAGTTTGGACAGGTTCAACTGAAATAGTATCGACAGACTCTACTATTGAATAAATTAATTCGTTGTATAAAACTGCTGTAACGCTATAAGTGCCATCATTTTTTCCTTCTGAGATACTAACTATTTTATACTTAGGTAAAGAAGATACATTATTAACTTGTCTATCAACTACATAAAAAGTGTTTGGTAATGGATCTCTTCTGAATTTATCAGTAGTAATTGTTTTTTGAGCAAGATCAATAGATAATATTTGTTTTGTTTCAACATATTGACTACTTAAATTAGGATCGTTTTCATTTTGATCCTGATCTAAAACAATTGTTAATTGCAAACTTGAAGTCCCAGTACTGTCTAGGTTTGTTTTTTCAACGTCATCAACTGTTATTACACTAGTATTATTATCTGTATTTGTAGTAGCAGAAACTACACGACCACTAGTTCTATCATTTGTTTTTAAAGGATCTTGTATTGCTATTACTTGCCCCGGCCTAACAATTACGCCTGCTTCAACTGTTACTGAAAAAGAGACTGTTTCACCCCTTGTAAATTGTGTTAATAAAAACCACTTTGCTGCTCTAATTGCTTGAGTCCTTGATGTACATCCAAAAGTCTTTAGGTTTTTTATATTTTTTCCGAAAGCATTTTCTACTCCTGTTAAATTTGAATGTAAATCTTTTAGGAAAACATTTGCTATTTGTAAGTCTTGAACTTCATTGTCAAAATATGAAACTGTACATTGAGTAAATTTTGTTTTTTGTGCAGTGCTGTTATAAACAAATCCAACTTCGGTAACATTTGCCAATCCAAAAATATAACTTACATCAGTTGGCTTGTCTTGAGATAGTTTTAAAGAACCTACAGAATAAAATGGAACAGCGTTCATGGCTGAACAAAAATCTCTTATAACTTGATAAGCATCTTTTTTTTGGCCTAATATTACGTTGCAAGCAAATCTAGGCTCTTTTGTGCCGTCAGATAATGTTAATAGTTCTGAACTATATTTTGATGCCTCAAAAAAACTATATATATCTAATTTATCTTCTTGTATATGTTCGCCAAACCCTTTGGATGTTGTAAGCAAATCGTATAATATCCACGCAGGATCATTTGTGAAGACTTTTGTTGTAGTTAATGTACCGTTAAAAACATAACCGGGAGGATAATAAATAAAATTAAAGTGTTTTATAGTTCCAAAAGTACCTAAACCTAATTCACGAGATCTTCTTTCAGTTCTAATTACTTCGGGAGTATTACCCTCTGAGTCTGGTGCTGGAATTTTTATCTTTGTACCTTGAACTAAATATTTTCGACTTGGGTATCTACCAAATTGTTCAGCATCAAATCGTAAACCAGCTAAAGCAAAATTGTTATATGGTCTTTGCTCCGACTTTATTTCAGTAAATGATTGAAAAACAATTTTATTCCTAAATTTTGCATTAGTTTCGTCTAAATCATTTCTTACAACTTTAATAGTTAAAGGAAAACTCGAAAGTAAGCTATTTATTCCTATATTAAATATACGTTTATATTGACCATCGTTAGAAAACATTTCTTCATCAGCAAGTCCTAAAGCATCCCCATTAATACTTGTTGAAAAAGTTGTTTTATCATACGACTCGGAATAAGTACTAGCTGCTGCTAATTGAACATTTTCAATCGTTTTGTTAAATAAAGTACCATTCCCATCTAAAAATTTTATATTTATATTTTGACCTCCTTGAAGATTTTTTATATCTCTACCGTCAAACTCTAATTCAAAAGCATGACTACCACTTTTACTAAAAGTTCCTTTAGCTCTAAGAGTGTTTAAATCTATCTCATAATCTCTTGTATAGCCTCGCACAGCTATACCTTTAACAGTTTCATTTACAAATGGATAATGTGTTGTACCATCATTCTCTATGATGTGAATACCAAAATTAACGCTTAATGGATCAGTTGTCCCATTATCTTTTAATTTACTTAGATCAGGAAATTGTAAAGTAACTCTAAGTTTGTCGAAATCTATAGTTGAAGCATTAATGTTGCTGGTCGTAGCAGAAACTCCTACGCTAGTCATAACATTAGCAGTTAAAGGATCGTCTCTTTGTGCATCATTTGTAGTAGAAGTATATTTACTTGGTCTTTCTATAAAGATATATTTATACCCCGGGACATTATCTTTCTCTGCATTTCCAACTTCAATCACTTTTGCACTTCGTACTAAACTACTAAACCCTGTAGTGGTTCTTTCTATGTTTACAAACTCATTAACTTTAAATAAATGAGTATTACTTTGATATATAAAAAGAAGTGAAAATGCTGGTTGCGAAGAAATTGTATCTCCAAAAAGTGTGAGTTGGCTAATCCTATATCCAGAATCAGAACTGCCTTTTTTTACAACGGTAGCTTCTCTATTTGAATTATTAATAAAATAAACACCACTTACTGCTGTGTTATAAGGGCTTCTATCAACTTCTCTACTTACGGATCTTGTATTTTCGATTGCATCTATTAAAGTAATTATTTCTTGATTTGCTGTGCCATTTCTTAAATCTATTGTTACATCTGAAAAATTTTGCCTTCCATTAACATCTTGTACTTGTGTATCATCTAAAAAAATATTTTCAAGATAAGAATAACTTTGAAATAAACTTCCAAGTTTTACACCTTCTATTTCTCCATGACATAGTAAATCAATCATTTTTGCAAACTGAATACTTTTTATGTCATCTTCTTTTAGATTAGAATCTACCTTTTTAACATTTTGTTTTCCAAAAAACTGATCGCCAACAACTCTAACCATTAGTTTGATACCTCCTGTTGAACTAAAGACTTAAACGGCTCACTACCGCCTATATCTTTTCTCACTTGTAGAGAATCAACACCTGATGAAATAATAATAGATCCAGCCAATATTTCTCCATAAATTATTGGAATTGGAGTTCCAGCAGTTGCAACATTATTTATATTTGAAAAAGAATAAGATGCTCTTAAATTTGGATCTGTAATATCAAGGTCTTGTGGGTTTCCATAGTCCTGACCTAA
>Ga0160422_10001926_pt1 | contig 12961 bp, 14 predicted proteins | sample Fk160mmetaG_FD_108192 | JGI IMG/M metagenome (GOLD analysis project Ga0160422, IMG submission 108192) | Marine microbial communities from the Central Pacific Ocean - Fk160115 60m metaG | ecosystem: Environmental > Aquatic > Marine > Oceanic > Photic zone | place: The Central Pacific Ocean...
CGATGATAGTGCTCACTACAGCGCTTTCTCCACACCTCCACACCTCCACACCTCCACACCTCCACACCTCCACACCTCCACACCTCTACACCTCCACACCTCCACACCGCCGCGACGCGTACCCTCAATCGCGGCGCTTCCGCTTGGATCGGCGGAGCTCCGGCGGCGGCGCCGCCTCTTGGTCCGCCGCCGCCCTCGCCATCGCCGCCGCCTCATTCCCGAAGTCTTCGGTGGCTTTCACAAGGTCTTTCAGCTCATCCGACTGCTGAAAGCCGGTGGCGGCAGTCTCGCGCTGGAAACCTGTCAGGCACTTGGTGAGCGCGATAGCTTGGCTTGCGCACTTGAGGTAATCGTCCTGGAGATCTGAATATTCGTTTTGGAGCGTTCTGTATTTGCTTAGTAGCGTTTTGTATTCATTGTGCTGCGTTATGAGCCTGGACTGAAGTGCTATGTGCGCATCCGCCATGCTTCTCACATTTTCCAAGGCGTCCCCAAATTTGTCCCCAAACCTATACATGCTGTCTTGTCGGAGGTGAAGCGCCGGGGTCTGAACGGATCTGATTTGATCCGAACGCGTCTGGAAATGCTCGATATCGATGCTCCTGTGGAGGCAACTCTGACAAGACAAGACTGGCGAGTATAGTGCTCAAGACGGCGCTTTATGTAACGGTCGAGATTCTGGGAGATTTTTTTGGTGGGGTGGGCGGTCCGAAGGGTGTGTACGACTTGAACCTTTTCGGTGCCACTTGTGGAAAACTGATCCGTTACTTTTTGCAAATAGTGGAAAACCGCCGTGTTGGGCGCTCGTAACAGAATAGGAATCCGTCGCGCGCGAAAGGACTGCTCACAAAAGGCCTCGTGGACTCGCATTTGCTTTGCGGGCGAAGCCCGGCACTGTCGCCGTTGTCGCAAATCGTCGCAAATGCCGCGGTCGCGCCCCCCACAGCCAATTTTTGACCCCGATGCACTAGTGCAGATTCCCTCTACACCCCGGCCACCCCAGCCACCCCAGCCACCCCAGGAACCCCAGGCACTATCGGAAAGCGAGGAGCCGTCGGTCCTTCTCGGACTGTGCAGAAAGTACGAATACAATCAAAGCGGTGTCTGGGCAATTGCCGTGGGCCGTCACACAGTAGTCTCTATGTTTACGCTGAGCAAAGAGTGGCAATCACGTCCTGCATATGATACGATTCAATGGGCGCAAGATGTGTTACACCATGATTCCAAATTCAACTATTTTACATCCAAAGCCATAGACAACGAAGCTATACGCCGTGCAAAAGAAGCCGATGATTACAATCGGCCGTGGCACGCAGGGCACATGCTAAAGCTCGCCCTTTCATGCTCGACGAATTCGACAAGGGTGCTTCCGCTTGGGCGCCTGTTGGCGATGGGAGTCAAGTCGTTGGGCAGTCTTGATGTGCGTGATGAGGTCGATGCCACCTCCTTCACATGCGCTGCACATTTTGAGCCTTCGTACACGAGACGGTTGTACTTGGATCCAGATCGTCTATTTACGATGCTCGGAGAAGTGGATGAAGATGCAAGGTCCTTGTTCCCACTGCAATCTACGCAACGTATTGTCTTCCTTGATGTAAGAGACGACCTCTCAAACCCGTGTGTGAGAGAGACGTGTCGAGAAGAAGTGTGTTGAACGACCCAATTTAGTGCCCAATACGGCGCGTTTGTGTGAGGAAAACAGTTGGCCAAAGTGGCCATTCGCACCCACAGCACCCACAGCACCCACAGCACCCACACCCCAAAACCTCAAAACCCCGGCGTTCGGCATGCCGTTGGCAAAGGAAGACTACGAGTATTTCAACTCCGGCGTCGGCATTCCATGGCTGAGCAACTTCGCGCCGGCCGAATTCACATACGAAGGCTACACGTGGCCAACGGCAGAGCACTGCTTCCAGGCGCTGTTTAAGGTGCGCCCGGAACACCGACATCGCTTTGCAGTCGGTGGCGACTTGGCCGACCTTCTGGGACTGAAATTGGTCTTCCCGGAGCGCGATTACGAGAAGAAACGCAAGCACTATGGCGCAAAAGGCAAGCGCCCGGAGATGCCCGGAATTGTGGCCAAAATGGCGGTGCGCCCTGACATCGCGCGCAAGCTTGGAATTGGATTGACGCCGATGGTTGAGGACGACAAGCACAAAGAATACATGTGCGAGCTGTTTCGCAATCTCCTGTTGTGTAAATATCGTCAGAACGAATTTCTGCGCTCGGTGATCGTGGGCACAGGCAAGAAGACACTGGTCGAGTTCAGCCGCGGTGCCGAGCGTGAGGCCAAAAAAGGCAAGCCACCGTTGTGGACCGGGATGGTGGTCAATGGCGAGATTGTGGGACAGAACTTACAGGGGGAGTTGCAAATGTCCGTCCGAAGTGTGTTGAATGACCCAATTTAGTGCTCAATACGGCGCGTTTGTGTGAGGAAAACAGTTGGCCAAAGTGGCCATTCTGCACCCCACACCCCACACCCCACCAAACCTAGCTGTGGGTGCGGGGTGTGGGGTGCGGAATGGCCATTTCATCGGCCACGCAACGACGCGCTGTGCTGAGCGGCCACGTCATCATCCAATTGGTACACTCACATGCACCCAACGGAGCGACGCAACATTTGCAGTTCAGACTCGTGTTCAAACCCCGGCAGCATGACAAGGCACCAGAAGGTTGAATTTTGCATCCATTACAAGGGTATTGATCCACCCCACACATCCAGAATACTGGCATCTAAGCTTGCACCAGATCAAATCGTGTTTGGCTTTACGTGCGAGGACAGCGATGACAGCGACGACGAAAATGCATCAAATGGTTATTGGACAGCTGGTATCATCTGCTTTTCGGATATGGTGAAGGGTCCTTTTTGCTGCTTCGCAGATTCAACTCAGTGCAGTGGCCCAGTGCTAGAGAACATGAAATGGCGGTTAAACAACGACCAGAGCAATGCGCTTCGAGAGAAGCACAAGATGAAGATCTGGACAAAACACGGCTTTCTAATAGGTAGGCAGATGTCCTTCTATCAGAATCACGCAGCGACGCGCGATGCGCGTATCAAAGAAGATCGTATCCGTTCCAACGTACACACATCTAACCAAGTGACCACAACACGCAATCGGTCGTTCTTATGTGCCAAACGTGCGCGCGCGGAAGACGTGGATGAGGGAGACGATGAGGAGGACAATGAAGCAACGAGAGCAGCGAGGACATTAAGGGGGATGCGCACAGCAAATGCAAAAAAGGCAAAGAGTGCAAAGAATGCAAAGAAGGCGTTCCGTTCCTTTGACAAAGCGTTTCGGGAATTGAACAACAAGTATTACATCACCGACGTGCCTGAGAACGAGTGGCTTGAGTTTAGCAAGAACAAGGACCATGCGGCGTGCAATCTGATTGGAAGGCATATACTCTACAACTTCGATGAGTTTGGTTGGTGCAATGCACAAATTGTTGATCGTAATCGTGACGACAAGGATTGGGGCAACACGGAGGGAGACGAACGACCTTACAACTTTATCGTCTTCTGTGACATCGACAAGACATACGCACATGTGTTGCTGACGCCAGAGGCGTACCACAACGAAGATGTCGATTCGTGGGTTTTGCTCGATCGGGTAGAGATGTTTGGTGGTGTCGACGACGCGGTTGAGGAGGCGGTTGAGGAGGCGGTTGAGGAGGCGGTTGAGGAGGCGGTTGAGGATGGCATCGGGGAGGCGGCAAAGAAAGCAATCGACTGTCTACGCAAGAAGCTCAGTTTGCACGACGAAGTAAAAGCGACGTTTCCAGACTTTGAGAATGATGCTGTCAACGAAATCGTTCGTCTTGTCGACGATCAGCGCATCCTCGTAACGTGTCGATGCATAAACGCGCGATTCGGAGTTGGAAAGGTTCGCTGCCCGCGAATCTATTCTGATCTGATACACAAGAAGATGACGGTCGCAGACTTTGTTTTTGAAGCGACGCGTGGGCTACTGGACGAGCGCGTCGAGAGAGAAAATGCGGACGAGGCGAGAAAGAGAGAGAGAATTGCGTGGTTAACGTTACCCAACTAGTAACTCTTGGTAAATGCTAAAATAACGTCTGAATATTTGCAATTTACAGATTTTTCTGCAGAAAGATTCCCACCTGATGCCTCTAAAGTGCTCGCAAAAGCAATTGTGAGCGCAGATCCTAATCGGTGGGACGCGCATCGCAGAGCCAGAGTCGAACCCGGACAGAACCCGGACAGAACTCCGACAAAGCCCGGCGGGTTTTGAACTGCTCAATACAGCGCTCATGTCCGACCTCGCCACTCCGATCAGTGATTCGCAGCACCCTGCGCGGATACTGCTCGCGCTGCACACGACAGTTTGCCAGCCGACGCCAAAACCGACGCCAAAACCGACGCCAAAACCGACGCCAATCAAGAAGGAAAAGCGCGGCGATGCGTGGATACCAATAGAGGACCTCCACGTGAAGCGACTGAAAAGGATGTATGCGAACGAGACTAACGTCTTCATTGCGGAGAAGTGGGAGTCGCATTGGGATGAGACGTGCCGATTGTACCCGCTTGATGCCGTTCCGATGCCGTATGGAGGACGCAGCTCGAAGAAGATTCGCGACCATGTCAACATGGAGAAGAGGGACGCGGAGACGAGAAAACAGGGGATGATGCCAAACAGGAAGAGGAGACCGCCAACCAAGTACACACGCACGACACCAAGGTGTCATACATGCGGCTTTGATATCGGTGGTACCCTACAGCGTCACATATGCTCTGCGGCTGCGCAGCTTGTGCACAAGGGCATCATTGTACTCCAAGAGGGTGTCAATGTGCACACAGACGAGGGCCGAGATGCTGTGACACAGCTGGCGGCTGCGAAGGGTATCAAGACGCAAATCGATGTGATCAATGCACTCGAGGCGACGAAGCAGGATAAGGTGAACTTGGAGGTCGAGCGGAAACTGAAAGAGTGTGCTCAGGCGGAGGCCATGATGGCAGCCGCGGCGTGGCTGGCCAGCTAAGCGTGTGTGGGAATGGAGGAGTGGGGGAATGGGGGAAGTGGGTGTAGAGAGCGTTTTGTAAAGTACGGAATCAATATTTGCACGTTCACACTACAACTGATTGCTCCGCATTTTGCTGGCACGCACGCTCAATCCAACGCCTCCCAGCAAGCCGGCGCGATGGAGCGGCGCAGGGCTTGGACGCAATACGCCGCCTGGCCCTCTAAGGATTCGGTCGCCATCGTGCGCGCCCCTCCCTTCAGATACTCCACGGTGACGGTGCCGTTGAATTCAAAGATTTGGTTCGGATGCAAAGAGACGTGAGTCTCGTCGCCGTGGTCGGTGCTAACTCGCGGATCCTGCATACGGACCATCTTCGCCGGAGCCGAGTCTTGCGACGCGATGTAACGAGGAGCAATGAGCATGCGCATCTCCGCATTCTCATTGTCGTAGAGGAAGACGCTTGGGACCGCAAAGCCGATTTCCCCGTTGAGGACGCACTCCGACTCCCCGCGTGTCGTTGTCATGCAGTGCTGCGCACGGCGGAGCGCTTGGTCGACGTCGCTCGACGACACCCGTGTGATCGAAAAGGCGTTGCACACACCGGTATCGTAATAGTACGTCCCATTCCACCAATTGCACGTGTTCGGATGCCAGCCATCACCAATGCCATCCTCCTCGTCCCATTTCGCAAACGTGCCACCATTCGGTGTGATCGGGATGGAGATTACGGGTGTGTTGGTGGTCTGGCTACTCCAGAAACCTAAAACGCTAAGCAAGACAAACATCGCCAAAAACTCGGTTCCTACCACGATATACGAAAGTTCTGGCGGCGTGGATAGCGCGACACACAAGGCTATGCCATTTTCAAACAATCGGGTGGCTCGTCGCTTTCAGAAAGGCGTTTGAAATGGTAAGCTGTACCATCTGCAAATAGATCAGCCCGCGGCCGTAATTTGATGGCATCCAAAATCCGAGAGCGAATTGTCGACGCGTCCTCGAGCGCACGGCCTTTTCCACTGCCCGCGTTATCGTCGGTTGTAGACGCACACCACCGAACACGCAATTGCTCGCAGTTCTTGAAGGATTCAGCAAGTATCTTCTTTGCAGTTTGCTCGCTCCCAAACGCAAACGCCAACGCGTCTCGCACGTCGAACAGCTTGGAGATCGGGTCATAACGAATCGAAAAGCTGGTGCGTGACGACAGAATGCCAAAGTCGACATATGATGGCACCCGAGGCGCAATCTTTTCGACGGAAGCACGTTTACGCTTCAACGACCAATTTTCATTTGACCGATCACGCTTTGGCATCGCCCAACACCCCCCTCAGGACCAACACTTGGCCTACAAATAGTTTAGCGACGCCGGGGTTGTGCCGATGTCGAAACCAACACGGCAAGACAGATGGTGCGGACAGGATCCGCCTCGGCCAACTTTGGGTAATTCATTGCGCACCAAAGCTCTGCATCGTGTAAATGTAATGCAAAGGACAGGAAAACTTCACCGTGATGTTCGTCATAGGGTCGCCTGGGGTCTCAAAGATGACCTGGTCGACACGCATGACGCCATTGCCAGCGTGGTCGACAACGCCAATAATCTTGTTGAGCTCCTCTTCAAACTCCTTCATGAGCTGCTCCTTGGTGACGCCCTTCATGCGGCCGCCGGGGGGCGGTCCAATGCGCATGCTCATCATCTTGCGCAGCCGATGCTTGCCCAAGACGCGAGCACCATGTGTGGCTGGCCGCTCCTCCTGCACTGGCTCCGCCTCTGCATCCGCCGCCATCTTGATCTTCTCGATCTTCACCTGCTTCATGGCCGCGTTGAGGAGCGCGTCGTCATCGTCGTCGTCGATGCTCTCGTAAAGGGACGGCCAGATGTTCTTTTTCCCCTTCTTGCCCATTTTACGATTAAGAAACGACAGCGATGTGATGGGTGGGTGGGTGTTTTGGCCGGGGTTGGACCTGGTATGTCAGGCTGGATACACGGAGCGAAGTGGAGCCAAAAACAAGTCGCGATTTGAGAAATCCAAGCACCCCACTACTCACCAGCCCTGGTGAGTAGTGGGAACCAGCCCAGAGTGTTCACTAGACAACACGCTGCGCTCGGAAAGTCGCCGAGAGGACGCGTCCTTTCTGGCGCTTAGAACCCATAGACTCGTGCTTCCAGTGAGAGTACGCATCGCCCCAAAAAAGGTAGACCGAGCCGTCATGTGTAATAATGGGGTATTTTTTGGACTTGTCGTCAACTTTGGTGAAACGCATCGTGCGCGAGGTGTCTGCATTTTCGCAGAACGTAATGCCCAGCACTGCCGGATTCTGCCGTGGTGGGTCCTGGTGTGGTGCAATAGAATCCCCCGGGTCGTACAAATTGAGAATCATATTATTGAGTATGGATTCGGTGTAAAACTTCTTCAAATCATCAGCGTGGCGACCTTGAATCTTTTGGATGGCCTCGACGGCGCGCATTCCAATCTCGTGAAAGACATCGGGGACCTGCGGATCAAAGTCGTGGCGCCCGAACGACGCACGGGACTTCTTCTGTTTCACGACGCCGGTGCGGCTACGCGGGCCATACCAATTGAGCTCGGCGGTGTCGATGTAATCAAACGCGCGCTTCGACAGGTCACGAGAGATTACTTTCGGGATATACAACACGCACGCCGGGCTTTGCGAGGTAGTGGTGGCGGTGCTTTCAACCAAGGAAGTCTGTTTGAGTTTCGGCATGTTTTCCTGCCAACAGGACGCTAAAACAGTAAGTTTCTGGCGTGCGCGGCTGGACGAGTAGTACAGAACTACCGGCCGCGATTGGTATTCGCGACAAACACCGGTGACTCTCGACGAATGCCAAAACGAGAAGCGCCTCTCGAGCTGGTGTCAAACAAGAAAAAAAGGAAGAGCATTGTCTATGCACGTTGTTTCGATGATGTGGATAATCTGGTCGCTCTGGACCCCGACCTACTAAGATCCTGGAATTGTCAGTTATCGAAGCAGCTGGATTACGACGAACCAGAATATTATACCCTGAACAGCGAACCTGTTTACCACTTGAATTTCTCACGGGCGACCCTTGTTGCGTTTTTGAAGAGCCTCATGTGGTCTCAGTTCATCATTCCACCAGGCATGTCGTACGAAGAGGCGGTTTCGATGTTCCACTTTCAAGGGATTGGCGTACCTGGATTCGATGTTATCAACGATCCCAAAATACACTGTCCCTCGCAACTCCATCCACAATCGCAGCCAATGGCGCATGATCACGACCCTGACGGGCCCAACATTAAGCACATAGAGGCGATTGCGATGCAAGTGGTGATGGCGATATTAGAATGGCCGCGTGTGTGTATTGCGCTGAAAGATGCGGCTCGTGGGCTCAAGGTATCGAACGCAACATGCAATTCCACGTCGTTCTTTGTTCGGTTCGCTTCTAAGCCAGCACAGCTGCGAGCACCAATACCAAGAGACGCAAATGTCAACTCAAAAGACGACCTTTTTTACACGGTAAGGAAGGAGTTTGGATGGATGCGCCGCACACTCGAATCTATTGGTTACTTGCATTATGAGCTGAAAAAGAAGAAGATGCACGATGACACGACGCCGATCAAGACGTTAAAATCGCTGTTGAAGGACGAGATGAAGAAGCACCCATTGGGTGGGTTTTTGAGCGTCAAACACGACATGCCTAGGTTGCATCGCGACAAGAACAAGGAAGCCCTTGATCATGCCACCAAATTCGCGTCAGATATAACGCGCAGCATTGTAAAACACGGAGACGCGGATGAGATGATTACGCTCAACGACGGCACAAAGAGAAGGCGTGGGGTCGGAGGGGATTTCGAAAAGTTTGCGCGTGCCATCGTCACAATGGCCTTTGCGGCGGTTGATGACGCACCTTGTCTAGACCAGTTCTTTTGTGATCATGTGGCGGACGACAAGGGCGTCACCATCGAAAGGAAGACGTTTAATAAGGCTCTCAAGCAGCATGGGCTTTGTGTGCGACAGTGGAAGGCTGCTGCCGTCGGGGTAACCCCTTTTATCTTCCCACCAGCGTACAAGAGCGGAGAGAATTACTGCGCAGGAAGTGGAGGCAAAGAGGCACCAATCCTGCTGATCGAACGGTCGAGGGGGATTTTTGACGTCTGAAGAGGCCTGCGTAAGTCATGGGGTAGTTGTCAGGAGTAGTGTCGTGTCGAACAAATGTGCCCAACACGGCGGTTTTCCACTATTTGCGAAAAGTAACGGATCGGTTTTCCACAAGTGGCACCGAAAAGGTTCAAGTCGTGGACACCCTTCGGACCGCCCACCCCAACCAAAAAATCTCCCAAAATCTCAATTGTTACATGGGCCCTGTGCTGGTGGTCTAGTACACACGGGCCGCAGCGACCCGCACGTGGCCGTGGTGCGGCAGCTGCTATCGCTCGCCGATCGCGACGCGCGCGACCCCGGCTCTGCATTCCCCAACCCGGCACAGCCGCGTCGTTACCAGGCGCAGGTGCCGACGGGGCAGTACACCTACCCGTACCTCTACACGCTGACCACCACGCCCGAGCAGCAGGCTGGGATGATGCAGGGCCTGCGCCCGTCGCACTCGTTCACGATCACGCGCACGATCAACCAGGCGTCGGCCGGGATGTTTGAGTCGCCGGTGCTGCCCATCATGGTGGGCAGCTGGGGCAACGTGAACATTGATCCCGATGGGGGAGGGATCAGGAAACCGCCCGGGTACAGTTGAGTGACCGCTAGAAGTCGCGTACGTGGTTTCCGTAGACGAGTAAGTACGTTCACAATGGATTGTAAACGCACGCCCGTTCCACGCCACACAGATGACCTTTTGCTACTGGGGGCCGCGCACGACTTAAAGGGAATGGGGGTGGACCCGCGGGCGCTTTTGCACACCTCGCCTCTGGAGGAGCTTTGCTTTGCTGGCCACTGCAAACCATTCCGCCGGCACAAGGACGACCGCATGTTTCGCATGCTCAAGGAGGAGTTTCGGCGCGACGCGTACGCGTTGCAAGAGTTCAGGGAGCGAGACGGTCGCGGCGTCACGCTCGACATTGGCGGGCACATTGGCACCGCGGCGCTCATGATGCACGCACTGGATGGGCATCGCGTGATCCATTCCTTTGAGCCGGCCCCGCTCAATTTCTTCTACTTGGCGTGGAATGCCATGCTCCACAACAGCACACGATTGCACATCTACTATGCCGGGCTCACGCGAGACGGCGGCGCAATCAACATCGAGTACAGCCCGGACGACACCACCTCCACGCGCCGAGCGTCGCTTGGGCACAGCTGGGGCACGATGAGCAAGCTCGTCAGTACATCGACCACTTGGTCGGTGGGTCAGCTGCAGGAATGCATCGACGTCCCGTCCACAAGCCTGGTGAAGCTCGATTGCGAGGGCTGTGAGTTTGAGCTGTTGTCGCCGCTGAGATGGCTGTTTGCGCGGAGCTCCGTGCGCGTGGTCGGCGAGTTCCACCAATGGCACTTGTCGCAACCGGGGCACAAGGCCAATCTATCGGTCCACGTGGCTCGAACGAGCATGCGTGTGCTCTGCGATCGGAACAGGTCCTCCGATCGCATCGAATGGTTGAAAGGATGTTGAGCCCACTTGTTAAAAATCGTTTTTAAACATGCGTTTCATGCGGGGACAGCACAGGGGTAAAATACAGTGAGAATACAAGACACTCTCTCACGAGAATAGGTCGTCGTCGTCGTTCTTGGACGCCTCTGACGTTGCGTCCGTGGGCACAAGCGCACGGATCGCGGCGATGGACTCCTCCGCGACGGCGAGGTCGAGGTCGAGTTTCATCGCGATACCAACGTCGAACGCAGCATCCGGCGTACTGGAGCTGAACGACGGGCCGGGTTCGGACGCGGCCTGCTCGCGGCGCACCGCGTTGAGAATACAAAATGCCATGCACTGGGTAGAGTACGACCGAAGACCGTCGAGCGCCTTGACCGAGTCGACGAATTGTTACATGGGCCCTGTGCTGGTGGTCTAGTAACGGTCGAGATTTTGGGAGATTTTTTGGTTGGGGTGGGCGGTCCGAAGGGTGTCTACGACTTGAACCTTTTCGGTGCCACTTGTGGAAAACCGATCCGTTACTTTTCGCAAATAGTGGAAAACCGCCGTGTTGGGCGCCACGTGGCACCCTTAAAACGTCGCCTTAGCCCCTCCCGTCCCCTTGCATCCAAAACGCGGGGGCTTTTGTGAGGGTGTGGCCTCCGTGCAGGTTGTTGGCAGCACAACGCTTCCTGTCTGGTAGAACATAAGATCTGTACTATCCGATAGCTGACGACCACACACTCCGCCGAAGCCCGGCGCCTCGACCCGCCAAACGTTGCAATGAGTAACGAAACCACCGAAAACCTGGGCCAGTGGCTGGTGGAGCTGCTGACCGATGTGGACGTTGGGCCGATGGTGCGCGAATGCCTGGGCCTTGCACAGGCATTCGCGCTCTCGCGCGCGTGCAAGCCACTGCATGAACTAGTGCTTGACGAGACGACGCGGGCGCGCAACTTCTGGGCCTCTGCGAAAGCAGAAGCGGCGAGGTTGTGCATACAGCCCATTTGTGTGGTCAATTGGCATGCATCATATCACGCTGCGGAGACTGGCTACCTATCGATGCTCGTCTACTTACACGAAAGAGGATACGGCTGGGATGAAAGGACATGTGATGAGGCGGCGGAAAACGGCCATTTGGACTGCCTGCAGTACGCGCACGAGCACGGTTGTCGGTGGGACGGGTACCTGACTTACTTGGCGGCGTCAAAGGGCCACTTGGACTGCCTAAAGTACGCGCACGAAAACGACTGCCCATGGGACGAGGACACGTGTGAATCGGCGGCGTCAGAAGGCCATTTGGCATGCCTGCAGTACGCACACGAAAACGGCGGTGAATGGAATTTGGACGTCTGTCGTTGGGCGGCGATGGGGGGTCATTTGGCATGCCTGCAGTACGCGCACGAAAATGGTTGTGAGTGGGACAAATGGACGTGTCAGGAGGCGGCGGCGAATGGCCATTTGGACTGCCTAAAGTACGCGCACGAGCACGGTTGTCTGTGGGACGGGTACCTGATTTACTTGGCGGCGTCAAAGGGCCACTTGGACTGCCTAAAGTACGCGCACGAGCATGGCTGCCCGTGGGACGACGACACGTGTCACGTGGCGGCGATGGGGGGTCATTTGGCATGCCTGCAGTACGCGCACGAAAACGGTTGTGAGTGGAACAAATGGACGTGTCAGGAGGCGGCGGCGAATGGCCATTTGGACTGCCTGCAGTACGCGCACGAGCACGGTTGTCTGTGGGACGGGTACCTGACTTACTTGGCGGCGTCAAAGGGCCACTTGGACTGCCTTGAATACGCGCACGAGCATGGCTGCCCGTGGGACGATGACACGTGTCACGTGGCGGCGGAGAAGGGCCATTTGGACTGCCTGCAATACTTGCGCGAAAAGAACTGTCCTGGCTGGGAAGAGTATTGTAACGGAAGATTATAGTTTTGAAACGTTCACAGTATTCGCCCACCAGCGCGCCCTCCACCGCAAGGATCACAATGGCCGCAATGACCGCAATGACCGCACGCTCCGACAAAGCCCGGCGCCTCGACCCGCCGAACGTTACAATGAGTAACGATACCACCGAACCGTCGGAGTGTTCGCTGGTGGAGCTGCTCGTCCATTCAGACCCAGGCCCTATGGTGCACGAATGCCTGGGCCTTGCACAGATACTGGTGCTCTCGCGCGCGTGCAAGTCCTTGCATAAGCTGATGCTCGACGAGACGACACGGGCGCGCAACTTTTGGGCCGATGCGAAAACGGAAGCATCAAATGTGGACTCAGCGTATGCGTTGCTCATTTTCACGGAGACTGCCGCCAATGATGGATACTTATTGATGCTCGCATACTTGCACGAAAACGGCTACAGTTGGGATGGAGGAACGTGTAAAAAGGCGGCGGCAAACGGCCATTTGGACTGCCTGC
>Ga0160422_10001927_pt1 | contig 12954 bp, 13 predicted proteins | sample Fk160mmetaG_FD_108192 | JGI IMG/M metagenome (GOLD analysis project Ga0160422, IMG submission 108192) | Marine microbial communities from the Central Pacific Ocean - Fk160115 60m metaG | ecosystem: Environmental > Aquatic > Marine > Oceanic > Photic zone | place: The Central Pacific Ocean...
GCTCGATGAATGGCGGCCCCCACGCACGCGTATCATCTCCCTTTTCTGACTCAACCTTGATTACTTCAGCTCCAAGGTCTGCCAACAACTGACCAGTCCAAGGCCCAGCTAAAATACGAGCTAATTCAACTACTTTTATGCCATCAAGTGGGGCTGCCATTAGTCGTAAATTTTACTATCTATAATGGAAGAAAAATCATCGTAACCCATATTCGAAAACTTTTCTCCATCAATTATAAAAGATGGGGTAGATTTTATATCATCGTTAGAGGCGTTAGTTTTAAACCATTCAACGAGCGCCCGCAACTTATCTGTATCTGCAAGACAATTTTGAATTTTCTCGTCATTAAGCCCTGCGACTTTCGCCAATTTAGATAACTCGGTCACAATTGCTGCATCATCACCTGCGCGAGCCCATTTTTGTTGTGATTCATATATAAGCTCTGTTAACCCAAAGAACTTATCTGGACCTGCGCATCGCGCAATCATAGAAGCCCACAAACCAAATTTGTCAAAATAAACTTCTCTATAAATGAAGCGCACTTTTCCGGTTTCAATGTAATCATTTTTTAGCCTTGGATAAATTTCGGTATGAAATGTCGCACAATGTGGACATGTATAAGAAGCATATTCCACAATCTCTATTTTAGCTTCGTCACTGCCTACTATCATCTCAGTGATAGTAGGCTCCGTTTTTTCATCTGCAAAAGCTATTAGTGAAGAATAGTTTTGCTGATTATTTCCGCTACTTGTTAAATTCGGCTGATTAAACCAGACGGTTAGTCCAATCATTAAAAAAAATAATGTCAAATTTCTTATAACCCTGAGTCCCATACTTTGCCTTTTAAATGATTGTCTTTTTAGGTTTTGTTAATACTTTTTGTTCCAGCTCTGCAAGAGCTTCTCTGAATACTTTATCTTCTACACCTTCTACCTGTTCACTTGCTTTCACATTATTACGAGCAACAGTCAAATTTGTGTTACAATCCTGTTCTTCTTTGTTTCCAAAGAGCTTCGCAAACTCAAAGCCTGTGTCAGCAGTTTGCGTAATCTTTATTCGTGCTATGGCATTATATCCATATGCAGCATTGACCTTTTCTATAATTTGCCGTTTTAGCATTTCTAGTTCTAAAGCATGGGGCCCAGTAGTTAAGATTGTAAGTGTGGCACCCAATCCACCAGAGGCAAAACTAATTTTTACAGGATATGTTTTTTCCGCTAGGCCGGTACCTACAAAAGTGCTCCAATGAGTAAGGAGCCTTGTCTCAGAAAAACCTCTTCCAGCACTAGCTTCGTTTATCTTCCGCTTCAGAAAAGCAGATGTTCTTTTAAAGCCACCAGATCTATTGTCAGGGTTTTGCATTTTCACGTTCCCGCTTTAAGTATATGTTTAGACAATAAAATACAGTTTTGAAATAATTAATAAGAAAATGAGCTCAAAAGTAAAACCTTCAATACTTCTCAATTGGTATGATAAAAATGCACGTGAAATGCCGTGGCGTATCAGTCCAATAGATAGAACATCCGGTATTAGACCCAATCCCTATCATGTGTGGTTATCTGAGATAATGCTACAACAAACTACTGTTGCTACAGTTAGAAGTTATTTTATCAAATTCATAGGGAAGTGGCCAACACTGGAGAAGTTGGCGCAAGCTGAAGAAAGTGAAGTCACTGCAGCATGGGCCGGATTGGGATATTATGCAAGAGCTCGCAATTTGCTTAAATGTGCTAAAATAGTATTATCCGAATACGGTGGAAAATTCCCAAGTGACTATAAAACTCTTCTTAAACTGCCAGGTGTCGGCCCATACACAGCGGGGGCGATTTCAGCTATTGCCTTCGATAGAAATGAGGTGGTAGTAGACGGCAACGTAGAAAGAGTAATTTCTAGGTTGTTTGAAATTCAAACACCCTTGCCAGTTTCTAAAGGCGAAATAACACAAATTGCCAGAGGCCTAACGCCCGAGGTGAGACCGGGTGACTATGTACAGGCTGTGATGGATTTAGGGGCTACTGTTTGCACTCCTGTAGCACCCAAATGTTTAGTTTGCCCTTTGGAGACAGAATGTTTAGCCAAAAAAAATGGGTCAGCTAATTTGGTTCCTCTTAAAGTTAAAAAAAAGAAAAAACCTACACGGAAAGGCTTCATTTATATCGTAAAAAGAATAGACCGGGCATACCTTGTGGAAAGACGACCTGCTAAAGGCTTATTGGGCGGTATGCTTGGATGGCCAACTTCAGAATGGTGCTCGGATCCAGACGATCTCCCTCCCGTTGATGCAGATTGGCAAACGACTGATGGTCACATTAGGCACACGTTTACACATTTTCACTTAGATATAATTGTGAAATTTGCAAATGTCCCGCTGAATTGTAAACCAAAACAAGGATTTTTCCTCGGGAAAAATGATTTTGATTTAACCTCGTTACCGACACTGTTTCAAAAAGCTTATAGACTAAAAAACCTAATAAAATAATGAACCAAAAAAAATATGAAAGTTGCAAACAGTGACAATCGGATGGCTTTTAATCGATGCTCGGGAACATTAGTTCCTTCAGAAACAAAAAAGGAAATGTGATCGAGATATTATAAAAATATGCAACAATAACACTAATGCATTAGATGGTTAGAAATGCCATTATAATTTTTGCTACAATTCTACCAGCCATGAGAGAAATTAGCCTCTAAAGGCTAAATAATTTTTAACTTCAAATTGTTCCCATTTCGTCACGAATTTGCTGACGTAACTGATCAATTAACACCCTCTTTCCATCACGCTTGAAACACCAATAAGTCCAACCATTGCAGCTTGGAGCTCCCTCCAACTTGGCCCCTACCTGATGAATTGAACCAACAATGCTATCACCTGCCAAGGTTCCGTCAGCCCTTACTTTAGCGGTAAACCGACCATTACTAGACATTAATTGTTCTCCAGGACGAAGCATTCCTCTTTCTAATAACTGGCCAAAAGGTATTCGAGGTTCTGCACGTTTACCTAAAGAAATTCTCAGAGACAAATTATCCAAGGCTCGCGTATTTTTAATTCTCTTTTCTGCCACTTTTGCATAATATTCTTCACGCTCTATGCCAATATACTTACGGCCCAGCATTTTGCAAACTGCACCAGTCGTACCAGTACCAAAGAAAGGGTCCACAACAACGTCGCCCACGTTTGTTGTGCCAAGTAAAATGCGATACAACAAACTCTGAGGTTTTTGGGTCGGATGAGCCTTTTCTCCCTTATCATTTTTGATCCGTTCGTGACCAGTACATAGAGGAAGCGTCCAGTCACTTCTCATCTGTGTGCCATCATTCAGCGCCTTCAGTGCCTCATAATTAAAAGTATATTTGGACTTGTCAGTTTTAGATGCCCAAATTAAAGTTTCGTGAGCATTCGTAAAACGCATACCTCGGAAATTAGGCATTGGATTGGACTTATGCCATACAACATCATTTAGAATCCAAAAGCCCTGGTTCTGAACGGCAGATCCAACTCTAAAAATATTGTGATAGGAGCCTATTATCCAGATAGCACCGTCCTTTTTCAAAATTCGCCTTGCAGCTGCTAACCAATTGTTCGTAAATTCATCATAAGTTCTAAAGCTTTCAAATTGATCCCAATGATCGGTTACTGCATCAACAAGTGAGTTGTCTGGGCGACACAGCTCACTTTTAAGCTGTAGATTATAAGGTGGGTCTGCAAAAATTAAGTCTACTGAGCATTCGGGAAGAGAATTCATTAATTCAATACAGTCTCCAACTAACACACGTTCAGTTGGAAGGCCACTAGCCATCCACTCTAAGGGTTTATTCATTTTACTGCCTCGTTCGCCGGCGCTTATGCGCTCTTTAATTGACACTAAAATGATTCATCCACAGGAATCCGTCAATTCGTTTTTAAGTCAAATGTACAATTGTTTTAGCCACACAATATATTGTGTACCGGTTTAAAGGAACGTCTATGATGAGGGGTGACCCCATACTTTACTATTGCATTCATGTGACACTGCGTAGGGTATCCAGCATTTTTGGCCCATCCATAAACCGGAAACTCTGAATCTAGATCACGCATTAATTTGTCTCTTGTCACTTTTGCGATTATCGAGGCCGCCGCAATTGACAAGACTTTACCATCCCCCTTCACGATTGCAGTTGCCCGCCCGACAAGTCTATCCGGAACTTTATTTCCATCAATTAAAATGTGGTTCGGTTTAACTTTTAAGTTATAAACAGCATTCACCATGGCTAATAAAGAAGCCTGAAAAATATTCAGTTTGTCAATTTCGTCAGGCGAGACATGCGCAACAGCAAAAGTAGAGCTGGATTTCAGTTCTCTGAATAATTTTTCTCTCTTTTCCACACTTAAAACTTTAGAGTCATTTAACTTGTCTGGAATATTTAGCGGGTCTAAAATTACTGCAGCGGCAGTTACAGGGCCTGCTAATGGTCCTCGGCCAACCTCATCAACTCCCGCAATAATTGAGCATCCACTCCTAATCAAATCCTGTTCTATTTTAAAATTAGGGAACATATTTTCATTGCTTAAAAATCTAGTCATCAAAATAATTTTAAATAGGTAAAATACGAAAAATTAAGTTCAGCAATTTGTGGCGACCCCGATAGGATTCGAACCTATAACCTGCCCCTTAGGAGGGGGCCGCTCTATCCAGTTGAGCCACGGGGTCTATATCAGGGTATAAGTATAATAAGTTTCAGCCACAATAGAAATTAGTCGAAAAATACAGTATATTATGGGAGACCGAAATAATGACTATATTAGAGAGTTAGCATCCCCTACTTTAAAACTACGCTAAATAAAGGTTTCAAAGTAGTAGGTAAATAATCAAATTATTAAGTCTATATTTTCTTTGACTTGTAATGTTTAATCTATTTGATCTACAACTATGCTGTATAAACAATCGATGCAGAGAAGAGGACACGATTTGGCATCAATGGGCAAACGCCCTCTTACACTGAGGGATGTTTCTGAAGCGTCAGGTGTTTCCGAAATGACGGTAAGCAGGGTGCTTCGAGGAAGAGGCGACGTTTCTCAGACTACGCGAGATCGCGTCCTTAGAGCCGCAAAAGATTTGGGCTACGTACCAAATAGAATAGCAGGAGCTCTGGCAAGCCAGCGTGTAAACTTAGTTGCCGTAATTATCCCAAGTATGTCCAATATGGTTTTTCCTGAGGTCATGATGGGTATTAATTCTGTACTAGAAAATACTGATTTACAAGCTGTGGTCGGCATAACCGACTATATTCCTGAAAAGGAAGAGACAGTGTTATATCAGATGTTATCATGGAGGCCCACAGGAATAATTATTGCCGGCCTGGAACACTCCGACACATCACGAATGATGCTCAAAAACTCAGGAATTCCTGTTGTCGAAATAATGGATGTGGATGGAAATCCACTTGATGGAATGGTTGGAATATCACACCGGCGCGCCGGCAGACTGATGGCACAGGAAATAATTGCATCTGGCTATAAAAAAATTGGATTTATAGGCACAAAGATGCCGCTAGACCACAGAGCACAAAAACGGTTTGATGGTTTATCAGAAGCTCTCAAATCTTCGAACATGGAAATAGTAGGAACGGAGTTTTACTCGGGCGGATCAGCACTTGCAAAAGGGCGGGACCTAACCAAATTGATCCTCAAAAAATATCCTGATTTAGACTTTATTTTTTATTCAAATGATATGGTTGGTGCTGGCGGATTGCTGCATTTACTCGATTGTAAAAAACAGATACCTGAAGACATTGGACTAGCAGGTTTTAATGGGCTGGAATTATTGGACGGCTTACCTATGAAGCTGGCGACAATGGACGCTTGCAGGTATGAAATAGGACAAAAATCTGCTCAAATTATTGCAGCAAGACTTAATGAGTCTGAAAGCTCTCAGGGTCAAGTAATTGAGTTAGAGCCAAATTTTAATAGAGGCGAAACAATACGTCGCAACAAAGATTGACTAAACAGAATGATTTTCGGGTACCGTTTTTCGTAATCTATGCTTGTAGTCGGAAAATTTCTTCTTTTATTTTTAATTTTCGCTTCTTCATTTCTGTAAGATGCAAATCGTCAGTAGCCAGGTCTCTCTGAGCTTCTTCTATCGCTTCTGAAAGTTCCTGATGTTTTTTGCGAAGGTTAAGGACGTGGGAAGAAATTGTCATCTATTATCTCCTGTAAAATCTTACTACTGAAGTTGAGCATAAAAATGTCTATATGTCATCTAAGAATTACGTAATTTATTATTTTACATAATAGTTTATAAAAGATTTATTATTTTTTTAGCCACGAAGTTAATGCCCCACCGCCACGCAAAATATCCTCAACTTTCTCGGTATAATCACTAGCATCCTCAATATGCTTAAGCCCCTTATGCAAACAAAGCGGTGACTCTAAACGTAAAGCTGCGTTCCCTGATTTTCTCATATGGATTATCATCAGGTCTGCCTCCCTCTCTTCCCTGGGAACGATAGGTGTCAGCACAAAGCTTCCAAAACGAGAAGTTAATAAAGGAAATAAAGTATCAAATCGGTCAACACGGTAAATCAAATGGCCCCAACCTTTTTGCCTAAGTCGCTGAGCCATAATCGATACCCAATCTACCAATGGAGTATTTAGTATTCTGGAAATATCGCGCCCTTGATTGAATGACGACGTTGAGGCTAGTCCATCAAAATACGGTGGATTTGCAATTACGTGGTCAAACTGCATCTGCCTTAAACGACTAGGTAATTTAGCTATATCTGCATTAATTACATTAAAATCAATAGAATTTAATTTTCCATTCTCACTTGCCAAGACTGCGTAATCACTTTGAATTTCTACACCATAAACATTTAATCCAGAAATTCGATATGAAAGACACAAGCTCGCAATACCCACTCCGCAACCAAGATCAAGTATATTATCTCCTGTATGAGCATTTACGGATGCTGCAAGCAGAACAGGATCAATTCCGGCTCTATAACCTTTTCTTGGTTGCTTAATCCTAAGCTTACCTCCTAAAAAATCATCAGTTGAAAAGTTAGTTGCCATCAAAAAAATCTGCATCCACATAATTCGAAACAAGGGCATCTAGCGCCTCTTCGAAATCTTGCTCAACCACTAAAAGTCGGCGCGGTAGGACACCATATAAATTGCTAATATTTACGTCAGCTTCAAAGCTAGTTATACCAAGACCGTCTAATATTGTCTTCGCATAAAGCATTACCGTGTGATCGTGTGTTCGCAATAGCTCTTTCATTGGACAATAGTAGAAATAAATTTAAATTATGTCGAGGTCTCACTGAGGATAAAATGGCGTCAGACAATAATAATAAAGGACCGCATGATCTACTTTCTGAACTACTGAAGGAAGAGTTAAGGGCCGTGAATAAGTTAATTAATGAACGTATGACATCTGACTATGCGCCCCGAATACCCGAAATAGCCTCACACCTAATAAATGCTGGCGGCAAAAAGCTGAGACCACTTTTGACTTTGGCTTCAGCAAAAATGTGTGGATATGAAGGACAACATCATATTCACTTGGCTGCCATAGTGGAATTTATTCACACCGCAACCCTTCTACACGATGACGTCGTTGATGAAAGTGAAAAACGTCGAGGAAGGCCTTCTGCAAATCTTTTATGGGATAACAAATCTTCAGTTCTTGTTGGAGATTACTTGTTTTCAAGATCCTTTCAATTAATGGTTGAAACAGGTTCATTGCAGGTTCTGAATATCTTAGCAAATGCATCTGCCACAATAGCAGAAGGTGAGGTGCTACAACTAACTGTATCAAGAGATATAAATACCAACGAAGAGATCTACTTAAAGGTTATACGCGGCAAAACAGCAGCTTTATTTTCTGCTGCTACTCAAGTGGGAGCTGTGATTTCTGAAGCTGATACAAAAATAACCAACGCCCTTTACAAATACGGTGACGCACTTGGAATTGCGTTTCAAATAGTCGACGACCTTTTAGATGTTGAAGGTGATAGTAAATTAATTGGTAAAAATAATGGGGATGACTTTCGTGAACGCAAGCTAACGCTACCTTTTATAAAAGCTATTTCAAGCTGTAATACAAACGAAAGTAAGTTCTGGAAGCGTACTATTGAAAAAGGAGAACAAACATCTGAAGACTTTAATGTAGCACTTGAGTTAATGAAAAAATATGGGGCAATAGAAAAAACTAGATCAGATGCACTAAAATGGGGGAAGAAAGCAAAAGAAGCCTTGGGAGCTGTTCCTGATAATAATATTAAATTGTTACTTATAAATTTAGCAGATTATGTTGTAGATCGCGTCAAATAAGTTCACCTGCTTCACACCAAAAACAGGGGCATTCTTTCATAATTTTAGCTTTAGCATTCTTTAAGAGATCAAAATCTTCAAATAAGGCAAAACAGGTAGCTCCAGACCCGGACATTCGAACCACCCTAGCGCCATCACAAGTGATAAGTTTATCAAGGATAAACCTTATATCTGGTATTAGTTCTATAGCAGAAGCAGTTAGATCATTTCTCATTGAATTAATCCAGTCAAACCACGAATTGAGGCTTTTCGCTATGGAACCTTGCAAATTTACTCCGGAGTTATTTTTCTCTTTCACAGCATTGAATACCTCTGCTGTTGATAAAGCCTTACGAGGGTTAACCAAGAGAATTCCCACCTTCGGAGCAGGCGCTAAATTGATAATCTCTTCGCCAACACCCATCATCCGAACAATTCCTTTTTGCATGCACACCGGCACATCAGAGCCTAAGGATATTAATTTTTCAATCGGAGGTTCTGGCTTATTATAGAATTTGGAAAATAGTCGCACTGTTGCAGCAGCATCTGCTGATCCACCGCCAATACCTGATGTCACCGGAATATTTTTTTCTAAAGTTATCTGAGAAAGTTTAATATTACCGAATAAGCGAGCAGCTTTTAAGACTAAATTGTTATTGGCGTTAGGTAGATCCTTTGCAAAGGGACCAACAACCTTTAAATTACCGAACTTTCCCGGTGCTATACTTATATTGTCACCAACATTAACAAAAGAAACGATACTATCGAGCAAATGGTAACCATTACTTTTCTGACCCACAAGATGCAATGATAGATTAATTTTCGCTGGCGCAAATTCACTTATCATTAGCGTATAATTCAGATGTTGGTTTTAGCCCCTCATTAATCAAAACTCTATCGAGGCCAATTCGTAACTTTTCTCTTATTCTATCTGCATCCTTTAATTCAGGCTTAAACGATAAGGCACGCCTCCACTGAAATCTAGCCTCTAACTGCCGGCCGACTGCCCAGTATAGATCACCCAGATGATCCGTTACAATTGGATCTACGGGCATCAATTCAGCAGCCTTTTCAATATGAGGGATAGCAGTTTCATACTTACCTAACTTAAATAGACCCCATGCTAAACTATCTACAATATAACCACTTTCAGGCTGTAGGCGTACCGCTTTTTCAATCATTGTCATCGCTTCTTCAAGCTTCTCACCTCTGTCAATTAGAGAGTATCCTAGATAGTTTAAGACATTTGCCTGATCTGGCTTAATTGTTAGTGCATTCCGAAAATCCGACTCCGCTTTCTCCCATTCTTGTAACCGTTCATGTGTTATGCCTCGAGCATAAAGAACAAACCAATTAATATTATTGTTTTCCCTGTATATATTTATGGCTGTGTCATATGCTGATCTTGCCTCACTGTAACGTTCTTCCCTCCTCAAGAAGTCACCCAACGAATTATGCACAATACCATTATCAGCAAATTCTCTTGACAAAAAATACATTACCTCAAGAGCAGCTTCAGTCTTACCTCCGGCTCTAAGAGCTCCCACCCGACCTAATTCTGAACTTAGAAAATAAGGACTTGATGGGGAAATTTTTGCATATTCTTCTACTGCTAAATCATGTTGTCCCATTTGCTCCAACAAATCAGCGGCCAACAAGACGGCTTTCGGACTATTTGCATTCAGATATTGGGCAAGGCGAACGTATAAAAGGGCTGTACTTGGATCCGCTTCGTCTTTGAGGATATCCGCAATTGCATAAAAAGCATATGAGACTCCAGCTTCCAGTGAGAGACTGCTATCTATGGATGGAGCATCTGGATGCTCTTCTATTTGAGAACGCAAACTCAGTGCATCAGAACTCATTCCGTCACCAAAAATTTTTGAAAAGTATTCAGCAGCTTCAACTTTCTTATCGAGCTTTAAAAGCAGTTGGACCTTTATTACTCGGGCATCGATTGAAAGTCTGCTAGAACTCATTTCTAATTTCTCGATAGTATTTAAAGCACTTTGATATCGTCCATAAGCAGCCAACATTGAGGCTTTTTGCATTTGAGAAAACTGCATAAGTGAAGAACCCTCACCAATTTCATCAAAGATAATCTGTGCATCCTCAAAATTACCCTCTTCGGCTAGCGCCCACCCGATTACTATTTTATCCAGTAATGGATTAATTCCTTGGTCATTATTAATTTGACCTTTCGCTTTAGCATAGTCCCGAGAATGTAATTGCGTTGCGACTTTTACCATATTAGATAGTTGAGTCTGAACGTTAATAAGATCTAAGTTATCTACGGAATGCTTTGCAGCGGCAATATTACCTAGTGAGACTTGAGCACTTATGAGACCATTCAAAAGCTCTGGATTTTCTAAATCGTCTTTAATAACTCTAGTTAAATATGTTGAAGCGGCATCAAAATCTTTAGCCGAAAGTGCATACCGCCCTGCCAAATACCCACCAACGCTAATTTCCGCATTAGCTAAGCTGGAAAAAAGCGAAACAATAATTAGAAAAGTGGAATAATGAAAAAATTTCAACCTTTATACTTTCTTGCTACTTCTTGTACAATTTAAGTTTACCTTTTCTTGACGAAGATAATTAAGAGTGACAACAAAAGTGATGTACGACACAAATATGGGCATTTTTACATATTGGGATAATTGGGGCCATCGCCTCCTTGGGGAGTTGCCCAAGTAATATTTTCACTTGGGTCCTTGATATCACAGGTCTTACAATGAACACAATTTTGAAAGTTAACCACAAATCTATCTTCATCGTCCTCTTTTACAATTTCATATACACCAGCTGGACAATACCGTTGAGCTGGCTCAGAATAATTTGGTAAATTAAAGTTTATTGGAATTTTATTGTCCGACAGCTTTAAATGGGGCGGCTGAGATTCCTCATGATTTGTCATGCTAAAGGATACGTTTGTTAACCTATCAAAACTGAGCAATCCATCCGGCTTGGGGTATGATATTTCTTTATGATCCTTGGCCTCTTCTGTGCTCTCTGCATCTGACTTGCCGTGCTTTAAGGTTCCAAGCATTGAAAAACGAAATATAGATTGGAACCACATATCAAAACCGCCAACCAACAAACCCGCTAACGGACCAAATCGGCCGTTTAACGGTGCTACGTTGCGAACCTTTTTTAAATCGTTCCCAATAGGACCGTTTTTAATTGATTCCCTATAGTCGTGCAGAATATCGCCCGATCTACCAGACTTTATGGCCTTGAAAGCCGCTTCAGCTGCATCTATTCCCGAATGCATGGCGTTATGGTTGCCCTTAATTCTTGGGAGGTTTACTAATCCTGCAGAGCATCCTAGCAGTGCTCCCCCTGGGAAAACAACGTTTGGAATTGACTGTATACCACCTTTGGTGACAGCTCTCGCTCCATAAGCCACTCGTTTTCCACCTTTTAACAACTTTGCAATTTTGGGGTGATGCTTGAAATTTTGAAATTCCATATAAGGAAATAAATATGGATTTTTATAATTCAAATCTACAATATAACCTACATAGACCTGGTTATTATCCAAATGGTAAACAAATGAGCCTCCTGAATTCTTAAATCCAAGTGGCCAGCCAAGTGTATGAGTCACTTCACCCTCATTATGGTTTTCGGGAAGGACTTCCCATATTTCTTTCATCCCCAGACCAAATTTAGGTGGATCGCTTTCTGCATCCAACGAGTATTTTTGTATCAGCTTTTTTGATAATGAACCACGCACACCCTCTGATAAGAATACATATTTACCATGTAGTTCCATTCCTGGCTCATAAGCATCGCTTGGCTTACCATCTTGTCCTAGTCCAAATTCTCCTGCAACGACGCCCTTAAGTTCGTTATTCTCACCAAAAACCAAATCAGAACATGCCATACCAGGAAATATTTCGACGCCCAACTCCTCTGCCTGTTCTGCCATCCATCTACAGACATTACCCATCGATACGATATAATTGCCATGGTTGTTCATTAACGGAGGCATTAAAAAATTTGGTAGCCGTATTTGCCCTGCTTCACCAAAAATATAAAAGTTATCCTTTTTAACGGGAACATTTATTGGAGCATTCCGATCCCGCCAATCGGGCATGAGCCTATCCAAACCAGATGGGTCAAGAACTGCTCCGGATAAAATGTGAGCACCAACCTCAGAACCCTTTTCTAGGACTATAACATTCAAGTTTTCATCCAGATGCTTTAACCTAATTGCTGCTGACAGACCCGCGGGCCCTGCTCCAACGATAACGACATCGCACTCCATCATCTCACGCTCTACGGCAGCCACGTTTCCAACTCCACCAAATTAAATACCTTAGTGTATTTATGGTGCTTATTTATTGTGCGTCAATTGCTGTTGCAGTTAAAATTAGCTTTTGCGGCATTGTAGCTCAAAATATTAAGAAATTGTTTTGAATTTAAAGATTATTATGCATTAAATTACGAAGAAATATTATTAGTATAAAAACTGGCCAATTTTAGATTCAAAATCACAATATTATGAATAAAAATATCAAAAATAACTTTTGACGAAAGAAAATGTGAATGGATAAAATACCCATTACACCCGCAGGGCATACAGCTCTAGAAGCTGAATTAAAGCTTCTCAAATCAGAGGAGCGTCCAGCAATAATTAGAGCCATCGCAGAAGCCC